>Ga0265297_10011105_pt1 | contig 11110 bp, 11 predicted proteins | sample Munlanlwell13791_FD_192502 | JGI IMG/M metagenome (GOLD analysis project Ga0265297, IMG submission 192502) | Leachate microbial communities from a municipal landfill in Southern Ontario, Canada - Leachate well 137-91 | ecosystem: Engineered > Solid waste > Landfill > Unclassified | place...
AAACTTCAAAAACGGTGCGGTTGTAATAATCCAATCCCCTGACTAAATAAGGATTCAAGGCATAGGGAATGTTTATCTCGTCTAAAAATTCAAGTACTCCTTTAAAGTGGGTTCGGCAAGGAGAGCAAAGACTGTCCAAAATGCTCGGAGCGTTTATCTTGAGCTCGGCGCATCCTTCTTCCTTGCAGTCCAGAAGCCTTAAGGGATTCAACTCCAATCTTCTCTCGCAATCTTTGCAAACTACTTTGCCTTTCTTTCTTCCCGAAGACATTTCCCTGTAATAAAAGTCTTGGAGTTTTTTTCGGTATATTCCGCGGCATTGGCGGCATCCGATGCTGTTTATTTCAATGGCCGCGTTCTTGATTTTCATTCTTTCCACGAAACGCGTCGCCGCGATTATAATCTCCGCGTCAAATACCGGATCGGAATCTCCGCCCACGATTTCAAAACCGGCCTGATAAAACTGCCTGTATCTGCCGGCCTGCGGATTCTCGTGCCTAAAGTGAGGACCCAAATACCAAAGTTTAACCGGTTGAGGAAGTCTACTCATTCCGTTCTCAATGAACGATCTCATAATGGGGGCGGTGGATTCGGGACGAAGAGCCAGCGAATCTCCTCCTTTGGTTTTTAGGACGTACATTTCTTTTTCAACGATGTCCGTGCCTATGCCTACGCCGCGGGAAAACAAGTCCGCGTGTTCCAAAATGGGGGTTTCAATGTGTCCGAAGCCGTAAAAATCGGCGATTTCCTTCACGGCGTCAGACGCTCTTTCCCAAAGAGCGTATTCGTCCGGCAAGAGATCGCGCATTCCCTTGGGACTCTGAAAAGACGGATTCCTTTTCGGAGAAACTTTTTCCTCTTTTTTTTCCTCTTTTTTATCTTCTTTCTCTTTCGCTTCTGTGTTCGTCATTTACCCCAATTATTTATCAGCATTTTCATATAGTTTAAACGGAGGCCAAACTCTCAATTTAACCACCCCGACTATATCACTTTTTTCAAGCGGACCCCAGCTTCTTGAATCAAAGCTCGCCTCGCGATTATCGCCCATGACAAAGAATTGGCTGTCGGTCAATTGAAAGTCGGTTCTCGTGAGAGCATCCGTTTCAATAGTTGTGGGAAGATATTCTTCGTCAAGCGCTTCCCCGTTTATGAGGATTTTTCCGTCAAGAAAAGTTACGCGATCGCCCGGAAGACCTATTATCCGCTTAATGTAGTAAAGAGCGCGGTTTCCCGGATAATGGAATACAACCACGTCTCCCCTTTCGGGAGCGCTGAATTTATAGGACACTATGTCCACGATCAGGTAATTTCCGTTCTGGAAATTCGGTTCCATGCTCGCTCCCTGAACGAGAAAGGGTCTTGCTAAAAACTGATAGCAGATAAAGAGAGGAATAAATGTAATGAAGATGACCTCAAGCGACTCCCAAACTAAAAGATATATTTTTTTCATTGAATTGACCGGTAACTCTTGAAAATCGCACCGGAATGAAATTTGTATTAATGTAATAATAACGGCGGCAAACCGTAAGAGCAAATGGAAAAAAGAGACTTTAAATTGGTGGTAGGACTCGGAAATCCGGAGGATGAATACGAAGGCACCTATCATAACGTCGGAAGCGTTGCTCTCGAACGGCTTTCGGGAAACGAAGAATTCAAAAAACCCTTCTCTATATGGAAAGGAAAGCCTTTTAAATATTTAAAAGGTAGAACCCGGGTTTACATAAGACCTTTTGGCTTTATGAACGAATCGGGAAAGGGCGTTTATTCGGCCATGAAACACTTCGGGGTAAAACCCGAAGAAATTCTCGTGATTCACGATGACGCGGATATCGGGATCGGAACGTATAAATTGTCCCTTGGAGGAGGAAGCGCGGGACATAACGGCGTAAAGTCGGTGATAGATCATCTTAAGACGGAAAATTTCTGGCGACTCCGAATAGGCATCAGAGGAAAAACCGCCGGTAAGGCGGGTGATTTCGTTCTTCGGAAAATACTGCCCGAAGACAGAGAGTTTCTGGAAAAGGCGCTGTCAGAAATCCAGATTAGTTATTCGGAATGACATTACGAACGCCGTTCGGCCGTTCGGAGCGGTCGTGAGGCTTGAAAGAGGAAACTGTAAATCGGTGATATTTGGCGTTTCGGCAAGTCTCCTTTGGAATTGAACAACCGCATCGGCGGAAGGCGCGTTTCCGTTTAAAACTACCGGTTCCGTAATCCCCTGGAAGGAAAGACGCGTTATTTGAACGTTATTTCCGAGATTAATTATTTTAGAAATAAAAGGATAAACTTTGTTTTCTTCCGCTTTGGCTTCCGCCACAAAGGAAACCAAAGCATTGAATTCGTCCGCTTTGCCCCTAAGAACGCTCAATTCGCGGGACTCTTCCGGCGACAGGTTTCTAAAAGATTGTTGACCGGCGCTTAAACGGATCTGCCTTAAGAACAAGTCGCCGATACAAAATACCAAAAGAAAGAAACTTAAGGTAATCGCAAAGACGTTTCGCCACAATTTGATCATCGTCACCATTTGGTGCTCCATGTATTCCGTAACAACCCGCCTCGGACTTAAGGAAATAAGATCATCTTCCGAGCGAAGAAGCATTCCTCTTTTTCCCGCGCCTAAGGCTGAGAGCCAAAGAGGGGGGACCCGTTTTTCTTGAACGGTTATTTCGGACACGGGAACCGAAGAATATTGCATCTTGAGCGCCGTTATCATCTCGGCGCCGATGTTTTCGGCGTTTATCCAAATCGATTTCGTTTCCCCGCCGAATTTGGAAAGAGTGAAGTTCATTACTTTTCCGGTTTCGGCTATGAGAATTTGCTTGAATTTGTCCATGGAAATCGACTTGTCTTCTCCTTGGATCAATTTCCACGGGTAAAAATAATCAAAATAAAGATTGCCGTTTTTAACGACAACGAGGTCCATTCCCTCACTTGAGACGTCAAGAACCAAAGCAATTTCTTGAAGGCCGATATCCGCAAATTCGGAAACTGCGCGGGCGATCGACAAGGCCTGGAACTCAACCGCTATGGGCAAGAAACCCGCGGTTTTACAGGCGGAAATCCAGTCGTCAACAACCGGCATACCGATAAAAGCGCCAAGCAATTCGTATCCGCCCGTTCCGTTCTCCGATTTACCCACGACTTGGTAACTGTGGTAAGAAGTTTTCGTGTCTATCGGCGAGACCATTTGAATGTTCAGTTCCGCCGCTTCCGCCAGGGAAGATTCTTCAAGCTGGGGAAGGTTAAAAAGTTGGGAATAGACCGCTCCGGAATCAAGCGAAAGAATGACGCCGGCGCCCCGAGATGACGGAATGCCGATTCTCTCCCTAAGTTCGTGAAGCGCCGCAGAAACAACGGCGTGATTGTTGATTTTTCCTTGAACTACCGCCCCGGGAGGAAGACGGAGAGAAGCTCTCGCTTCAACAGTGTCACGTTCGTTAAAACGAACATATCTAAGAGCGGCGTCGCTTACAACAAGCCCGCCGGATATTTCAATCGGACTTATTCTCTTAACAATTGCTCTCCAGATATTTTGTATTCCCGATTTGTCTAATTTCATAATTCAACTTCTTTGAAAGATTCTCTTCTTATTTCCCGCGAATTCGGATCAACCGAAAGAACCGTTTCCATTTTCCTTTCGCGGAAAAGAACTCTACCCAGTGAGTATATCCGATAACGGCATCCCCAAGCGACCGTACATTCTCCCAAATCGGCCGGATCTTTTTCTACGGTAACGTCAATCACAACCGTATGCGTTCCCGTCGTGGTGGTAAGACTGTAAGAACTCGTATAGGTATTTTTGATTACCCGATATATGGCATCATCCGCGCCGGTTCTCGCTCCGAATAAGGCTTCCGCTGCTAAAAGGGTGCCGAAACTTCCTCCCGAAAAAGAGAAAGCAAGAAAGGCGCTCGCCGCCACTATTTCAAGAATTATTCCGGATATGAGAAGAATGACCGGAAGAGCGGCTACGCCACGGGAATACCTAAATCCTAACTCCCAATTTTCAATTTTCAATTTCAAATTTTCTTCTTCTTGTGAGTTGTGAGTTGTAAGTTTGGAGTTATTCATCGTTATGGAGACCAGTTCACCACTATGTCTTCAATGACCGGCGTTCCGGTTTGGGCCGAATCCGTTTCCACGAAGACTTTGTATCGGAAAAATCTCTTATCGTTATGAGTTTCCTGATTCTTTATCTCAACGGGAATGTTCGGACCAAGCGGCACGTATAGATCCGTATCAACGGAAGTGCCGGAGGGACCCAAGTAAGCTCCGTCTCCCGATACTTTACTTCCGCCCCAGCCAACATTTGCGTTACAGGCGGGATAATTCGTAGCTCCATTTTCGCAGTCAGACGTGGCAAATTGGAAAGAGACTCTTCCGCCGTTCAATTCTCCTCTCCAAACTATGTAATTGAAGGCCACTCCTCCGCTGCGATTCGTATCAAAAGTACCTGATTCAAGAGTTCCTTTGACGGCTCCCGGAGACCAACCGCTCTTAACCCGATAATTCGAAGTGGCACACAGGTCGCCGGTTTCGTTTTGGTTACAATTAAAGCTTATCCACCCCGCTATGTCGTTCCACGCCCAACCTTTAAAATTTCCTTGAGCGTCAATTTTTACCTGATAAGACGATTGAGCGCAGCTGTAGTCGGGAGCCGATCCGCCGGTTGCCGGATTATGGCAGTCAAAACTTACCCAGCCTAAAACATCGGACCACGCCCATCCGGATAGGTTTCCCGCCGCATCGTTTATTACTCCGTAAGGAATCGAACAGTTAGAACCCGACGGTCCCGAGGCGCAGTTTAAAGAGAGATAATTGTATGGGCCGCCGTCCGGACCGAATCTGGCATATCCATCAAGTCCGGTTTGGTTAATGTAAACGGAGCCCGTACTTAAGAAGTCAAACCAGCCGACCGTATCCGACCAGGCAAAATAATTGGGATAGGTGGAATCTATGTTTGTCGCGGCGTATGCCGTAACCGCCAAAAATCCGATGATAAATGGCGCGAGAATGAGAGATAAAAACGGGATTAATTTATGGAAAGATTTTTTGGTCATATTTGCTTAAAAATTTAAAATTTTTATAACGCCCGGGAGAGTCGTGTAATCAATGTTTACGCTCGCATTGAATCCGGAAGTTTGGCCGATGAACGGTCCTTCGTTACCCGGACCTTCATTCCAATTGGTTGAGCGAAGAGAAATGTTTCTGTTTCTTGAGATGTAACCGGTGATTTTCGTATTAGCGGTATCACCCGATATCGGCCAAGAGACGGTAACCGTCACTTTCTGGGTTGAGGGATCGTTTTTGCCAACTTCGGCTAAGGCGATCATTTCCCGGGCCAAAGAATTGGGCGTTCTGTTTTCGGAGATTATGTCTCCGTTTCCGTCCCTTGCCACATCTTCCACAACAAATGATCTCGTATACTCGGTTTCATCAACTTCAATTGTCTCCGTTCCGGCAATGATTTCAAAACTGTCTCCCAATAAAGACAAATGATAATTGGCGCCTTTGGTAATTGAGTAAACGGTGTGCCAATCGGCTTCAGCCAGAGCTTTGACGTTGTCGTATGTTTCCTGAGCGAATTGCGTACCGATGGCGGAGAGTCTCGCGTTTGCGTTTGATCTTAGAGAAATGACATAGGTGGAAACCACGCTGCCGATAAGCGCCGCGGATATGCCGACCGCTATCAATATTTCAACGAGCGATTGGCCCTTTTCGTAAAAACTGCGTTTTTGCATAAGAGTCGTCTCCTAGTCTGATTTTAACATATTTAATCCGTATAAAATCTCAAAGAAATTTCCTACGGGATTAAATGGTAGAGACGAGCTGGTAAATAGGAACGATGACGGCAAGAGCGATGAGACCGATGACGGCTCCGAGCGACAAAAGGAGAACCGGTTCAAGGAACGAAACTAAAATTTTAACCGAGGCGTCAACTTCCGAGGCATAAAAGTTGGAGAGAGTTTCAAGCACTTCTTCCATGTGTCCCGCTTTTTCGGAAATGGCTATGAGGTTCGTAACGACGCGGGGAAAATACGTTTCTCTCCTAAACGCTTCACCGACGGTCAATCCTTTGGCTATGCCCTCTTTTGCGATCCGGAGAAGAGCTTCTTTCAATTCTTCAGAGCCGACCGCTCCGGCCGTGATTTCAAGCGCTTCAATTATCGGCAGTCCCGCTCTTAAAAGAGAGGCGAAAGTGGAAGCAAATCGTTGAATGGCGAGTTGTTGAACGATGTTTTTGACGATCGGAAGTTTCGCCATCGTCCTTTCTCTTATTTGCCGGCCGATTTTGTTCTTAAAGAAGAAATACCACAAGAAAATAATGAGAGCGATGAGAAAAGGAATTACGATATAGGAGAATTGTCCGAAAAACAATCCGACGGCGAATACGATGCGCGAGAAAAGAGGAGGTTTTATGCCCGTTTGAGAGAAAACGTTTGCGATGCGCGGAAGAACGAAAACGACCATAAGTATAAGCACCAACGTGGCAACGCCCACGAGGATGATCGGGTAAATGAGCGCCGCTTTGACTCTGTTTTGCAGTTCTTGGTCCTTTTCAAGATTATCGGAAACGTTACCGAAAACGGATTCAAGATTTCCCGATTTTTCGCCCGCTTTAATGAGATTTACGATAACCGAAGAAAAATATTGGGGATATTTGGCAAATGTCACGTAGAACGGTTTTCCCTGGCTAAGCGATTCTCTTATTTCAATCAAGAAAGACTTGAGTATCGGTTTGTCAAAATCGCTTATTAAAATGTCTATTGCGCGAAAAAGATCGGTGCCGACTTTAAGCATCAAAGCGAGATACTTAGTGAGAAACACCTTGTCGGCGAGCGTTATTTTCTGACCGAAGATTTTGATGCCTTTTTTGTTTTCGGTCGCCATCGCTTTGACGGAGACGGGCTTGTAACCCTGACCGGCCATCCATTCAAGAACTTGCGCTGGATTTCCGGCATCTATCTCTCCTTCCGTCATTTTTCCGCTTGGCATCGCGGCGGTGTATCTGTAGCGCATTATTCTCTAATAACACGGAGAAGTTCCTCCACCGTGGTCATTCCTTTTTCAACCTTGCGAAGTCCGTCTTCAAACATGGAGATCATTCCTTGTTCGCGGGCGGTATGTTTCATCTGATCAAGAGAAAACGCCGGATTGACTATTTCTTTTCTGATCGCTTCCGAAATGTTAAGCACTTCAAAAATACCTATTCGGCCTCGATAACCGGTTCCGCCGCAGGAAGGACATCCTTTTCCTTTATATATGAACTTCGGAGGTTTAAAGGCGCCTTCAATCCCCAACTCCGTCATTTGTTTTTTAAGAATTTCCAGCAGCTCCGGTTCGGGTGTAAGCGAATAAATGCAGTCCAGGCATATTTTCCGAACAAGACGCTGGGCGACAATCGCGTTCAAAACGGCGGCGGCCAAAAAAGCGGGAACGTTCATGTCTATAAGACGAGGAATGGCGGTCGGAGCGTCGTTTGTGTGGAGAGATGAAAGAACCATGTGCCCCGTAAGCGCCGCTTGAACAGCAATTGAGGCCGTTTCATCGTCTCGGACTTCACCGACCATGACGACGTTCGGATCTTGACGAAGGATGGACCTCAAGCCGTTTGCAAAAGTGACTCCCGCCGCCGGATTTATCTGCGTTTGGTTGATGTATTTGATGTTGTACTCAATCGGGTCTTCAACGGTAACGATGTTTACTTCCGGTCGATTCAATACGTTTAAAATGGAATAAAGCGTAGTCGTTTTACCCGATCCGGTCGGTCCGCAGACGAGGATCATTCCATAACTTTTGCGGATGTTTTCGTTAAGAATGGCGATCGTGTCATCAAGCATTCCTATTTCCTGAAAAGAAAGAGGACGTTGAGTGGCCGTTAAAAGACGCATTTCCACTTTTTCACCATGAAAAGTGGGCATTATGGCGACACGGACATCAAGTACGTCCTGGCCGACTTTGTATCGGAAGCGTCCGTCCTGCGGTTTGTAGTGTTCGTCGATTTTCAATCCGGCAAGCAGTTTTATGCGCGCGATGATGGCGGCGTGAACGGCTTTCGGCACTTTCATTATTTCGTGAAGCATGCCGTCTATTCTGTAGCGGACCAAAATGCCGTCCTCAAATATTTCCAAGTGAATGTCCGAAGCTCTTAAGCTCACCGCGTAGGCAATCGTATTATCAACCACGCCGATAATCGGAGCATCGGCGGCCGCTTCTTCCCCTTTCTTACCGAGCTTAAGTGACTCGGTAATGCTCCCTTCTATGAGTTGTCGGTAATCTTCAGATTGTTTTTTTCCGTATAAGGCGAATCCTTTGTTTAAATCTCCTTCGGCCGCAAAGTAAGGTTTTATCTTTTTGCCGACAAATTGTTCCACGAACTCAATGGTTTCAAGGTTAGTCGGGTCTTCCATCGCGGCGGAAAAGGATCCGTCCGGTTCCTCGCCGAAAAGAATTACGTTTTTTTGCCGCGCAAGCGATTCGGGAAAGGAATGGAGAACGGACTCGTTTATCGTCTTTCCCGACAATTCGGCGATGGGAATGTTAAAGTACCGGCTTAATATCTGATATAAATAGCCTTGAGCGACTATATTTCGGGAAACCAAAGCTTCGGAAACGTTCTGTTTGAGTCTTTCCGATTCCGTGGCGATGCTGTCAAAAGTAGCATCATCAATAAGGCCTTCTTTAAGGACGATCTCCTTAAGCTGATTGAGAGGAATATCTATCATTTAGTTTTTCGCGCTTAGACGATGAGAAGGCTCCAAAACGGGAGCTTTGAAAGCCATATTTCAGAGATAATTATAACAAAGGCGGAGACAGGCAACCAAAAGTAATATAGAGGTATTACTTCCGATCGGGCGGTTTTCCTGAAAATCGCGTTTATCAAGTGCGTTAAAAGGTACGCGATTACAATTCCCAAAATAAAAAACAGAAATCCGGGAAAACCGGCGAGGAATCCGGCAATAAAAGCGATAAAAATTTCGTCTCGTTCAAAAAAACGGCCGCGAGAGCGTTTATTTACCCACATCATGGCGAGAGCCATAAGCGCGGCCAAGGCCAAAGCAAGAACATAAGGAGCGAAATATTTTATAAAAACGTTATAAGCGAAAGGCAAAATCCAGTTGTCGGTCTCAAAAGCGAATTTCATAACCGGGCTTTCTTTCCAAGCTTTGTATTGAAAGACGGAGAAAACGGAACATAACAAAAAAACGGCCGCAACGGGAATCCAAAATATTTTTTTTATTTTTTTTTCTAAAAACGGGCGCTTTATTACCTGCATCACCATGAGAATGGTGACAATAGTTAAAGATAAAATAAACATCATATGTTTAGGTCGGGTTTGGTGCCGATTTCGTAGAAACAAGTGTCTGCGGTATAACTGCTGTCGCAGTTGTTTTTATTGCCTCCGTCAAGCACCATTTCGTTTCTATATTTTTGGGATTCAAGACGAGTGTTAAGTTCAAAAAAATAAGGAGTTTTCGTGCAAGCGTAGGCGTAAAAATAATTGGCGTTATTTATGGGATCAATCGGCAAAGAAGGAATAGGCGAACCGCTCGGAATACTCGCAAAGTTAACGTCCACCCAACCAGAGCCGGTGATGTTTGTGGCGGCGCTTATAGAAGAACAAGTGGTGTTCGTAAAAGGCCCCTTGCCGGCGCCAGGATTGAAGGTGCAGATTCCTCCGGAATTACAGCTGCCTAAATCGGCGTTTGGCACTTGAGTCAAGTAACCCATTAAGGCGGCGCGGATGGTATTAAGGTCGCTGATTCTTCGCGAGTCTCTTCCTTCCGCCAATAATTCGCCGGGATTTAAAATAATAACTACAACCGAGGAGAGAACTGCTAAAATACCGATAACTATGAGGAGCTCAATAAGAGTGAATCCTTTTCTAAAATTCTGCATCAGGCGATGCCCATAAAGGCCTTAACTCTCATAATCAAAGAATCTATGGATGTCTGCGCTTTAACGTAATATTCAATGGCGCCGAGACTTCTTCCCTTAACCACGTCCGTGTCTTGGCCGAGATTTGAAATGATGATTACCGGAATGTTTTTCAGTCCCGGGTCCTGTTGGATTTCTTCGAGTACCTCAAAACCGTTCTTTTTGGGAAGAATTATATCAAGCAAGGTGAGATCGGGTTTCGTACCGGAACGCAGAATGTTTATCGCTTCTTCTCCGTTCGCCGCGTAAGTAACGGAAATACCCTCTTTTTCCAGGCGGTTCTTTAAAAGAGTTGAGAGAAATTTATCGTCTTCTACAAGAAGGATGGTTTTCATGAATTAATCTAGTTGATTATAACACATCTTTCAGTCCTAAATTTAGGAATTTTTTTAGTCGCCCAACGGCTTCCGTACCTCGGAGAGCGAGGAATCGTGACTTTGTTTAAAGCTCCACGACCAACACTTTTGAACCTTGCGGTTCATTTTTTTCAAAAGAAAAAATCGAATCAATTTAATTGTTTCACGCACAGCTTCCGCTACACGTGCCTTGTTACAACTTAACCCATGTTACCGAGTTCAGGCTAGCCCCTCCCCAGTTCTACAAACTACATTTCCATCATCATAGAAATGCGTTCATTACAATCGCGATCGTTCGCGATAGCAAACGATGACGATAGAACTGGGGAGGGGTTTCACCTGCTCCCAGCTTCCTTGGCTTGATGGGCAGTGAGTACAAGACTCGAGAACGTATTCACCGCGACATAGCTGATTCGCGATTACTAGCGATTCCGGCTTCGTGAGGGCGAGTTGCAGCCCTCAGTCCGAACTGAGACCGGTTTTGTAGGATTAGCTCCACCTTACGGTTTGGCAACCCGTTGTACCGGCCATTGTAGCATGAGTGTGGCCCAGGGTATCAGAGGGCCATGCGGATCTGACTTCATCCCCTCCTTCCTCCCCGAAAACGGGGCAGTCTTCCGCGACACTTGTAACACGGAATAGGGGTTGCGCTCGTTACCCCACTTAAGGGAACATCTCACGACACGAGCTGACGACGACCATGCAGCACCTGTGCCTGCGGTCCTTGAGAGACGCCTCGCCTTTCAGCAAGACTTCCACAGACATTTCTAACCCTGGTAAGGTTCTTCGTTTACTGTCGAATTAAACCTCATGCT
>Ga0265297_10011106_pt1 | contig 11109 bp, 9 predicted proteins | sample Munlanlwell13791_FD_192502 | JGI IMG/M metagenome (GOLD analysis project Ga0265297, IMG submission 192502) | Leachate microbial communities from a municipal landfill in Southern Ontario, Canada - Leachate well 137-91 | ecosystem: Engineered > Solid waste > Landfill > Unclassified | place...
ACACTGTACGGCCAGCTCGATGCTTTCCTGGGCTCTATCTGTACTGTAGGCTTTGACTACCGGTGTCAGTACTTCAATCATGCCGGTCCAGTATTCTTTCTCTTTTTCCATTTCTTCTTTATTTACGTTAGGATCCATGGCTAATTGCCACATCGCATTGATCTGATTATCCATGCAGAAGTAGCAGAACAGGCAGAGAAGGCGCAGACCTTCAGAAATTGATTTCTGTCTAAGCAGCATTCTGCGGACATCGGGATGTTTGATAATGGTTACTTGCGGTGCGTCTTCAACCTTCATAGCCATCATGATGACGTCCTGTCCCTGGAATCTCTGCTTGGCATAATCAAGAGCATGCAGATAAGCGGCCATGGATAGAGAAGCGCCCATCATGCCGACGCCCTGACGTTCTTCATTCATCATTTGGAACATGATCGGCATACCCTGACGTTCTTCGCCCATCAGATATCCGATGCATTTATTGTCCGAACCGAAATTTAGCGTACATGTTGCATTGCCATGGATACCCATTTTGCTCTCGATGTTACCGCACTGCACATCGTTGGGTTCTCCGAGCTCGCCCTTTTCATTAAATCTGATCTTGGGAACCATGAAAATAGAAATGCCTTTGGTACCTTTCGGATCACCCTCAATTCTGGCCAAAACAGGATGAATAATGTTCGGGGTCAGATCATGATCACCGGCCGAGATAAAGCTCTTGGTGCCGACAATGTTATAAGTGCCGTCAGCATTTTTCTTAGCGGTGGCCTTTAAAGCTCCAACGTCGGAACCGGCACCCGGTTCAGTCAGACACATTGTTCCAGCCCATTCACCGGAGTACATTTTCTGCAATAGGACTTCGCGCAGGGGATGATCTTTGGGCAGGTGTTCTTCCATCAGTCTTGCCGCGCCGTGGGTAAGACCGGGATACATGGTGAATGCCTGATTGCAGGCCAGGAACATGTTTGCAGCAGATGCTGCTATAACTGCGGGAAATCCCTGACCGCCGACTTCCGGCTGGTCAGCCGTGGCCATATATCCGGCTTCGCAGTATAGTTTCCAAAGTCTCTTATAAGCTTCAGGTGTTGTTACTTTGCCGTCTTTAAATGTTGCTTCGACTGGTTTACGATGAACTTCATCAGGATAGGTGGGGGCAAGTTCCAACTCCGAGAACTTTGCCGCCTGGTCAAGAACCATATTGCATGTATCGACATCAAAATCCGCATAACGGCCTTTGCCCAGCAATGTTTCGCCTATCTTTAATACTTCAAACACTTGGAATTTAATATCCCTTAAATCAACCCACAGACTCGCCATAAAATCCTCCTTACTTTCTATTTGTTTGTTATATTTCTTGCTCGTTCATGAGCGAGCGTATACTTTAAATTATTTATGTAACCACTTTGTAAATATGCAAAATTAGGTGGTTTTAATTTGTTCGAAAATTACTCTTGGTCACGTATTTGTTATGAGCGTTAGAGCCGGGATAAATTTCAGTGACTGAAAGTCATTTTTTGACTTTTATACATCTCAAAATCTACTCTGTCAATATATTATTTATTTTTATAAAATTTATTTTATTTTTTTACAGTGATATATTATATTAATCAATAAAATCAATATTTTAAGTTTTATTAAATAGGGCTTGAAAATTATATGACTGAAAGTCATTTTTAGGTAAATTATTAAATAAAAAAGAAACCTATACACTGTGTGTATAGGTTTCTGATGGATGTTATATTTTGTAAACTATTATGTTAGCTTTTAATGTGTTTAAATTTATTTCTTATCAAAATAATACTGCGTGATTTCATACACTGCGTAATCCATCATGAGCATAACCCGCATAATACCATCGATAGCCTGATTATGTTCCAAAGCATCTATAAAAATTGCCTGAAAATCTGCATAAAGCCACATATGGCGGCGCATTAGAATTAATCCGTAAATGGCTTCCTGCAAAGGAAGGCCAAGTTCGTTACATTTTTTAGCATATTTTTGAAAATATTTTTTGGTGTTTTCAAGTCGATCATCGGGTACCAGCAAATTTCGCAGATTATTGTAAAAATCGACCGCGTATATTTTTAATTTTTCTTTTTTTATATTTTGGTAATGCGTTGTTCTTTTATTTTTTTGAACCTCCATTGCCCAATGTTCGGCAATTTCCTCGGCGTTTTGTTCGGCGACATCAAGAAGTTTAATAGAATCTACCATAAGAATATTCTCCTTTCTATAAGTTCAAATCTGATATAAAAACAGAATGTATTATTGATTAAAATTTATTTTTTACCTTTCTTCATTAGTTCCTGATACTCTTTAGTCACCTCATATGACGCGTAGTCGAACAGTAGTATCGTCCGGCCAAGTGTATCAAGCGCCTGCCGTTGATCAATACCTGAACTGAATATTGACTGAAACTCAGCATACAACCAAATGTGCCGTCTCATAAGTATCAACGCGTAAATGGTCTCTTTAGCCGGGATACCCATGGCATAACTTTCCTGAGCATAACTTCGAAAATATCTTAATACATCATCTGTAATCTTTTCATCAAGAAACATCTTGCTGAAATTTTGATAAAATCGAACGCATTGATAAATAATTGCTTCTTCATCCAAGCCTTTATATGTTGGTGTTTTAGTGTTTTTTTGAACATCCTTTGCCCAAGCCTTGGCTATTTTCTCCGCGTGATTTTCTGCCAGTTCTAAATATTTAATTGCGTACGTCTTCATTGTTAGTCTCCTTTCCAGAATAAATTAGCTTGAATGTTTGATTCTAATATAAAGCATGATGCCGGAATTGACAATAGATTTTTAGCAATTATTCATTCTTAATAATTATACCATAAAAAAATGTTAATAGGTAATAATATGTAAATAAAGGCATAAATTATCAGTTCTCAGGTCTATATCTTATATTTTGTGATCAAGATTATCTTGACTTGAAAGAATGGAATTTTTATAGTTCAAATGTTCAAAAGAATATTTTTTAACAAAAACTTTAAATACAAAACAATCAGAAAAGGGATGAAATAATGAATATCAAACATTTAATCTTAATCTTGTGGGCTTTTATGGTTGCCGCAACATTGGGTTGTACTTCGTTGGGAATGACCACCATTCCATTGGATAAATTAAAAGCGAAATATGCAGACGTAAATTCAAAAATAATCGAGATTGACGGCATGAACATACATTATAAAGATGAAGGGCAGGGGCCGACAGTGATTTTGCTGCACGGAGTTTGCGCGTCACTTCATACATGGGATGGATGGGCGCAAAGACTAAAAGGACATTACCGTATAATCAGACTGGATATACCGGGATTCGGATTGACAGGCCCCGCTCCAGATCCTTCTTATTATAAAATTGATAACGGAGTGGAACTTTTTAGCCGATTAGTATCCGAAATGAAGCTGGAAAAATTTTCTATAGCTGGAAATTCTATGGGTGGGTACATCGCCTGGAATTACGCATTGAAGCATCCGGACAAGGTTGAAAGTCTCATTCTGATTGATTCGTTTGGATTCCCTCAGAAAATGCCCTGGCTTCTGTCCTTTGCGAGCAATCCGATTATAAGGCCGTTTGCCCGGCATATTATGCCACGATTTTTAGTCCACATGGCCGCAACCGCAGCATGGGGGGATAAGTCAAAAATTACTAAAGAGATCAAAGACCGTTATTTTGAACTGATGATGAGAGAAGGTAATAAAGGCGGTTCCGTTGACGTGTTTACGGAATTCAGAATTCAGTCTGCAAATAAAAATGTTTCTGCGAGAATAAAAGAATTGAAACTACCGACGCTGGTTATGTGGGGAACCAAGGATGAATGGATTCCTTTTAAACACTTTGAAGAATGGAAAAGAGAACTGCCTTCAGCCAAGTTTATTCAGTATGAAGGCGCCGGACATACTCCGATGGAAGAAATACCGGACGTAACAGCGCGTGACGCGGACCTGTTTCTTTCCGGCAAGATTTAATGTCCCCAGCTATCACGTTTTATTAGATCGCAAATAAAAAGAGGAACTCTTGTTAATCAAGAGTTCCTCTTTGTTTTAGGAGTTAGCTGAAAATTGATTATACTCTGCTGAGCATCGTGGCGCCAGCATTTCCGAAAGCACCGCAAAGCGAAGCAACGCCGTATTTGGCATCCTTACGGTCAGTCTTCATGATATTGTGCAGTGTCACCAGAACACGGCATCCGCTTTGTCCCAACGGATGGCCGATAGCTAAAGCGCCGCCCCAGATATTGACGTTGTCGAACGGAGCGTTCTGAGCAATGCCTAATTCTCTCAGACAGGCCAAGGACTGGCTGGCGAAAGCTTCATTGAGTTCCCAGACACCTATGTCACTTACTTTTTTACCGGTACGTGCCAGAAGTCTCTTCACAGCGGGAACCGGACCAATACCCATAACTGTAGGATCGCAGCCGCCCAATGCACCGGCTTCGTATTTGATACTGTAAGAAAGTCCCAGTTTATCAGCCTTGGAGCGTTCCATCAAAAGAAGTGCCGCCGCGCCGATGGTCAGCGGAGAAGATGTTGCTGCGGTTACCAATCCATCCGGTTTGAAAGGGGTCTTCATAGTTGCCATTGACTCCATAGAGATGTCTTCACGGATCCACTGGTCGTAATCTGCAACGAAAGGTGTGCCATCGTCTTTTAAAGCTTCAATCGGGATTATTTCAGTTTTGAATTTTCCGGCCTTGGTGGCTTCTGCGGCTTTTTTGTTGCTCCAGTAAGCCATGGTTTCCATGTCTTTACGGCTGATTTTATAAACTTCCGCGACTTTTTCAGCCGTATTGCCCATGGGTATTTCGGCAATATTGTATCTCTCGAGTAAACGGGGCGGGAAATCCATATGCATGGCCATGAAAACTTTCTGCATGTCTTCCACGCCGGAAGCGATGTAGGTATCACCCTCGCCGCACATAATAGCGCGGGCAGCGTGCTGAGTAGCAGCCATGCCGGAGGGGCACTGCATTGTCAGAGTATTGGTAGGAACGGATTCGGGGAAACCACCGGCCAACCAGGAGAGACGTCCGATATCATTCTGCATGCCTGTAATGTTGGCACAACCTACAAATACCGATTCGATATCTTCGGGTTTTACTTTGGGATTACGGGCAAACAATCCCTCATACACTTTCGTCAGGACCTCATCCGGTCTTAACATTCGAAACCATCCCTTTTCGTTGTGCGCCCGGGAATTGGGTGATCTTACACCGTCGATAATTACACACTCACGCATTGTATAGCCTCCTATAAAGTATTGTTTTAAATTTTATCAATTGTTACAATGATAAAGTATTGAATTAGACTGCTCAATTTAATAAATCAAATATTTACATTAATAACATTGATATCAAATGAACATAGGTCATTACATGACCACAGGTCAAATCCTTGGAAATTTTCTACATTCATATAACTTTGATGTCAAGAAATATTTATAATCAGATTAATTCCCGAAATACAAAATTAAAAATGTGAAAATAATCAATATGTGATGAAGATTTATTCTTGTTTAGCGTCTTTTTTTAATCAATTAGATGTTATTATTTAATAGTTTAAGATTTTGTGACTACGCATACACTTCTTTAATTCTTGAAACAAAATTGAAACTTAATCACTATTTTTTTAGCACTGGTGTCGGGAAGATAAATTAAGGCAGAAAGGCTAGCGGATTGTGTGCTTTGCCTTTAAAACGTATTTCAAAATTTATATATGCTTCACCGGCATCGTTTTCTGCTATCGACGCAATTATTTCACCTTTTCTGACGCTTTCATCTATTTGAACATATCTTTTTTTCAGATGTGTATAGACCGTAGCAAAATTGTCTTTATGCCGGATAATAATTGTTTCTCCGTAGTTTTTTAACTCGGAAGAAAAAATAACTGTTCCGGAAGCCGCCGCTTTTACTTTTGTTCCAACACGGGAAACAATTTTAATCCAGTTATTATAAGTCTTGTCTGGCTGGAGACCGAAACGGGTTTTTACAGTGCCTCGTATAGGCCAGATGAATCTATTTTTATCTATTTTTATTTCTTTTTCTGCTTTTTGGGATTTGGATCCCACTCTTTCTTCGGAAGTCTTTTCTCCATCAAAAGTCTTTAGTGGTGCCGATTTTGCGGAAACAGTCGCTTTGGACGGTTGTTTTGCCGGAGATTTTGTATCCGGGGAAAATTTCTTATTATAGATTCCGACTGGCACTTCTTTTACGGGGCGAACATATTTTTTTGTATCTTTATTCCCAGTGATGTTTTTTAAATATTTCGGGATAGTTTTCTTTATTTCTGTGCCTGATGTTGTATCCGTAGATTTAATATTTGTATCGATATTATCAATTACCCGGCTTGCGTCCGGTATAAATAGAACATCACCCTCCTTGATAGAATTGAGATCAATTGAATCATTCATCCGGGCTATTTTTTGTAAACGGATTTGATAAGTATTAGCAATTATCCGGGCTGTTTCATTTTTTTTAACCCGGTGATAGACACCCATTGATTGCGATTTCTGTATTTTAGGACCGGAGCAGGAAAGAACTAAAGACAACCCCAGTGAAACAATAAAAACCAACAGCAGGGGGAATGGTCTTATTTTTTCCATCCGCTTTCCCCAATCAGGCTGACAAAGCGGCATCCGCCCAAATCTTCCTTGATGATTTCCTGAGGATTTTCTAAAGAACGGGTAAGTTTATATAGAGTTTGCACATCGCGGCCACCGATCGGAAAAATAATTCTTCCACCTGCGTCAAGTTGTTCGATCAGATACTGAGGAATTTCCGGTATCGCCGCCGTTATGATAATTGCATTGAAAGGAGCTTCGTCTTTCCAGCCATAAGATCCGTCGCCGACTCTTATGGCGACGTTGTAAAAGTTGAGTTTGTCAAGAATCTTGCGTGCGTTTGTAGCCAGGGAAGCAATTCGTTCAACAGAAAAAACGCGATCGGCTAAAGAAGCCAGAACGGCTGTTTGATAACCTGATCCAGTACCTATTTCGAGAACCCTTTCTTTGCCTTTTAATTCCAACGCCTGCGTCATCAGGGCGACTATGTATGGCTGAGATATGGTCTGATGTTCATCAATTGGCAGAGGACTATCGTTATAAGCCTGATTAATCAAGCCTTCATCAATAAAGAGGTGGCGCGGGATAGTACTCATAGCTTTTAGTACTCTAGTGTCGGTTATATCGCGTGCTTTTAATTGCGTTTCAACCATCCGTTCCCGTTGCTTCTTGAATCTATCCATCAAAATGCCTTCATTTTCTCTTTTTTCGCAGGGATACGATAAATTTCCTGAATCATTTCATGTCGCCGCAAACCCAATGCCTCGCGTGTAACAATGAGGTAATAATATTGTAATTGGGCTTTTTGACGAATAGTATTGAAGTGATCAATGCTCAAATTAATTTCTTCATGAATCGATTGCTTTTTCCGTAGTATCTCCGAAGTTTGTTCATCCCCGTTAAAAGTTTTCAAAAGTGATATTTTTACTTCAATTTCATAACTCACACGATTTAATTGTCTGATAACATCATCTACGGCCATACCGGCGCGACTCAATACTGCTGCTTTTTCCCGCAGTAATTCTTCGAGCAAATTATCTTGCTGCTCTTTTTTTCTTTTCTGAGATATTTGCACGATGCTTGTACTCCATTGCTATGAGCATCTACCATTTAAGAGCTAAATTTTCAACCACAATGGTTTTTTATTGCTTCGTCATAATGTCTCGTATTAGAGAATGATTGAGCGGCAGAATAACTTTTCCAGGCTTTTTAGAAACTCTTTGATTAATGGAAAACTTTACTCGGAATATAAAAAAGCAGGTTCGCAGGATATTTTTCTTTAATATAATTATCCTGATGAAAATGATTAAATACCAGTAGTATATTGGGGGAAAAATTGTTGTCTCCCGGCAAATGATTTAAATAGTTTCGTTTTCCCTGTTTATTAAATATTTGGCAATTACAGCATTAATCGAATAATCCAGTTTTTTTCCTTCTTTCAGTTGTTTTAGCACTCTTAAATCTGATTTCCAGACTATATCTCCCGGTGCAAGCAAACAGAAACTGTCTCGTTTTGGGATTGTACTTATTACGGAGTCCTTATAATAGTAATAATCCTGGTTTATTTCTGTGGGAAAGCTGCGCATAATCGGAGGAATATCCGAGGGGATAAACCAGAGCTTAATTTCCCGCTCCGCATCTTCCGGATTTGCTGAGGCATGAATGAGATTATCCGTTCTGTTTCCGATAAATTTACCGTTATCATCGTTCAAAGGAACAACGGTTCCGAGTGCACGAATACAGCCGGGATTTTTTTGTCTGGCTTCATGTGGGTTTGTTGGCCCGCAAATAGTTCTTATAGTTCTGATGGCATTTGGCCCCTGATATAGGATTGCGATAACGCGTCGTTTCCCAGGGTCGTCAGGAAAATGAATAAAACCTCGAATATATTGCAAAAGTGAAGGATAGAAGAATTTGCCTTTATGCTCCGCGTAGTGTTCTTCGGCTAAAGTCTGATTTACGTTCACCACCTTCAGCGCCGCAAAACGCAGTCCCGCATGAAAATGCGAAAATTGCGAAAGGATATATCCGGTTAAAGAATTTTTGAGAGCATCCGGCTTGATGAGTACAAGCGAGCTCCTGAAGATTTGCATTGGCATTAAAATTCTCCTTGTTGTTGAAATATATGGTATTTTAACAAGTTGTTACTTGATGAAAATTCATGATTAACTTTTTACATATATATGAAATTATTTTATGTGTCAATAATATATACATTTAAGTTAAATATTGATCTACCATCCAATCATTTAAAGATTGCAGTGCCTGATTTACATAGAGAATGTTTTTCTCTCTTTTTTTTATTTTTTTCACGTGTAATTTATCTAACAAACCCAAGTTGATATTCATTGGCTGAAAGCACTCCACGGATTCCGGTGAAGTTATATAACGAAGTAATGCTCCAATGGCTGTTTGGGTCGGTGGCGGCTGTAGTTTTTTACCCTCGATAACAAAAGCGGCATTAAGTCCGGCCAGAAGTCCCATTGCCGTTGATTCAGTATATCCTTCCACACCGGTAATCTGTCCTGCAAAAAAAATGTTTTCGTTACTTTTTAATTGCAGTGAAGGTGCAAGAAGGGAGGGTGAGTGAATAAACGTGTTGCGGTGAATGCTTCCGTAGCGGGCAAATTGAGCATTTTCCAGTCCGGGAATAAGGTGGAAAATTCTTCGCTGTTCGGGCCAGGTCAATTTTGTCTGAAATCCGACCAGGTTAAAAAGAGTGCCTGCGGCATTTTCCCTGCGCAGTTGAACAACTGAGTAAGGCATTATTCCTGTACGCGGATCAATCAACCCCACCGGTTTCATCGGACCGAAGGCCAATGTTTCCTCGCCGCGCGCAGCCATCACTTCTACGGGGAGACATCCTTCAAAATGCAGGACATCTTCAAATGATTTGGCGGGAACTTTTTCTCCAGAGAGCAGCTCCTGCCGAAAATGCTTATATTCTTCTTCGGATAAAGGACAATTTAAATAATCCGGTGTGCCCTTATCATAGCGGGAGGCCCAAAATACTTTGTCCATATTGATAGAATCGGCCTCAACTATCGGGGCAATGGCGTCGTAAAAATACAGGTAGTCGCTCTTCAGCATCCGGGATATTTCATTAGCCATCGCGTCGGACGTCAGCGGACCAGTGGCGATGATCGTCAGGGCATCATTCGGTATTTTTACAATCTCGGTATGGTGAAGGGTAAAGTTATTTTGCTGCTGGAGGAGTGCTTCCACTGTCCGGGCAAACAAAACACGGTCGACAGCCAAAGCGGAGCCGGCGGCAACGGCTGTGTCATCTGCCGCTCTCATAATTAATGAATGGAGACAGCGCATTTCTTCTTTAAGCAGGCCGTGGGCGTTATCCAGGGAATTGGATTTAAAAGAATTGCTGCAGACCAGTTCTGCCAGATTTTCTATCTGATGTGCAGGGGAAAATTTCTGCGGTTTCATTTCATAGAGATGAACAGCATGCCCCCGTCTTAATAATTGCCATGCTGCTTCACAGCCGGCAAGCCCTCCGCCGATGATTGTGACTTTTGCGGGATTCATTCATCTGACTTGTTTTTGGGTATTTTTTTGATGTTTTTGCATTCAGGATAGCCGGTGCAACCCAGGAACTGCCCGAAACGGCCACGTTTTAAGGCCATGGGTTTACCGCACAATTCACAGACTTCGTCCGATAATACCGGTTCCTGTTTTGTTACTTTGCCGTCTTTCCCCATTTTTTTTATATTTTTGCATTCGGGATAACCGGTGCATCCAAGAAACTGCCCGTACCGGCCGCGTTTAATAGCCATTGGTTTACCGCATAACTCGCAAACTTCATCAGTTTTCGGTGCTTCCTGTGCGACTATATCACCGTTTTCATCTTTGGATATGTTCATTGTGTTTTTACATTCGGGATATCCCGAGCAGGCTAGAAACTGTCCGAATCGTCCCTCTTTGACAATCATATTCTTTCCGCATTTGTTACATTTGATTTGAGTTGTTTTTGTTTCCACGTGTTTTACCATACCATTTTCATCATGGGTGAAGTTCATTGTGTTTTTGCATTTGGGGTAATTGGAACAGCAAAGGAATCTTCCGTTCTTTCCCCATTTGATTACCATCGGAGAGTTGCACTTTTCGCAGACCAAATCGGTTGGAATCTCTTCCTTCTTGAGGTTTTTCATTTCCGTTTTGGCTTTATTGAGCTCGTCGGAGAAAAGAGCGTAAAAGCCTTTAAGAGTTTCCACCCGTTTACGTTCGCCGTTTTCGATGGAGTCGAGTTTGTTTTCCATATCTGCCGTGAAAGCCAGATCGAGAATCGTCGGGAAGCTTTTTACCAGAAGGTGAGTAACCGTCATTCCCAGTTCGGAAGGATGAAATTTACCTTTTTCCAGACGGACATATTCGCGATCCTGAATGGTGGAAAGAATGGTTGCATAGGTGCTGGGACGGCCGATGCCTTTTTCCTCCAGCTCGCGTACCAGCGATGCTTCCGAAAAACGAGGCGGAGGCTGAGTGAATTTTTGTTCCGTATTTAGATTGAGCAGTTTCAGCTTTTCTTTTT
>Ga0265297_10011107_pt1 | contig 11108 bp, 13 predicted proteins | sample Munlanlwell13791_FD_192502 | JGI IMG/M metagenome (GOLD analysis project Ga0265297, IMG submission 192502) | Leachate microbial communities from a municipal landfill in Southern Ontario, Canada - Leachate well 137-91 | ecosystem: Engineered > Solid waste > Landfill > Unclassified | place...
CTGCCGGTACCATAAAAATCTTTGCTGCCGGCTGTATTTAGGCTTATTCATAACACTTTGGGTATTAATAGTTAACACGTGTTACCTTTAGAATACCAAAGTGTTACCTAATGGTGTTAACTCTACATTCCCTTGACATTTTTTTTAAAAAGTGTTAACATGCTATATTCCTTAAGGAATAGCTTTCAGAATCCTGTTTGCCAGCGGCGAATACGAGGTTACCCCTCCTAGCCTGGTTAGTAGCCACAAGCTAAGGTCTGTGCTGTTTATTCGGTACATGCCTTACGCTGGTAGGCAGGATTCTGGAGGTTATTTTTTGTTTGACTTAATAATTAGAATGCGCTAATATAACTAACTAAATCGTAAATTAACGGTGCACATTATCTCAACAATAGGAGGCGTTACCATGAATACGTGGAGTATCGGATTTCGATATTTTTACGACTTCTTGAACGCGGCGTTGGATGCACGGTATTGGATAACGAGGCCGAGGAAGAAAAAAGATCAAAGGGGGCATTCACATTCTCTCGTCCCTCTATACACCGAGGAACAGGCGCCTACAATCAATGGAGGCATAACTGCCTTTACAGTAATGCGCTGCGGCAGTTGTCCTCACGTGGCCTTCTTTCCTTCGGGAAATCTCCAATTAGTAACAGACGAATATCGGACGGCAATGGTTGATGCCTTAATCAGAAAGGGCTACAAGCCAGCGATGCCATAGGCAGTGTTCATTGCAATACTGAGACCGAGTTAATCGGTCTTTCTTTTTTTAAATTGTTTCCTGATTTTGTTGTTAGGAAAAGATAGAAAGTTATTTTTTGTTTGACTAAAAAGTAATTTTTTGATAATCTTTAGTCTTGATCTGTAATGTGCTAAGTTTGAGATTTTGGAGGATAAATTCATGGGAGCAAGCACGGCAACGTCTAAATCAGAGCAGAGGAATATTGAAATCCGCTCACATCAATGCGGAGTACATCTCTACGTCGAACATGGAGGAGAAAAACCCATTGTCTTTTGCGGTACTAAATACATAGGAACTGCTCAATGGGATGCACGGAGTATCAATAATTGTCCCGAGTGTCAAAAGCAGTTAAGGTTTGAAGACACTACTTTAGTCCAGGCCCTCTCTTAAGGGTCTGGCAATTGGGACCATCTATTTGGACTACTCATTAAGCTGTCTGCCGAAGAGTAGTTCTTTTTTTACTGATTTGTCATAAAAAAAACGCCCAAGAAAGGCGCTATGTTGATTTTAGTTAAATTGTCACCTGCTAATTAAATTCATTCATAGCTTCAGTTACTCCCTGGACTAAAGCAATTTCTAGGGCGGCCAGGACTTTTTCCATTACTTCATCAATAACCACTTTACTCTCCTTATCGATTTTTTGCAAGACATATTTTTCCGTTGGCATTTTCAAAGGAGTAATCGGTTGGATGCCAAGGCGAAAGCGGATGAATCCTTGCGTCCCCAATTCGTCAATCACCGACTGCACCCCTTTGTGGCCGGCCGCACTGGCATTTTGGGAAATTCGGATTTTACCCAAAGGCAAGTCAATATCGTCATGAATTACCCAGATATCCTCTGGTTTCATTTTGTAGAAATTAGCGAGTGCCTTAACTGACTCGCCCGACTTATTCATAAAAGTCTGCGGCTTGGCTAAAATTTTTTTTTCTTCCGGACTATTGTTTTCACAGACTTCCGCTTTGAATTTTTTATTTTTATTGCAGCTTAAAAATTCGCCGGCTTGTTTTGTTTTCAGTAAATCAATTACCAAAAATCCGGCATTGTGCCAGGTGGCTTCATATTTTTTGCCGGGATTACCCAGGCCGATGATAAGCTTCATAAGACCGATGCTAATAATGCGAATTGATGCGAATTTACGAATGCTACGAATTCGTAAATTTTTAGTTAAATTTTTTTAAGGTTTTGATTAGTTCATTTATTGGCAAACCTATTACATTAGAATAGTCGCCTTCAATTTTTTTAATTAAGGCTATTCCTTTGCCCTGAATGGCGTAAGCGCCCGCTTTATCAAGTGGCTCTTTTGTCAAAACGTATTTTTTTATTTCAGCCTCAGTTAACTTATTAAAATAGACTTTGGTTTTAAATACCTTGTTATTTTTTTTATTGTTTTTGGTGTTAATGATGGTAAAAGCAGTAAAAACAGAATGACATTCGCCGCTAAGCATCGCTAACATTTTTGTGGCTTGTTTCGCAGTTTTAGGCTTACCTAAAATTTTTCCCTTTAAAGTAACTATAGTATCAGCTGCAATTATTAATGCGTCCTTGTGTTTTTTAGCAACCGCTCCAGCTTTTTGTTCAGCCAGATTTATAACTGCTTGACGGGGGGAGGCTCCCGATATTATTTTTTCCGAGATATTACTTTTTTCAACTTTAAATTTTAATCCAGCTTTTTTGAGTAATTCTATTCGTCGAGGGGAACCCGAGGCTAAAATAACGTGCCGCATAGGTTTCAGTTCTTCAAACTCTTTACTTTTATTTTAACAGGAACGCCCAAAAAACCAAAATTTTGCCGGAGTTGATTTTCGATGAAGCGCAAGTAAGAGAAATGGATTGATTGTTTTTGGCCGACGATGACGGTGAATTCCTGGGGACTGGTTTTGGTCTGGACCAGGCCATAAAGATGGGGCCGCAATTGGCCTTTAGCCTGAGTCGGATAGTGAGTTTTCAGAATTTTTTTTAAAATGTTTTTTAATTCAGCCTCCGGCACTTTTTTTTGCCTTTCTCGGTAAACGCTTAAAACCAAATCCAAAATTTTGTCAGTGTTTTTGCCGGTTTTGGCCGAAGTAAAAATCAGGGGAGCAAAGCTGAGATAAGGAAAGTAACGTTGGTAACACTTTTTAATTTCGCCGTCGATTTTTTCGTCTTTTTCCGGGACCAAATCCCATTTATTGGCAACCACGATCACGCCGGCGCCGGCGTCTTTAATCAGACCGGCCAGATGCTCATCTTGTTTGCCCAGCGGTTTATCAACTTCGGTGAGAAACAAAACGATATCAGCGATTTTGATTATGGTCAGAGTTTTTTTGGTGGCCATTTTTTCCAGGCCGCGTTCGATTCTGGCTTTTTTCCTTAAGCCGGCCGTATCGATCAAAATAATTTTTTCACCTGAATAATCAATTTCCGTATCCTGAGGTTCGCGGGTAGTTTGCGGCGTATCCGCCACGATAACCCGGTTTTCCCCCAGAATTTTATTGACCAGCGACGATTTGCCGACATTCGGTTTACCAATGACACCCACCTTGATCGGCTTTTTGACCTCCGATTTTTTTGGCCGGCCGGGACGATTTTTTATTTTTTTAACCAATTCATCCAAAAGGTCGCCGGTACCGCTGCCGTTGATTGCCGAAACCGGCCAGGGCCGGCCTAAGCCGAGAGAAAAAAATTCATTGGGCTGGTGTTGGTATTTGGGGCTGTCGATTTTATTGCAAACTAAAAGGGTCGGGACTTCTAATTTTTTGACCACCAAAGCTAGCTCTTTATCTTCAAACATTAATCCGGACTGGCCATCAACTATCATCAAGACTAAATCCGCCTTAGCAATGGCTTCTTTGGTTTGGCGGATAATTTCTTTTTCAATGGTATCAATGTTTTTCAGCCGATTTTTTTCTTCGGGCAAAAGCGAGCGGATGCTATTTTTTAAAGTTTCAATATTGACCCCGCCCGTGTCAATCAGATTAAAACTTTTTTTTTGCCAATTAACCTGGCCTAAATTGTAATCCCGAGTCGTCCCGGGGATCTTTGAAACCAAAGCCTTGCCCGTTTCGGTTAACCGGTTGAAAAGAGAAGATTTGCCGACGTTGATGCGGCCGATAATGACGACAGTAGGGAGTTTTTTCATAAATATAGCGAAATTGTTAAATGGTTAAATTGTTACGTTGTTAGATCGCTGTTAACAATTTAACCATTAGCGATGGCAAGTCTAGCCCAAAAAGCGATAACAATTTAACAATTTATAATTCTTTCCGGTCTTGCCCTAGGATAATTAAAATATCCGTGTGGCCGCTGACTTTGGGACTGGTAGTTGCTTTTACCCAGTCGGGGATAGCTTCCGCAATTTCCGCCCCCAGCAGTTTGCCTAAATTTGCCGCAGTTTTATCTTTGATGTCACTGGCTAAATTATAGATTACCGTTTTTTGGTAGTCCTGGGTCGGGGCATTACCAAGATTAATCACTTCATAGCCCAGACTTTGGAGATATTGGGAAGTCCGGTAAGCCAAGCCGGTGATTTTAGTGCCATTTTGAATTTCAATCCGTTTTGGCATTGCCTCGGCCATTTTGGCCGGATCAAAAATATGCTGGGTGATTTTTTGGAGTTCCGAGAAATCGCCGGCTTTGGGTTGTAAGACAAAAGCTCCGCCTTCGGTAATATTTGCATACAAGACGCCGTCCGGACTATCGTCAAAGACCCGGCGGATGATATTTTCTTCTTTAACGTCTTTACCCAGGTTAAAAAGCCGGAGAATTTGCCAGACTTCCAGGTCGGTTGCCAGATGCTGGCTCAAAGTATCCATCACCTTGCTTATTCTGTATGGATTAGCCAAGGTGCTAAAAGATAGTCCTTTTTCTTTGACCGCCATTAGAACTTTTTGCTGGCGTTTGCTCCGGGCAAAATCCGAGCCTTCAATACCTTTAGCCTCTCGGGATCGGACATATTTTAAAGCTAATTCACCATTCATATGCTGGCTGCCGGTCTTAATATAAAGATGTTCATATCTTTCTGAAGTGGTTGCGGTTTCTTTGCCCGGCACCGGATAATGTTCATCATCCAAAACATTCTCTACTTCAATCGTGACTCCGCCTAAGTCATCAATTATTTGTTTGAAGCCGGCAAAATCCAAGCGCACATAATAATGAATCGGCAGATTAAAAACCTGGCTGACTATCTTTTTGGTTAGTTCGCCGCCGCGGCCGGAATTTTGGTTTTCGCCGTAGGCATCGGCATGGTTGATCTTTTGCCAGCCATAGCCGGGGATTGGCACCAGGAGATCTCGGGGGATAGAAATTAAAGCCACCTGGTTGGTTGAAGGTTTGAAGCTGGCAATCATCATCGTATCCGTCAAAAAGGGACCGTCATGGTTCAGTCCGCCGATACCTAAAAGCAAAATATTAATCCGGTCTTCGTCTTCGCCCAGTAATTTTTTATCCTCACTGCCGATTAGGTGTTTAATCTGGCCCCAAAGGCCGACATTACCCAAAGTTTTTGCCAAATTCTCCCCGGAATTGATCACGCTAATGCCAAAAGCGACAAAGAGGATAACAAAAATTATCAGTAAATAGATAATTAGTTTACTGATAAATTTCATCTTTCTTTTCGGTCTTTTGACCAGCTTGTTTTGTTCGTCGAGAAAATCAACGTCGTTTCTTACCATAGGGGTTTTGTTGTTTTAATTTTGCCATAAAAAATCGCTTGTGGCAAATCGCCCACTAGTAGAGGAGATTGTTTTAGTTTCAAGAAAAAAACCGCAACCTTTAGCTTGAAGCTTGGTTGCGGTCTGGCGTCGCTGGAAGCGGCATTATCTGCTCATTGGTTTAGGACCACGAAGCAGACTTTGCATCAGATCAAGAGTTGTCTGGGTATATTCAGCCATTTTGAGGTCCAAAGATGTCGCCCATTCGTCAAAGCCATCATAATCACAGCGGGTGTCCATACCCGGCATGAGCATGAAGGCAAGAGAGTGGCATTGAGTGATAAGAGAAGGGTTCTTGGGGGTTGACAGCGATCCCCAGAGATAGCCACGAGCCAGGGAAATTGTCCCTAAATTCCTAATTGCTTCTTCGTCATTGTCACCGCAGTAGATGAAATTGCCAGTCGGCAAGTGAGGCCTTATTTGTTTTAGCATCAAGTGCCGCAAAGCGTTTTGGAGCAGAAACAGGTATATTGGTTTTTCCCTTTCAACGTGAGTGGTGGGAATTATCTTCATCTTGCAGTCGGGATTTGAGCAGGTCAGGTATGCGGGGTGAAACTTTCTGAGCCAATCAAAACTGCTGTCTTGGGGAATAGGCCCGAAGTGAAGTTGACCGCCGCAAGGTTCCAGATAATACACCTTTCCGTAGCTATAGGCAATGCAACCTACATGGGTTAGTCCATTCAATTCAACGACATCTTGGTAGATGTAATCATATATGAGCCACCTATTAGAGCGGACACCCACTTCAATTCTTAGGTTTGTTCTTACCCATTCTTTTGATCTGCCCACAGTCATCTGAGGTTGGACAAGAATGATATTCTTATCTTCTACACCTGGTAGCAAATCAGTTGATTCTCTTTTCATGACACTTCCTCCTTTGGCTCTGCAGCCGCTTTTTGCCCGCAGCCAGCCAGTTAGAGTTACTACGCCGTTACTGTCCAGCAACCACCCGCACATTGGGCTTGCCGCCAACAGTTTTATCAAAGAACGCCTTTTATCTTAAGCTTTTTTTAGCAGTTTAGTCAAGTAGCCCTTGAAATCGCTTATTAATTATGGTATACTTGGGGAGCAATTTAATATTAGTAACTGGGCAGACACCAAAAGCGTAAAATCAGGTGTCCCGTGAACCCAACGCTTTCTTTTTATAGCAATTAACTGATAATTCGGGCTCGTAGCTCAGTTGGTTACTCGCCTCGCCTCGACAAAAGTGCCTGCTTTACTCGGCGAGTCGAGGCGGGGAGCGCTACGTTCACACCTGCCCGCCGCTTGTGGGTGGCTAGCTCAGTTGGTTAGAGCGCTACGTTCACATCGTAGAGGTCACAAGTTCAAATCTTGTGCCACCCACCAGATTTGGCAGGCGAGTCGAAAGGGCATAGGTTTAAGTCCTCTCGCGTTTGTTAAATTCACAATAAACCATTTATTACATTTATGGCAACAGAAACCTTTAATTTAATAGAAAAAAACAAGGAAGAAATTAGAAACCAGCTTATTAGAAGAATAAGAAATAGACTCAAGGGTTCGCTTGATGTCATTGCACAAGAGAGCCTTGGGGGTAATGCCAGCCGGAGTCCCCGTGGACGTTTACAGGCAGGGCTAAATGCATGGGTTAGCAAGGATACTGGGAATATTGCCTCGGTTGGTAATGAATTCATAGATGATGGAAATCTGAGTAGCGTAATATTTATTTACGAGGTAGGCGAGAAAAATTTTGAGTCGGGTGATTTCGTAGATGTACGAGAGACACATCTTGGTTCTCCATTGTCAGAAGAAGCGAAAAAACTATTAGAAGAGGTAGTTGGAAAGAAGTAGTAGGCCAATTGTTTTAAATCTACATTATGCTACTAATTTATCTATTTTATCTATAACGATGTTAGGTGAGTCGAAGAGTTTACAGGTTTGATTCCTGTAGTGCCCATTTAGGATAAGATCAGCTGGTTACCCGCCTCAACGAAGTACCTGTTTTAGTCGGCGAGTCGAGAAGAGGAGCGTCGCATTCACATTTACCCGCCGAAGTTCGATTTATCCTCCGAAGCTCGAAGAGCGAAGGTGGAAGGACAAAGGCGGGTTGCGAAGGTCGTTGGTTCTGCGCCACCTTTAATAAGATGGACACAAAAAATAAAAGGCGACCCGACTTTAGTCGGTTGACTATAAATGGCCCACTAAAGTGGGGTCACCGAATTTGATTTTATTTTCTTATTTTCTTAATTTTTTACTTTCTTAAACTCCCATGCTTAAAATCGGTCACCGCGGGGCGAAAGCTTATGCTCCGGAAAATACGATTTCTTCCTTTAAGAAAGCCCTGGAACTGGGGGTGGATATGATTGAATTTGATGTCCAAATTACCAAGGATGAATGTCCGGTAGTGATTCATGATAGAAATTTAAAACGTTTGAGCCAAAAATTCGGCCGGGTCAGAAAGTTGACTTTGGCCGAAGTCAAAAAGTTCGTAATTAAAGGTGAAGAAACAGTGCCAACCTTAGGCGAAGTCTTGGAAGTTGTTGATAATCAAGTCGGTTTGGATATTGAATTGAAGGTTAGGGGCAGCGCCAAAATTGTGATCCAAACCTTGCGGGATTATAAAATTGATTTTTCTAATGTGATGATTTCTTCCAATTATGCCGGGGAAATCCGAATCGCCGAACGCCTGGAGCCGGAAATTACCACGGCTTTGGTTTTTCGTTCAGGCAGTGTTTTTTCTTTTTGGCTCATTCTTGATTTTTTGGCCATTTTGTTTTTGCCTTTGACTAAATATTATATTACCTGGCTGGTTAAAAATTCCCATGCCGACTATTTGAATATCAATTATCGTCTATTGAATAAAAAGAAAGTGGCGTTATTCAAAAAGCATGGAATAAAGATTTGCGCCTGGACGGTTGATAGCCTTAAAAAAATCGATTATTTAGAAAGTCTGGGGATTGACGGAATTATTACCAATTATCCGGATCGATTATAATCAAGAAATCAAGAAATAGGATTATCAATGCCCAACAATTTAACAATTGAGCAATGTAACAATTTTGCCATAGAAATTTATATTGTTAAATTGTTAACTTCTTCTTGTTTTCTTAATTATTTAATCTTAGCATTAACTTAGACCTATGAAACTATTCGGCAAAAAGAAAAAAATTCCTTCCTACCTGGAAGAAGAAAATTTATCCTTAGGCAAGCAAGCCTTTATCTTTTTTTGGGAAGTCTTCAAAGTGGTGGTGATTTCCTTAGTCATTATTGTTCCGGTTCGTTATTTCTTAATCAAGCCTTTTTATGTCAAAGGGGCTTCGATGGAGCCGAGTTTTTATGATCATGAATATTTGATTATTGATGAAATCAGTTATCGCTTTGGGGAGCCTGAAAGGGGCGATACGGTGGTTTTCCGATACCCTTTTGACTTAAGCCAGTATTTTATCAAACGAATCATTGGTTTGCCAACCGAAAAGATTAAGATTGCTGAAGGTAAAATCACAATCTTTAATCAAGCCAATCCTCAAGGAGTAGAATTGCAGGAAAATTATCTATTGCCGGCCATGAAAACTTTGGGGGACGTTGAAGTCGAGTTAGGCCAAGATGAATATTACGTTTTGGGAGATAATCGAATTGCCAGCCTCGATTCCCGTGCTTTTGGTCCAGTGCCGCGTAAAGATATTATTGGCAGAACTTTAGTTCGGGGTTGGCCGCTAGATCGGTTCGGCTTAGTTTTAAATGATTTAAATTATAATTTCTAAATTTATGGTAAAAAATGAGGAAAAAGCTGCCCCAGTTAATCGAGGTGATAAAATTAAGCCGGCGGGCAAGAAATCTTTATCAAAGTCACCTCAACTTCTGCGGGGATTCAAAGATATTTTGCCGGTCGATCAGCCTTATTGGCAGTTTATCAAAAAGACCGCTGAAAGTTTCGCCAATGGTTATGGCTTTTCGCAGATTGATCCGCCCATTTTAGAGGAAGCCGCCCTGTTTATTCGTTCAATCGGCAAGCAAACCGATATTGTTGAAAAAGAAATGTTTAGCTTCACCGATCAAGGGCAAGGTTTAGTGGTTCTCCGGCCCGAGTTTACCGCTTCAGTCATGAGGGCTTATATCAATCACGGCATGGTTAATCTGCCCCAGCCGGTTAAATTTTATTATTTCGGGCCGGCGTTTCGCCGGGAACGGCCGCAATCTGGCCGCCAAAGGCAGTTTTACCAGTTTGGTTTTGAAGTAACCGGTGATATTAATCCCGTGATTGACGCCCAAGTGATTGGGATTATGAATAATTTTTTCAAACAGATTGGTTTATCGCAAATTAGCATTCAAATCAACAGCATTGGTTGCCCGGACTGCCGCAAAGCCTACATTCAGGAGCTGACTAATTACTATCGGAGTAAACGAAAAATGCTTTGCGAGGATTGTAAAAAGCGAATAACCAAAAATCCGTTGCGCTTGCTGGATTGCAAAAAACCATCTTGCCAGTTCGTCAAAGCCGAAGCGCCTCAAATCGTTGATTGGCTTGACGATGAATGCAAGCAGCATTTTATGAAAGTGGTGGAATATTTGGATGAACTGAATATTTCTTATAAGCTTAATCCTTATTTAGTCCGTGGTCTTGATTATTACACCAAAACGGTTTTTGAAATTTGGCCAACTGAAAAAGAAGAAAGCGCTCAAAGTGCCTTGGGGGGCGGGGGACGCTACGATGGTTTAGTGGAACTTTTGGGCGGCCGGCCAACTCCAAGCGTTGGTGTTTCTGTTGGTGTTGAACGAGTGATCAGTCAATTGAGGCAAAAGGAGGCGGTCTTGCCAGTTGAGCCGGCCCCGGAGATATTTTTAGCGCAAATCGGCGACCAGGCCAAAATTAAAGCCTTGGTTCTATTTGAACAATTGCGTCAGGAAAATATTAAGGTAGCAGAAAATTTTGCTAAAGATAGTTTAAAATCTCAGCTAGAATTGGCCAATAAATTGCAGGTTAGATATGCCTTGATTTTGGGTCAAAAAGAAGTGATGGATGGCACTATTTTAGTCCGAGATATGGAAAGCGGCGTGCAGGAAGTGATAAATTTTAATAAAACCGTTCAGGAATTAAAGAAAAAATTAGCGAACCATCTTAGCAGCTAGAATTTTGTTGACTAATCAGTTATAAAATGGTATTATAAACCTAGAAAATCGATTAAGATTTTCCTTTAAAAATTAACAGCTATTCATCGCAAAGGAGGTGAATATTAGTGTCTGAAGTTAAAAGAAAGAAAAGTGAAACTTTTGAGAGTCTATTGAGAAGATTTCACAAAAAATTACAACAAAGCGGCAGATTGATTCAATCGAGGAAGATTAGGTTTTATGAACGGCCAAAAAATAAGACCCAGATCAGGAAAGAAGCCTTGCGGCGCAAAGAGATTCAGGTAAAAAGGGAATATCTAAAAAAAATTGGCAAACTTAAAGAAGATAAAACCCCAAATACTTACCGCTAAAACCAATGGGAGTTTTAAAACAGTTAGAAACTGATTTCAACCAGGCATTCAAAGCAAGAGATGAACTGGCAGTTTTGGTATTAAGGCAGCTTAAGACCGTTATTACTAATGCGGAAATTGCCAAAAACCGAGAGCAGCTGACTGAAGAGGAAATAATTAAATTATTGCGAAGCGAAATCAAAAAAAGAAGAGAGGCGGCCTTACTGTATCAACAGGGCGGCCGGGCTGAATTAGCGACCAAAG
>Ga0265297_10011108_pt1 | contig 11108 bp, 8 predicted proteins | sample Munlanlwell13791_FD_192502 | JGI IMG/M metagenome (GOLD analysis project Ga0265297, IMG submission 192502) | Leachate microbial communities from a municipal landfill in Southern Ontario, Canada - Leachate well 137-91 | ecosystem: Engineered > Solid waste > Landfill > Unclassified | place...
GGAATCTCTAATTTTTTAATTTCCCCTCGGTCAATATCCAATAAGGCGAAGCTGCCCATAAAACCGCCGCCGCCCCGCAGTTCATTGTTATTAAGAAAAACCAATAAATAACGTTGCCATTGATTAGCGCCGAGGACTTTCAGTAAAGTATCGTTAAGATCATAAATTTCAATTAAGCCTGCCTTGATGGTTGGCAGGTAGCCCAGGACTTTTTTAAAAGATTCGCGATGTTCAGCCGGCAAATCCCCTTCCTTAATATTTTTTATTTTTTCTTCGGCCTCATTGAATTGATCAATAGCTTTTTTCAAATTTGTTTTAAAATCAGCCAAAGAATTATAATAATCTTTGACGTTGCTGCCAGCAATGAATTTTTGGCCGCTATTGATTAAAATTTGGCCAGTATCAGCAATAATTTCTCCGGCTGCCAGCAAATTCATCCCCGCTTTTACTGTTTGGCCTTGGCCGGGCAAAAGTTTTATAATTTCGCTAGTTAGAATATTCAAATCGTTGATTTCTTTTTGGGCCGAAGCAAAATCATTTTTGGCTTGATTGAATTTTGAATTTGCCCCCTCCAAATCGAGGTTAACGGCGGCTTGTTGGCCGGATTTGAGACTTTCAATCGCTTCATTAGTGATTGATAAAATTTTATCCTTAGTACTTTGCAGACTTTGGTAATAAGTAAAAGCCTGGAGCGGCAGAACTAAAATTGTTGCTACTAAGGCAAAAATCGCTAATTTTCGGTACCAGTATTTTGGGAGTGAAAGATTTAAAAACTGTTTTTTTGGCACCGGCGCGAAGATATCCTCGATTTTTTCTTCCGCCTTAATCTCAATATTTTTTAGTTCTTCTTCTTTGGGAAATATTTCTTTTTTTTCCGGTAGAGATATTTTTGGATAAATAGAAGGAATATTGATTGCTGAATTTTTGCTGGCAATAAAATTAACCCCGATTTTTTTGGCCTTAGTGGCAACTGGTCTAGGGGTTTTAGTTGGAATTTTAGGTTGATTTTTCAGTTTATTGGCCAAAAGCGGGCTTAATGAATTATTCTGGTCGTTAAATAATTCGCCATGAGGATTCTTTAAATTAATGACGAATGGTGACTTTTGTCTTACATTATTTTTTATGGTTATCGCTGATTCCGATATTTCATCTTCGAAGTTACAATTTTTTAATTTAGCATTAACTAAAACTTCAGCTTTTCCCGCTGTTTTTTTGATTTTGGTTGTTTTTTTTATTTCTTTTAGGTTTTTTTTATTTTTTGCTGCTGTCATCTCATTGAGCAAGTCCGTCCGGAGATATCGGGGGCGGAACCAATTAGTGAAGTTTTAGAACAAAACGTTGATTAATTATACCATAAATTAATGAGATTGGTAAATTGCCAAGGTTTCCCGGGCGCATTTTTGCCAACTGTATTTTTTTACCTGTTCTAAACCGCGAATTTTTAACTCTTGATACAGCGAATTATCAGTTAGGATTTGGTTTGCGACCTGGGCGATTTCTTGGGGATTTCGCGGGTTAAAGTAAATCGCTGAATCACCCAATATTTCCGGTAAGCTAGTTGAATTAGAAGCGATCACGGGCGTACCGCAAGCCAGTGATTCTAAAGCAACTAAACCAAAGCCCTCGCAAAAGGAAGGCAAAATGAAGAGGCTGGCGGCATTATAAACTAAAGGCAAATCACTATCGGCCACGAAACCCGGAAGAATAATATCTGATTTGAAATCGGATTTTTCAATCAGTTCTTTAGCTTCTTGGTAGCGGGGATCAGGTTGGCCAGTTAAAACTAGCTGGTAATCAAGTTTATACTTAGATTTTATAATTTCAAAAGCCTTAATTAAGTTTGGCAAGTTTTTGTGATCACGCCAGACGCCGACATAAAAAATGAATGGTTTAGAAATTTGGAATTTATTTTTGATTTTTGTCAAAGATTCTTGATCTTCAATAACTTTAAAATTTTGGTCAACGCCAAGATAAATTGTTTCGATTTTTTTGGCTGGAGTCTTAAAAGAATCAATTAGGTTTTTTTTGGTATAGTTTGAATTAGCAATGATTTTTTTAGCTTTCTTTAAACCGGTACGGAAGACTGTTTCATAGCCCCATTTTCTAATTATCGAATTTTGAACTTTTGGTCCGGGATAAAATTTTGGTGTGATGTCATGAATTGTTAAAATGAATTTTTTGGGGTAAAGAATTGGGATATTAAAATGAGGAAAGTGAACCAGATTCAGCTTTTGGCCCAATAAGATTTTTGGTATTTCAAGCTGTTCCGACCAGCTATACCAGCTTGATTTGACTTTGATTTTTTTAACTCGGTTGTTTGGCACTTGAAATTTTGAATAGGCCGGATCCAGCATTAATAGAACATATTCATTCTTTTGATCAATCATAAAAAGCTGATCAGTCAAATTTTTGATATAGGCACCGATACCAGTAGTCGCTTTCGTACCATACATTCGGGCGTCAATTCCAATTCGCATATTAAAGATTATTAATTATTTCTAAAATTTCTTTCGCCGCCTTTGGCCAGGTAAATTTTTGGCAATGCTTCAGTCCCCTTTCTTTTAATGAATCTTGCAATCTCTTGTCAGCTAAAAGTTGATTGATTGTTTCAGCCAGTTCATTCCAATTATTGGGGTCAATCAATAATCCAGCCTGATCGACCGCCTCAACCAAAGAAGAGTTAAAGCTGGTAATTACCGGGGTACTGCAAGCCATCGCTTCAAGCGGGGGCAAACCGAACCCTTCGTAAATTGAAGGATAAATAAATATTTTAGCTAAAGAATACAAAGCTGGTTTGTCTGAAGCCTCAACATAACCGAGGAATTTTATTCTTTTTTTTACTGGTGATTGCTGCCAAAGTTTATAAATTTTTTTATATTTCCAGGCTTGGCCGCCGGCGATGACTAATTTTAAAGAATCATTTTTCAAATTTTGGAAAGCTAAAATCAAAGTTTCTATATTCTTTCTTGGTTCCAAATTGCCTAGATAGAAAATAAAATCATCCGGTAGATTATATTTATCCTTGACTTTTTGTTTTTCCGCTTCCGATATTGGTCGGCGAAACATCTCGTTGATTCCTTGGTAGATGACTTTAATTTTATTTGGGTCAGTTTGATAGATTCTTATGATATCATTTTTAGTATTTTCCGAAATCGCAATTATTACATCAGCTTGCCGGCAAAGTTTTTTTGGATTAATGAGATGGTGCCAGAGTCGTTTTTTCAAAGTAAAGAACTCGGGATAAAGTTCAAATGATAAATCATGAACGACTAAAATTTTCTTGCAATCCGAAGAAAGATTAGTAAATAAAAAGCTCGGCGTTAGGAAAATATCAACGCCGCCAATCATTTTATCGATTTTTTTAAATTTTAAAAAACGAATCCCCAAATTAAAAATTTTATTCGGATAGCTAAATCCTTTATAACTTACATTAGGAAAATCAAACTTAGGTATCTTGGTTGCCTTGGCGGCGTTATAGAATAAAAAATATTGATTTTTGGAATCAATCGCTAAAAGATGGCGGAGTAAATTGTAAGTATATTCCCCGATACCGGAATAGTAAGCTTCGGTTAAACAGCGAATATCAATGCCAATATTCATGAATCAATAGTTAAGTAATTTTTAAGCTTTGCATTTAATCTGCGAATTTTTTAGTTTTTCCCATTCGACTTCAATTAAATCTATGATTTCTTTTTCAAATTTTTCAACGCTGAATTGTTCAGCATAATTTTTTATAGCAATTGGATTATAGTCTTCCGGCTTGAATCTTACAATAGTATCAGCTAGCGCTTCCCAGGTCTGTTCATCAAAAAATTTGCCGGTTTTTTTCTCAACCACCGTTTCGCAAGCTCCGCCCGCCGCATAGGCAATCACCGGTCGGCCACTGGCCATTGATTCCACTGCCGTAATGCCGAAATCCTCAATTTGGGGGTGAACAAAAGCAATAGCTTGGCTATAAAGGGGAGCTAATTCTTTTTGGCTTATTTTGCCTAAAAATTCAATATTAGGTTTGGCCAATTCTTTTAGTTTCTTTTCTTCTGGTCCGGTGCCGAAAATTTTAAGCGGAATTCCTAAACGATTGAAAGCTTGGATGGTCAAATCAAACTTTTTATATGCGACTAACCGCCCGCCGGTTAAAAAATATTTATCAATTTTTTCAGCAATTTTGAATTGTTCGGTCTCAACCGGCGGATGAATAATAACGCTCTCTCGGCGGTAATATTTTTTAATGCGATCGGAAACATTTTTTGAGTTAGCAATGAAATAGTCAACCCGTTGAGCCGCCAGTTGGTCCCATGATCTTAGGCGAGTTAAAATCGGCGGAATAAACTTTTTGATTATTCGGTTGTATTTCAGTTCTTCCAGATAGCGATGAGTGTCTGACCAAAGATAGCGGGTGGGAGTATGGCAATAGCAAAAATGCAGCATATTGGAGCGAGTGATTACCCCCTTAGCCATCGCGGAGCAGCTGGATAAGACTATATCATAATCCATTAAGTCGTAGCTTTCGGTTGCCGTTGGCATTAACGGTAGAAACCATTGATAATGTTTTAAAGCACCCGGCCAGTTTTGTAAGAAAGAAGTTCTGATCTCTTTATCTTTAAAAATTTGGCCGAGTTTATTTTGATCATAAAATAAAGTATAAGTCGGTGCTTTCGGCCAAATTTTTTGAAAAATTTGAAGCACTCTTTCGGCGCCGCCTTCTTGGATAAGATGGTCATGGACTAAAGCAATTTTCATCCCGTTAGAGGCAAGTTACTCCCTTGCATTTAATATTAAAAATGTTACCAAATATGTGAAATCCATAAAATTTATAATTAAAGCCTCTGACGGGATTCATTCTGCTTTCCTCCTTTTTAATACCGCCATTGGGGTTTTGAATAAAATTTGTAAATCCAAACTTAAAGACCAATTCTCGATATAAAAAGTATCTAATTTGATTTCTTCTTCGAAATTCAAATCAGACCGGCCGGAAATTTGCGCCAAACCGGTGATCCCCGGCTTAATGGTCAAAACTTTTTTATGATGGCGTTGGTATCTTTCTACCTCTTCAATTTCATGAGGCCTTGGGCCGACCAAACTCATTTTGCCGATTAGCACCAAAAATAACTCGGGCAGTTCGTCAATGCTAAAACGTCGGATAAATTTACCTACTCGGGTGATTCGCGGATCATTTTTGAATTTTATCATGGGTGAACCTTCCCTTAAATTTTTTTGCCTCGCTAAAAATTCAGGATCAAAGCGATATTTGTGAGCATCTTTAATCATTGAACGGAGTTTGAAATAATTAAAAGGTTTGCCGAATTGGCCCATTCTTTTGTATCGAAAAAATATCGGTCCGGCTGAATCAATCTTGATAGCTAAGGCAGTAATTAACATTATCGGGCTGGTTAAAATGATTAAAATAATTGAATCAAAAATATCGAAAATTCTTTTATTGATTCGCCCCCAGCCATCAAGCCGAGTTTTTTTTACTTCCACAATTGGCATGCCGGCATAGGTCGTAACATCAATATTAGTCAATTGAGTTCCTAATAAATCGGCAGTATATCTGAAATCTAAGTGATATTCATTAATAAAATTTATCAAATCAATTGTTTGCTCCGTATTGGCGTTAGGATTAATTTCAATAATTTCATCAATAGCATTAGCTTCGGCCATCTGTTTAAGCTGGTTGGATGTTTTGGCATCAAAATTTAAAAATTGGGCTGCTATTTTATAGCCTAAAGATTTGTGTTTGGTAAATTCTTCAGCCAGGTTTTTGGCAACCTGACCATTGCCGATAATAACGATGCGGTGGACGCCAAAACCGAATTTATAAGAAATTTTTTGGCCAGCACGAATAAAAATTCTTTCAATGCCGACAAAAATAATAGCAAGAAACCAGCTGGTCAGAATAATAAACCGCGAATCAAATAAAAATCGGGAAAAAACCATCACCGCTAAAACTAAAGCTAATCCGGCCGAACAGGCGACAAAAGTTCGTCCCAGCTCTTCCCTTAATCTTTTGGTGCCGCCAATGGTATAAAGTCCGGCCAAGGCAAAAATTATCAGCCAAAACAAAGCAATTCCGATTACTAAACTCAGGTAGTCCCTGAATGATAAGTCAAAAACGACTGGTCGGATATTCTGGATGGCTGGCCAGTAACGAATAAAATAGGCGGCTAAGGCCGCAAAAATCAAGGCCAGGTAGTCCAGAGGCGGTTTAATGGCGGTAAATAAAAGTTCGGAGCGCTTCATGGAATTGAGTAAAGAAAGCTGATAAAGTTAATTAAAATATAGCTTTAGAATAACAAAATTTTAGTTAAAAATCAACTCGCGGTTTGATATAAATATGAAATTGTGATAATTTACAGCTGGACAAATGTAAAATGGTAACTTAGGAGCATGAGTGTTATGGCAGCTAACCAAGGTGTTGTGCTCCCCAAGGGAGCAATGATTACCATCCTCGGTGTACCGAAAGGGCTAGAAAGGTTTTTCCCGATGCAGTCAAGACTTGGGAATGAGACGAGATTTGTCACCAGGGAAACCGTTGAATTCGGAATTGATAATGATGAAGTAACCTATCTCCATCCGGCGCAATTTCTGGTTGAAAAGGTGGAGGGAACGGAAGTCGTGATTTGCTTCCAAGCCTTACCGGGCTGGAATGGCAACTGACAATAATTTGGATCACTCACGGGTTGGCCGAAAAAGCTGACCTTTTTTTAAATTTATAAAAGGTCAATCATATTTTTTGCCGGATAGTTGACAAGAATAATTATTTATGCTATGATGATTTTTGCTTAAGTAAACTAGATGATCGCTCCCCACTTTCTATGTTTTATGGTTGTGTTATCAAGTCAGAATGAAAAGTAGCACTGAAATTCATGAAGCATAGAAAGTGGGGAGAGGAAAGTCCGAACACCAAAAGCGGCAGCTTCTAACGGAAGCCGAGAGCAACAAAAGTTCAAAAGTTCTTAAGACTTTTGCGCTTTTGCCAAGCTTAGGGCAAGTGCAACAGAAAATATACCGCCTAAGCCCTGATGCAAATCGGGGCCGGTAAGGTTGAAATCGTGGGCCCGCCTTTGTGCGGGATAATCCGCCTTCACCCTTTGGGGTTACGGCGCGACAATGTAAGAGCCCACGCCCGAATGACCGGAGACGGTCTGGGTGGTAAACTCCTGCCAGGTGCAATGCCAAATTAGGTCGGCAGCTTGAGCCAGTTGGCAACAACTGGCCCAGATAGATGATCATCCGCCTACGCCCTTCGGGTTTCGGCGGACAAGTCCGCCTCCTAACCAGACTTGTCAAACGAAATCCGAAGAGTGTAGCAGACAGAATTCGGCTTATCGGTTTGCTTAGGCAATAAAAAACAGCTTCTCTCGTGAAGGTGTTTTTTGTTTGATAAAATTTTATTGTACTGTATGGCGGGAAATGCCATAAGTGCCTGGCTCATTGTTAATGACAGCTAACTATGAGTAGATATTTTTATTTATAAACTAACAGAATTTTTACCCGCCGAAGTCTTGCTAAATTTTGCACATTGACGGAGGCGGGCGGCTTATCGGTTTACTTAGGCAATAAAGGACATCTCATTGACGAGGTGTTTTTTATTTGCTAATATAATCACGCTGCCTCAAGCGGGAATTCCGCCATGCCAATCGGCATACCCGCAATGACAGCACAAGGGTCGTAATCATAGGTAGTTTCGCCACCTACTTCCGCGAGTGGCGAAGCCTCTGAGATAACGACCCTTTTTCATTATTATAAAATAAAATGTGAATAGGATTCACCTTATTCTTATTTTCCCTTGCAAAGATATTTTTTATTTGTTAAGATTAGTTTTGCCCCTTACCTTGTGAGAAGGGGTTAAGCCGTCAGCGGCGCCAATAGGCGCTCTTTGCCCTCCACGGGCAACTCGCCTTAGCTTTCCGGCATTATAGGCTCCGGGATGTTCTCTTTGCGGGGAACACTGCCACCAGCCGTTAATCGGCTGTAGTCGGCTTTGTCCTGTTTAGAGCGAGAAATAATGCCGTTTGTTCAGAGAGCCCTCCTCGCGCTGGCGGCTTTCACTTTACAATAACAAATTCAATTTAAAATAAACCGAGGTCAAAAGCCTCGGTTTATGCGTTAGAAGTATTGGAATCTTTAGATTATTTTAACGCTTCGTCAATTGCTTGATTGACTAGTTTATCAGCTAACTTATTATCTTCCCGATAGATATGGATATATTTTACTTTATTAAAGCTCATGGCTAGATTCCAAACCTTAACAAATAGAGCACCAAGATCTGCATTCTTGACTTTGTATTTTTGTGATAACTGCTGTTGGACTAGTTCGCTGTCTAAAAAAACATCAACCTCCTGTGCTTCCAGCTCTTTGGCCTTTTCTAAACCTAAAATTACGGCTTGATATTCCGCTTGGTTATTGGTGGCTTTGCCGATATACTTTTTGAAAGTCAGAATTTTATCGTCGTATTTTAAAACTACGCCGATTCCCGCTGGTCCGGGATTACCTCTGGCGCCGCCGTCAGTGTAGATTGTTGCTTTGTGAGACATGAAATAAGAAAATAATAAATTAAAAAATTAAGAAAATAAAGTTACGCTTTGAAATTAATTTCTTAATTTCTTATTTTTTTAATTTTTTATCCTTTCCTTAAATCCACAATTTTTAGTTGCAATTCCCTATTTCCATTCCACTCATTAACATCCACTTCAAAAACCATATCCACTTTATCCCCTGTCTTTAGCCTAGAACACCAATCGCCAAAGCAAAAACCGATGGTTTTACGAATTATCGGCGTTGTGTGTTTTACCATTAAGCGCATATGCTTTTTTTCTTGGCCAACGGTTTGCGCTTCAACCACGGTTAAATCAGAAGCCAAAAATATTGGTTTGGGGTTTTTTTCACCATAGGGAATGAATTTTTCCAATTCGTCAAATAATTCCCAGTTAACATCTTCTAACCTTATTGCCATATCAATTTTAATGATGGGAGTAATATCTTTTCCGGTCAATTCGGTTTTGGCCAATTCGGTTATTCTGGCAATAAACTTTTCTAAATTTTCCTCATCTTTAATGGTAAAGCCGCAAGCTTGGGCATGGCCGCCATAACGGCTTAAATGCTCATCAACTTTTTCAATAGCTTCAATGATATTGAATTCCGGAATACTGCGGCCAGAGCCGATTATTTCGCCGTTGTATCTGCTGATGACTAAACTGGGCCGGTGAAATTCATCAGTAATCCGACCCGCCACCAAGCCAACAATTCCAGTCGGCCAGTTCTGCCCGACGACTATTAATATTTTTTGTTCTTTGACTTCACCCAATAAAACCTTAGCTTCCCCGCTGATTTTTTCCGTTAGCTGCTGGCGTTCCTGGTTAGTTTGGTTGAGCGCCTTGGCTAACTTTTCGGCTTCCTTGGCATCGTCAGTGATTAAGAGTTGATAAGCTGAACTGGCATGGTTGAGCCGGCCGGCGGCATTAAGCCGCGGAGCGATTTGCCAGCCGACTACCCGTTCATCAACTTGAGTCAGATTGCTGCTCATTAATTCAATTAATTTCAATAATCCCAGCCTTTTAGTTTTTTGCAGGACAATTAGGCCGTATTTAACCAAAACTCGGTTTTCTCCCAAAATCGGCTGAAGATCAGCGATGGTGCCGATTGCCACCAAATCCAAAAGCCATTTTTCAAACCCAGCCTCGAGTTGATTAACTTTGAAATTAGGAAGTTTTTGGATAATGGCTTGGGCGAGCTTGAAAGCAACCCCGACTCCGGTTAAACCTTTAAACGGATATTTTTCTTTTTCCAGATTAGGATTAATGACTGCCAAAGCATTGGGGATTTCCGAAGGTTCATGATGATGGTCAGTAATAATGACATCAACTCCTTTTTTATTTAACAAATCAATTTCTTTTTTGTTAGAAATACCGCAATCAACAGTAATTAATAATTGGACTCCCTTTTTAGCCAGTTCGCTGGCCGCTTCTTTATTCAAACCATAGCCTTCAGTTTCCCGAAAAGGAATATAAACATCAACGGTACTGCCCAAGTTTTTCAAAAGTTCAATCATCAAGGCACAAGAGGTTACTCCGTCGGCGTCATAATCGCCGTAAACCACGATTTTTTCCTTATCTTCTATTGCCTTTAAGATTCTTCCAACGGCTTTTTTCATTTCAGAAAATAGAAAAGGATCATGGAGATTTTCGCCATAATCAGGATTCAAAAATTCGTCAATTTTTTGTTGTGAATCAATTCCTCGGTTGAATAGCAGCTGTAAAACTACCGGATTAATTTCCGGAAACTTGTCTGATTCAGTTTTGCCAATCGCTTTGGCCACTTGCCATTTTTTATCCATGGAAAGTTGATTAGATAATTATCAATGAAGTTTATTTTACCATCTTAGGCTTAAAAAATCAAACGAAAAAATAACCAGCTTCTCTTTGGTGGAAGCTGGTCGATTGAATATGAAGGTTTTGAAGGCTTTGCGCTTTCGCGATTTTATGTTAGAATAAGCTCATGGCCAAGAAACAAAAAAAATGGCAAAAAATAGTTTGGATTATTTTGGCTTTAATGGTGACTTTTTCAATGGTTATTTGGACTGTTGGGCCAATGTTTTATTGATTTTGTGCAAATTAAATTGATCAGTCTAAGTTTAGGCTGATCTTTATGTTTCTTAAATACTTTGCTAAAATACTCAAGTGAAAAATGCCTTAAGGAGGGTTAGTCATGAGTAGTAAAGACAAAAGAAAGCCTAAACCGCCGGCAAAAATACAGAAACCAGACGGAACCAAACCAGAGCCGTTCTTGCCACCGCGTGGTTGTACCACGCCAAGCTTTCCGGAAAGCCTCTTTGCCGGACAACCACTTTAAGGCCCTAAAGCCGATCTTTGCCAGCCGCCTCTCGTCCCTTGAGATGAGAGATTTTTTTATTTAGGTTATTGTGATTTTTTAGCTAAAATTAGTTATTTTTTATTATTTTCTATTGACATTTTTTAGTATTTATGATATACTATAGCTAATTGTCTAGCTCCTACCCGCCCCCACCAATCCGAACACCTATATAGCAGAATGATGCAACAGAATATTACTGTTGTTTTTTGTTTCTACGGCATTCTTTCAAAGCTTCC
>Ga0265297_10011109_pt1 | contig 11106 bp, 14 predicted proteins | sample Munlanlwell13791_FD_192502 | JGI IMG/M metagenome (GOLD analysis project Ga0265297, IMG submission 192502) | Leachate microbial communities from a municipal landfill in Southern Ontario, Canada - Leachate well 137-91 | ecosystem: Engineered > Solid waste > Landfill > Unclassified | place...
GCAAAACGTTTCATGGATATAGTGTACCGCCCCGTCGGCGGCTTGTCATCACTCCCCCGTCGCGACCGTCGGCGGCACCTCGTAGTAGTGCAGGATGAAGCTCGCGATCTCGCCGAACAGCGGTGCAGCCGAGGATTCGGCGAACTGAACGTCGCGGGGCTTGTCGATCCGGACGACCATGACGAACCTCGGGTCCTCGACCGGGCCGAACCCGGCGAACGAACCGATCGTCACGTCCTCCTGATAGCCGGGACCATCGGTCTTCGGGATCTGTGCCGTACCGGTCTTGCCGGCGATGTAGTACCCGGCGACGCCGGCGCGCGTACCGTGGCCGTTCTGGACGACGTTCACGAGCATGGCGGTCACGGTCGTCGCGGTCTGCGCGCTGATCGCCGACCGGACCTTCGTCGGCTGGGTCGTCGTCACGGTCCCGTCGGCATGGCGGACCTCCTTCACGACATACGGTTTCATGAGCTCGCCGCGGTTCGCGATGGCGCCGAACGCCGCGGTGAGCTGGAGCGGCGTGACCGTGATGCCCTGCCCGTACGATGCCGTTGCGGCATAGATCTCCTTGCCGAGCGCGAGCGTGCTGATATCGCCCGCGGACTCGCCCTGGAGCTCGACATCGGTCTGCTTCCCGAACCCGAACTTCTCGAGGTACGAGGCGAACACCGTCGCGCCGGTCTGCCGCATCGCGAAGATGGCGCCGGTGTTCAGCGATTTCTCGAGCACCTGCGTCATCGTCTGGACGCCGTTCGCCTTGCCGTCCGAGTTCTTGATCGTATAGCTCGCGATCTTCACGAATCCCTCGTCGGTATACGTGGTGTTCGGCGTGACGACGCCCTGGTCCAGCGCCGCGGACATCGTAATGCCCTTCATCACGGATCCCGGTTCGTACTGCGAGAAGATCGCCGGGTTCGCGTAAACCTTCGCGTCGTCGACGTCCGTGTAATCGTTCGGATCGAAATCCGGCGACCCACACATAGCAAGGATCGCACCGGTCGTCGGATCCATGATGACGACGCTGCCGCCGTCGGCGCCGTGCTTCTGGACGGCCGCATCGAGCTTCGCGCACGCCTCATGCTCGATCACGCGGTCGATCGTCAGGACGATATCATCGCCGTCCTGCGCCGGGATGAGCGTCCGCGACCCGATCGCGATCCACCGTCCCGCCGCGTCCTTCTCGGCCTGCAGCGAACCGACCGTCCCCGTCAGCTCCGTATCGAACGCACCCTCGATGCCGTACTGTCCCTTGCGGACGTCGCCGTCATAGCCCAGGAAACCGACAAGGTGGCTGCCGTACCGCCCCTCGGGATACATGCGGACCTGCTCATCGGCGAACTCGATGCCCTTGAGACCGAGCGCCGTGATCTTCTGGATATCGGCATCGCGGACCGCGTGCTTCAGCGGCTCGTAGAGGTCCTCCTTTTTGCTGACACGCTCATAGACAACGCCCTGGTCCATATCAAGAATGGGCGCGAGCATGCGTGCGACCTCCTCGGGGTCCTTCGTGATCTGCGACGGGTTCGCGTACACGAGCTTCAGCGGCTCGTTCGTCGCGAGCGGATAGAGCTTGTCCGTGCCGAACTCGGTCATGTAGACGTTTCCGCGCGTCGGAAACAGCTTCTCGTAGAGGCTGTGCTGCCCTTCGGCGAGCGCCTTGTAGAACCCGTACTGAAGGACCTGCAACGAAAACAACCGGATCACAATGACGCCGACGAACACACCCGCGAGTATCAACAATACCCGGGTACGGTCCTGTCCGACGGTGCGTGTCCGACGGTGCGTGCGGATCATGGCGGCCGGTCCGCGTCGTACGACGCTAGCGCGCCGCGACTGCGCCTGATGACGAGGTGAGGTAGTCGAGCTTCGAGACCTGCACGAGGTCGAGATCCTGCTCCGCCGTCTCGAGCCGTGCCATGGACTGCATCCGATCAACCTGCGCCTGGAGCGTGGCGCGTGACGCGGTCAAACTGTCGAGCCGGTCGCTCAAATCCTTGACGGCGAGACCCTTCGTTGCGGTACTCGACGTCATCACGAGGTATGACATCCCTCCTGCGACGATCACCGCGAGCAATACGATACGAAGCCCCAGTTCTGAAATCTTGAATCGTTTCCAGAAATCGAGCTTATCCTTCGTTGTTTCCTTCCTCGTGTAGACCATTGTTTTGTTTTTACTGACTGCTAATTAATTATTGTGATATCCGTCACGCCATACGAGCGACGATCGAGATCTTCGTCGGACCGTAGCCGCGAGGATCAGGGTGGCGGGCTTTGCCCGCCGGGCCCCTAGCCGAGCGGCAAGGTACGACACCTTGCAAGGGAAAGGGAGGCGTCGGAAGGGAAAACCGCTCAGGTTTTCCCTCCGAAGTCATTCCGCATCGCCACCCGGAGTTTCGCGCTCCGCGATCGCGGATTTTGTATGGTTTCTGCGAAACTCGGGGTGACGGGATGCTTCGTAAGGATGGTGACGATCCCGGCTGCTTCGCGGTCCCGGAGGAACCGCTTGACGGTCCGATCCTCCAGCGAGTGAAAGCTGATGACTGCGAGCCGTCCACCCGGTGCGAGCGCTGCCAGTGCCCGGGGCAGGAACCGCTCGAGCCGTCCGAACTCGTCGTTGACGGCGATACGGATCGCCTGGAAGGTCTTCGTCGCGGGGTGTATCTTCGTGCGCGGTCCGCGGTATGCGCGGATGACTGCCTGCACGAGATCGTCGGTGGTAATGAACTTCGCACTGCGGCGCGTCTCGGCGATCGAACGTGCGATCGCGCGCGCCTGCCGTTCTTCTCCGTAGGTGGAAATGATCTGGGCGAGCTCGGTCTCGCGTGCGGTGTTCAGGAGGTCGGCGGCGGTCATGCCCTCATGGGAGGGATCGAACCGCATGTCGAGCGGGCTGTGCTGGTGCTGGAACGAGAATCCCCGGGTTTCGTCAGCAAGTTCAATCGATGAAAGTCCGAGGTCTGCGATGATGCACTGTGCTTCCGGAAACTGCGTCGCTGTACGAATGGATGAAAGGTGATCGAACGCATCGTGGGCGAACGTGACGCGCGATGAGAACGGCGCGAGCGTCTCCGCGGCGATGTCGAGCGCATGCTGATCGAGATCGATCGCGAGCAGGCGTCCGTCGGGCGCGGTTCGCTTCAGGAGTTCGACGGCGTGTCCGCCACCGCCCACCGTGGCATCGATGCTGTGGTCGCCTGGTTTCGGGTCAAGGTACTGGAGGGCTTCCGCGAGGAGGACCGGAACGTGAGCAAGCATGGGGCCCACCTTCCTGTCCTTCGTCACACGCCCAGCTCGCCGAGCGCTTCGGCGATGTCGCCGGCCTTACGTTCGGTTCCGGTCTGGTACTTCTTCCATGCGGCTGCATCCCACACTTCCAATCGGTTCAGCAATCCCGCGATGACGACCTTCTTGTGAAGCCCGGCGAAGGTACGGAGGTAGTCCGGGAGGATGACTCTCCCCTGCTTGTCGACCTCGATCTCCATGGCACCGGCGAGCATCAGGCGCGCGAACGCCCTGGTGTTCGCCTTGGCCATCGAGAGCTTCCCGAGCCGTTCGGCCAGTCCCGCCCACTCGGTCTGCGTATAGACGAACAGGCAGCTGTCCAATCCCCTCGTGACCACCACTTGTTCGCCGATCTCATCACGAAACTTCACCGGGACCGCGAGGCGGCCCTTGTCGTCGATTGCATGGTGGTATTCGCCGATGAACATGTGTTTGAGGTTATGCACTGGGGGGATATGTTATCCCCACTTTTATCCACTTTCTTCCCCTTATCACCATTCTACACCACAAAACACCATGGGTCAATGCGTCAACCCTTGTGGATAACCCTTATCTTATACGCAGCAAGAGGTCTTGTTTATGCGGGAACCACCCCGCAACCGCGGTTTTCAATTCCACAGCTGCGGAAAAACGACAAAGCTACCTCGATCACCTCCCCACTGACATCGCTGCGCTCGTCAGTTGCCCCTCCACAATTGTGGAGGGGCGGACGCGCTAGCGTCGGGGAGGTTTCGTGATGTGCGCCGGTCGACCGTAGTGCGGCGTGACTAAAGCACCGGGTTTCGTTCGTTCCAATTTTTTCGCACCACGTCGCGCGAGCTCCTTCACCGACAACTCACCGGCGATACCGGCCACGGGAATGTCCAGCGCGTAACCCATGGCGTTCGCGATCGACGCAGCTGCCCGCAGCGCCGAAAACGGACCGGGTCCGGATGCCACAATGACGCCGGTCAGTTCGCCGAGAGAGATTTTCTCGCGACGCAGCAGCTGCTCGACGAGGTTCAGCAGCTGCCCGCTCCCCGGTGTGTCGAACCGATGACGCAGTATTTTTATCCGGCCGTTTGCCAACGCGACAACAAGTATGCCCCGGTGCGAGGTGTCGAGGATGAGAACACGATTGCTGTGTTGCTGTAGTTTCATGACATCATTAGTATACCAAATACTAACCGGAACCGCATGACAGTGATTCCTGCGAGCTCACGATTTGTATTTACTTCTTCACACTCCAATCGTCGATCTCGGTCACGTCGACGATGCGGAAGGTGTGGTTCACGATGTTGCCGGTCGCCGTTATCTTATGGCCCACGCGGATCGACGAACGTCTCATCAGCTTGTTTTTCGAATTGTAGTACTTCGTCCTCTTGTTCGTCGTAACCTGCCAGGTCATCGTAGACCGATCAAGGTACGTTCCCTTGAGGTAGATCATCGTCGCAGTGATCTTCGTCACCTTTCCGTAGACGGCGGCCGGGGCTTTCGTCGCTGCAGCAGCATTTGCTGACGTTGGCGTCACGATACACAGCACGGCGAACAACACCGCACCAACCACGATATTCCGTAACAGCATGTTCCTTTTCATAACCAACACACCATACACCGCTAACAAAACGACGTCTAGGGTTCAGTCCTGGCCGCGACCATCGGTCATATCGAGCATCACCTCATCACATCCTACCGTACCGCTTTTCCCCATCAGCATCTTCTCGACATCCGCGATATCCCAGCTCACCGTCTTCCGAAACCCGATCCTATCGGGGACATGATGCCCTGCGAGGCCGAACATCGAACCCGGCATGACCACGTACTCGCCGTACCGGTCGTTGATCTCATCGAGCGCCTTCGGCAAGGTATAGTCTTTTTGTTTTCCAAAAAGCGTCGACTGCCGCGACACGGACGCGAGGTCAGTCGTGTACACGGCAAAAAATGTGGGTACGCCGGTGGTCCACTCACGCCGGTACACGTTCACGGCTTCCCGGAACAGGACGCGTGTGTCTGCGGTCCGGTCCGGCAGCCGCACTGCGTCGCCAACACTTCCAAGCGTCGTACCGACCGCGACGTACAGGGAACCTGCTTCCATATCAAGAGCACGCAGCCGACGGCCGGTCTTCTCGCAGAGCTTCATGAGCACGCTCTCGTGGAACCCGAGGTCCATCGTGCGCCGCCGCAGCACGTGCGAATGACCGACGGATTTAGGAAGGCGCGGCGTCTGCACGGTCGAGAACTCGATACCGTTCACGTTCGCCCAGAGCTCGTACCCGCGCATGCCGAGCGCCCTCCTCAAATTTGTCACCGGATAACGTTTTAATTCACCTAAATCCCTAATTCCTAATTCCCTTAATTTCTCCGCGGTCCGGTCGGCAATGCCCCATGCTTCGACCAGGTCCCGTCCTTCAAGATACGCATCGAGCATGTCGGGCGTCAGCACGACCAGTCCGCCCTTGCCGCACGTGTCCGACCCGAACTTCGCGAGCCACCGCGTCGCCGCGATCCCCATCGAGCAGGTCAGCCACTCCCCGACCTCGTCAAAGATACGCTGCTTGATCCTCCGGCCCAAAGCTACGGCTCCGTCGAAATCGGCAACGAACCCGGTCAGGTTCACGAACGCCTCGTCGATCGAGTACGGCTCGATGTCCTCGGAGTATTCCGCAAGGATCGAGAAGAACTTCTCGGTCGTCGACCGGTACTTCGGCGGATCGACCTCGACGAGGATGACGTTCGGATCGATGGCGCGCGCGTCCATGACCCGGCAGCCCGTCTTGATCCCTTCCTCCTTCGCTTCCTTCGACGACGCGATGATGCAGCCGTAGTTCGTCATCGTGGCACAGACGCCGAGCGGCTTCCCGCGATAGAACGGGTTCGCCTGCTGTTCCACAGAAGCGAAGTAGCTGTTCATGTCCAAATGTAAGATGATGCGTTGCATTGATTGATGTTTTATTACCACGGCCGCGCCGCCGTTTCTTTTTATGTCACCCTGAACTTGTTTCAGGGTCTCGCCTGCAGCAACGGAGATGCCGAAACGAGTTCGGCATGACAGATAGGAGAGACGGCGGCGCAGCAGTCGTTCATCTTGACCACAACGACCGTTCAAGGCTACCCTGCTACCGACCGTACGGAGGGGTGCGGATCGTCTGCACCTTCCCAATTCGTCTACAGTATGGAAAGCGAGGTGACCCTTGGCGGTCTTCGAGGCGCTGAATCTGGTATTCTTCATGTTCGGGCTGCTCCTCTACAGCGTCAGCCTCCGGTTCTGGGACAATCCGAAGATCACGGGAACCAAGAGGACCATCGCGATACCGAGAGTACTGCTGGGATCCATGCTGCTGTTCGGTATCGGCTTCATCCAGCTGTACTTCACGATGCCGGGGAGAGGCGCGGTCATCGGGTGCATCCTGATGCTGGCCGGAACCAGCCTCTGTGGCGGATGGCTGATGTTCTCCAAGGACGACCTCCGTCTGTCCCTCGACGGATGGCCGCCACCGAAAGCGAGGTAGAAACGATGAAACAGATCACGCCGCATGATGCGTACGTGCAGGCCATGATCGTCGAGAACCCCCGCATGTCCAAGGAACGGTTCGCTGGGCTCCTCGGCCGCATCCGGAGTTTCCGTATCCGGACCATCACCGCCGCCTGGCGCACCCATGAACAGGGGCAGCCCCTGGACGCCTTCCCACCGAGGATCCGGAAGGTGCTTGAGGAGATCGCAAAGTGGTGCGCCGTCCACGCTGGTCGCCGTGCGCTGACCGATGATGGTCGGACGTACCTGATCGCCTGAAGACCTGAACCGAAAGTGAGGTGATAGGATGCATACCCCCGAAGCCCTGATCGCCCAGTTCGTGTGGATCGCGATCGTGCTCCTGCTGGCCCTGCTGCACGCATGGTTCGACCGGGACTACACGATGAACCCTGTCTTCGGCGGCATCGCGGTCTGCGGATACCCGGTGGTCGCTCTCGTAGCGACGCACGACCTGAGGTACTGGCACCAGATCGCCCTGTGCCTCGTCGTCGTCATCATCGCGCTCCTGCGCGACCGCTACCTTTTCCGTCACTCGCCTGCGTAGCCTCGCTCCGTCCCCCTTCGCCCTGCACCACCAAGTGCACGGCTCGCGCCCCGACAATCTTCATCGTCGGGGCGTTGTGCTAGTTGTGAAAAGAACATTTGACAAGTGACCTTTGACGATTAACTAGAACATAGCGCCGCCGTTTCTTTTTATGTCACCCTGAACTTGTTTCAGGATCTCGTATGTAGCGACGGAGATGCCGAAACAAGTTCGGCATGACATATAGGGAATAGCAGGCGGCGCAACTCATACCGCACTCACCTCCTCAAGCGTCCACTGGAGGTTTTCCGGATCGTACACCAGCACGAAGCTGTTCCCCTCGTCCGACACGGCAAAGCACCAGACGAACCGCTTGCCCACCCGTTTGCGGTACACCAAGTTAACGCACTGCACCTCGTACTTCCGTCCGGCGCGCACGAATGCCACAGGACGCACCCGCTGACCATTGAAGTCAGTGAACACCCTGACGTTTTCATGTACTTTCTGCGTTTCCATTGAAGTTTCCTCGCCGAATCACCACCCGAATAAAACCCGAAGTTATCCACAACCGAGAAACACCGGTCAATTTCCTTAATAAAGAAGGTACTTGACTTCGGTTTTTCTTCGGTATACCCTAACAATAGAACGTTCACGAGGAAAGGGCAAGAGTTGGATCGACGCGGACGGAGCAATCCCCGAGTACACAACTCTCCTCTCTCCTAAACCTCCTCATAACCTAAAAAACTGCCCACCTATGGCCCCTATCCTCCCACGTCAGAAGCAGAAGATCCTTCAATATTTGAAGGATTATATTGCCACGCATGATTACGCCCCGACACTGACCGAAATCGCGAAGGAGTTCCACCTCTCATCGCTCGCCACGGTGCATGAGCACCTCGGCTTTCTCGAGGATCGCGGGTTCATCCGGCGCGTTGCCGGTGAGGACCGCGGCATCCGCATCATGGAACGCACGCAGGAAGACCCTGACCGCAACTGGAATCCAAGCGTGATGCTGCCGCTCGTCGGCGTCATCACCGCCGGAAAGCCGATCGAGGCGGTCGAGCGTCCCGACGAGTCCATCGCGGTACCCGAGGAGATCTCGCAGAAGAAGAACGCCTACGTCCTCAAGGTACGCGGCGATTCCATGATCGAATCGCTCATCGCCGACGGTGACTACGTGGTCGTTGAAAAGACCGACTACGCTCGCGACGGTGACATGGTCGTGGCAATGCTTGAGGACGGGACTGCCACGCTGAAGAAGTTGTTCCGGAAAAAGAACTTCATCCGCCTCCAACCGGCGAACAAGGCCTACAAGCCGATCGACGTACCGAATGTCACGATCCAGGGCAAGGTCCTCGGCGTGCTCCGGTCATTCCAGCCGGCATAGCCTTCGACCGCTGCAGCGGTTCCCACGACATCGCTTTTCATTTTACTCATCACCTTCGGGTAAAATTCGGTCGGCGAAGAACACCTAATTCATAACAACAAACTCCTGACCAATGAACGTATCTCTTCATCAGTCAGGTGTCACACGTCACATGTCATCCGTTCCCCGAACCATCATCGCGATCCAGGCGCCGCGCTCGGCGGACTTCACGCCGCTCCTCCCCTACCTCGAACGCATCGGCGCTCTCGAGCTCCGGCTGCCATCGGTCGTCTACATCGACGCAGGCAAACACCAACAGGACGATCGTTTGAGGAAGAAACTTGTCGTACTCTGTTCGGCAATCCAAACCATGCTCGGAGCATGCGTCCGTATCGGCGCAGCCTCAAGCAAGGCGGTCAGCCTCATTGCCGCACGCTCGGCGCTTCCCGGCGGTGTCACGATCGTGCACCCTGGTGACGAAAGCGCTTTCCTGAACCCGATCGTCATTGAACTCCTGCCGGGTATCGGACGGCGTACGGCGACGTACCTTCGCAACCGCGGCATCCGAACCATCGGTCAGTTCCGAAAACTCCCGCAACACGCAGCCGTCAGACTGTTCGGCATGTCCGGCATCGTGCTCCATGAGTACAGCGGCGGTTCGGATCCCCGACAGCTGATACCATCGTCGTCGACCTATACCCCGATCAGCGGACGGCAATCGCTATTTTCGCTCTTCAAACCCGCAGCAGCGCACGGTGCTCTCGGTTGAAACAAAAAGACAGCCGGACCACGCCGACGTGGACCCTGAACCCTGCTGTCATGTCAACGAAGGGATCGACTGCGTTGACTTCGAATGGAGCTTGTCGACGATGACGATCTTCGGACTCTCGAGGATCGTATAGAGGAAACGGTCCGTCAGGTCGTTCCGGTACCGAAACTCGGCTGGCGTCATGATCGTATACGACAGCTCATGATCGAACTCATGCTGGAACTTCCGTAAAATACGTTTCAGGCGTACGCGGTTCACGCTGCCGACGATGAGCACGTCGGTCATCGTATGATCCATGCCGGTGAAGTAACCGGTGAGCGCGAGGTACTTGATGCGGCCGACCCGCTGCAGGTCGCGGAGGGTCTGCTTCTGCTGCAGCACCTGCGCCTTGAACAGAAGCGCCTTGATCTCGGGATACAGCCCGTGGTCGACGTTCACCTTGAAGAAACGCTTCTTGCCGACCAATTCCTCGGTCACCAATTCAAGGTTCAGGAGGTTCTTCAGCTCGCGCCGGACGGAGTTCAGGTGTTCGCCGGTTTTCCGGACCATTTCCCGGACGAAGTAGGTCTGTCCGGGGTTCAGGAAAAAGAGCTTCAGGAGCTTGACACGGGTCCGTGAACTCAACAGTTGTTCAAGCATGGGTCTTCGTTGCGTTTGCCATGGTATCTCGAGTATACTGGAAACAACCGCACAATGGAAGCTATGTCCGCACTCAGAGTAGAATCCGATTCCCTTCTCCTATCCGATCCAACCATGAGCCGGACAACGGTGCATGTTGGCATTTCCCGGCCGACACCGCTCGAGGAACAGACGTTCGGGAAGCTGTACCTCATCGTCGAAATCGACTCGACCGATCGGATCAACCATGATCTCATCAATATCCTGCAGGAAGAGCTTCGCACGACGTACTACCAATCCTCTTCCCTCACCATGGAACAGGCCTTCGAGGCGGCATTGAAGCGCGGGAACGAACGGCTGCACCAGTTCATTACCGAAGGCGTCACCGACTGGGTGGACCGGTTCAATGCGATTGTCGCCGTGGTGAAGAACGGCTCACTGTCGTTCGTCCAGATCGGCAACGTCCAGACCTTCCTCTTCAGCGGCAACCGCATCACCGACATCGCCAACACGGCGGGCGTCCCGCGCGAGAAGCGTAACCCCTTGAAACTGTTCTCGACGGTCGTCAGCGGACACCTGAAACCCCACGACCGCGTGTTGATGTGCACGTCGTCGCTCCTGGACTTCTTCTCGCAGGAAAAGCTCAAACGGCTCATCATCGAGGACCTTCCGTCGGCGACCGTTGCGAAGATCGAGCAGAGCCTCCTCGCACAGCCGACACCGACGGCATTTGCAGCCGTGTTCTTTGCCTTCCTCCCTCAAGAGGCTGCAGCGGCGGTCCCGGACCGCATGAACGTGCTGTCGCCATTGGTCCGGCAACAGTCGGCCCCCGAACGTTCCATGGACGAGCTCATCTCAAAGGAACGCACGACGGAACAACTCCTGTCGCCGTCGGTCATGCCGAACATCAAATCGTTCTTTTCAGGATGCGCATCCAGGACCGCCACGTTCGTACGATCAAACCTTTTGAAACAGCCGCCACGTCGCCGGCTACCCTCACGGTATCAACAGCATCAACCATCACCCCCACCGCT
>Ga0265297_10011110_pt1 | contig 11104 bp, 13 predicted proteins | sample Munlanlwell13791_FD_192502 | JGI IMG/M metagenome (GOLD analysis project Ga0265297, IMG submission 192502) | Leachate microbial communities from a municipal landfill in Southern Ontario, Canada - Leachate well 137-91 | ecosystem: Engineered > Solid waste > Landfill > Unclassified | place...
ATTGTTTCATCTTTGGGCTCAGTATAGTCTTTAATATGCGGCCACAATTCAGTGTTGCTCCCCACGCTTATATAAACCGGAATCTTCCTCGGTACTTCACCGATCAGCCAGTCCAACTCCCGCCGGTTTGCTATTTTCACGAATGGAATTTCATACCGTAACAAAAATTCCAAGCTTTCCAGATCATTTACGCTTGAAGTCGTTTTATATCCCTGCTTTTTAGCATATTTATAAGCATAGTCGAACACCTGGTGTTCAAGTGGAATGTTAGGCGGCGCCTCCTTGAAAAGCTGATATTTGATTATTATCTCGTGCTTTCCTGTATCAACGGCTTTCAGCTCGTCAATCATTCGTTTGACATATGCCGCGTCGTTGCGACAAGTGTTTCCGCTACCGAAGTCGAGTATTATTTCACTCATTTTCTCCACTCCTATTAAATCCATCCCGATTAACGGAAAAATACAAACTGTCATAATACTTGCCGTTCCAATACTTACGCTGCGGAAGAATTACTGCCTTCCCATTATATTTATCACAGACTTTCTTCCAGAACCCCTGCTTAGAATTGGTTTCGTAGCACTCGCCGTAAATGTTTTCCAGGTTCATGTTGTTAAATCCCTCGCGAAGCAGCAGTTCTACTGCCTGTTCTCCTTTACCCTGCCTGCGAAATTCCGGGTTGATGATCAGGCTAATTTCGGCCAGCCGGTTTTCCCATTCGATGTTCGTCAGACCGCCGAAACCGATCATATACTCAATGCCATCTTCCGTCTCGCTGATACTCCAATACCGGTGCTTGCTGTTTCTGGTGCAAATTACTTCGCGGTAAAACTGTTCCTGCATCTCCTTGGTTAGCGGGTACGGGGTGCGAAGAGTTTCCAGGCAGTTATTACGCCACAAACGAACTTGTTCAACATCTTGTACCGTCGGCGCGCAAAGGTTCAATTTCTTTCCCTCCTATCTGACTTTAAATGCCGGTTTTGCCGGGTCGCATTTAAGCAGCTCTCGCAACCGCTTCTTTTCCACCGCCTCCTTGGTCGGCGGGAGTACCTCTTTATACACCTCAATCAGCCTGTCCACTTCTTTTTCTCCGTGCGCGTAACACATATTGTGTGTCCCGGTCGTCAGAATCCCGCGCGCGAATGCTTCCTGCAGAAAGAAGGTTTTTATTTCGTAATCATCGTACCCGTTGCAGGGACGGAAGTTCAGGAATGTCCACGCCGGGTGGCCGGAGATTGTTACAATGTCTTCCATGTCGCAGGTAAAAATTAAGCTGTCAATCTGGCTTTTTAATAATTGTCCTATTTTGTAGAGATATTCCGCTACTTTTCCTTGTTGAATTTTGTTTAATGTTGCATAGGCCGCCGCCAGGGACAGGCATTCGCCGCCAAACGTATACGAGAAATGGACGTCCTCAAATCGACGCATATATTCGGCCTTACCCGCCACCGCCGACAAAGGAAATCCGTTGGCCATGCCTTTCCCCAGGCAACAGAGATCGGGAATAACACCGAAGTATTCCTGCGCGCCGCCTGGGGCGAAACGGAAGCCGGTGACGATCTCGTCTAAAATAAATAAGGCGCCGTTTTTGTGCGCCAATTCCTGACATTTATCCAGGAACCCGGGTTTTGGAAATTCTCTGTTCATCGGTTCCATGATGACGCAGGCAATTTCGTCGGGATGCTGCCTGAATACTTCATGTAATGAATCTAGATCATTGTAACTAAAATGCAGTGTTAATTTTTTCACGGCTTCCGGAACGCCAAGTTCATTCATTCCCACCAGGTTGAAATCTTGACATCCGTGATAATGGCCGCGACATTTGACGATATAATCCCGCCCCGTAATTGCCCGCGCCAAACGGACAGCGCCGGCGGTCGCATCGCTGCCGTTCTTGGCGAATCTCGCCATTTCGGCGCAGGGTACCATTTCGATGATTTTTTCTGCAACAAGAACCTCCAGTTTGCTCGGCAGGGAAGCAGTCGGAAGACAATATGCGTGATCGGCAACCGCCTTCCTGACATCCCAGTCCTCATAGCCTAAATTGACGGCGCATAGCCCCATTACAAAGTCGAGGTATTCGTTGCCGTCGATATCGGACAAGTAACAACCCTTCCCATCGCGCATGAATAACGGGGAAACGCCAACCGGATACTGTTTGTAGCTTTTGCTGTAAGTCTGCGTGCCAAGCGGAATTACTTTTCGTGCGCGTTCCAGCCATGTCTCGGAGTTTTTGTAACGGTTATTCATCGTACAAATCCTCAATATCAATCGGTTTGCCGAAAAAATAATGTTGCCCCGTGTCGCAGTTTACTCCCCACCAACCACTATTATCTCTTGTTATCATTTTCCGCGCAGTATGCTTATTGGTGTAAAAACGACCTGGTTTTAATGGGATATTATGTTTCCATAGCCAATCCCTCAATTGATTTGCGTCTTCGACGCTTAATGTTATTAATTTTTCTTTCTTAGCAGGATTTATAAACTTTAGATATGAACTTTTCTCTTTTATCAACGATTGCTTCCTGAGCAAGTAAAGCCCGCCTTTTTCTTCTGTTGCCATATGATTTATTCCGCCTATACAAAATCCATCCTTATCGCGTTTTTGCGCAATGCCAAATATTGTTTTTTCATTGGTTAAAAATTTACCTTCGCTCATATCTATTTTTTCATCGCGGGCCCATTTTACAAAATCTTCCCCCGAAGAGTCGAAGGTTAAACAGCAATGCCTTTCTTCTCCTGTTTCACTATTCACAAAGCTCAAGTAAAAGTCACTCATTTCTTCCCTCCTCAACATAAGAACTAGCGTGAATCACTGATTCTTCTTCCGGCTCCATATTCGGATATAAACGCCTTATATCGTAAACTTTATACTTCACCGGAAACGCTTTAAGCAGCCATCGCGGCAACCACCGCTCCTTAAATGCCTCTTTCCAGTTTAGTGGATATTTTATAGTGTCAAGCTGATGTCCGTAAACAAAATCATGCACAAGATAAATCGCTTTAGTAGCAAAAAGATCATCTACTTTTTCTAGCTTCATGCGTTCAATAAGCTTCTTGCTCATCTTGATTTTATGCACGAATTCCATCATTTCTGGTCCAATGTCCATTCTCTTCCCTCCAAATAATCAATGATTTCCCACATACTGAATAGTGGGTTTTTAGGATGCAATGCCTCAAAAATCCCCTTCACAAACTCGTATTCCTCCCGCGTGTCCACCGACCATTTGTAGCTAGATAAATCGCGGTAAAGTCTGAGGTCACCGGTTTTGAATAGTCCCGAATTCCGCATAAACGGCGTTACATGTTCGTTGTCATACGCTGTTCGACCTTTGCTATTCATTGTCTTTTCCAATGTCTCAAAAGTGAAAATCTCGACATCCTGTCCGTCCGGGAAAGTGCTTATATTGCTGGTATAGTCGTATTTGTTGATCTGGTGGTAAATAAGGACGGCATCAATTGCTTTGGGATCAATAAGCGGACAATCACCGGTGAGACGGATGATATTGTCTGCTTCGGGATTGATGACGTGCCCGATTGCCGCAAAGTAAAACCGGCTTAAAACGTCATCAAGCGGACCGGTGGCCCACCACATTTTTTCGTCCCTGCAAAAGTCAACTATTGCTTGGTCATCTCTTCGTGAACTCGTTGCCACCACAAACCGATCAACCATCTTCGCTTCTTTCACCCGCTCCACCATCCGGCCAAGCATTGGTTCTCCTAGAATCGGCAACAACACTTTGCCCGGCAGCCGCGTGGAAGACATGCGCGCCTGAATAATCGCCAAGTTCATGATGCTGTCTCCTTCGCCCACAGGCTTGGAATAACAATACTTTCCGGGACATCGCGGAATGCCTGCGTTAACTCCCAGCAGCAGGCACGGAAATCATATCGCCGCTTGGCTATTTGGATATCCTCTTTTAGCTGCCGGATATTGTCCACACCGAATACTACGTGATTTAGGCCTGTATGTGTCAGGCTGAATAAAAAAGCCGCCTCCAGGCGACTGAATCCGTGTTTCCTAATTATCCTGTCGAATTCTCGCAGGTAATCCTTAGCAAGGGAAAGGTGGTCCGGTATTTCATCCTCCCGCATAAGGATCAATCCCTGCAGGAACGGACTTCTGGCAAATACCTGTACGCCGGCCTCTTTTGCCAGTTGGAAGAAGTCGGTGTAATCAAGGCGCTGATCAAAAATATTATATGGTACTTGGATTACGTCAAAACCTAATTTAACTGCGCATAATGCATCTTCGGGATTGTAAATGGAAACGCCGATAGGAACATCAGCCAGGCAACGGAATTTTCTAAGCGCACATCTAATTTTTTCGTCATATATATATCTTGGTGTATGCAGCAGCATTGCCGCCGGGTCTTGCCGCAGGCGGTCAATGAATGAGCCAATCCACATATCCATAATCGCGCTGTTTATTGCCTTACCCGCTGCATCGTCAAAGCAGTTCGGCAGCAACTTGGTTATGATCTTAAAACTTTTTCTGTGCTTGTATTCCCCTAATATCTCTTCTGCATCCCCATACGCCTGCGCCGTGTCGATGTACTCTATTCCCTCACGCCGCGCCAAGTCAAACATCTTAAATACTTGCTTTTTCGTCGACTTGCCGGTTTTATTATTTATGCCGTATTTCATGCCGAAACCGGCGGTGCCAAGGCAGAGTTTGGCCATCATCTTCCCTCCGTTTTTGAAATAAAATCACCCATATCCATAACCATCTGCCCGTTGAATCAATTGCAAATACTTTGGGTGGACATCCATTTTCCCCATACAGAAAGACGGCCTGTGGCGAATATTAACCCGCCCGAAATGAACTCCTTCATACTTGCCTTTAGGAATTTGTGCCTTTACCAAGTCTCCGGTCTGGAATCCCATAAAGGACTTTTCACGCTTTCTGTGCCTGATAGGAAATCCATATTTATCTGTCGTGCAGATTTGCCTGTTCCCGTAACCCATGGCCTTAATTTTATTTACTACAATATCACGAAAGCTTTCTGCCAGAGGTATGCTTTCACCCACGCAGGCCGCGTCTATCCAGTGTTCTTTAGGAAGTTTTAACCGTGTTCTATTCCATTTTGTCCTCCCGCCTGAACTACATTCAATTGGCAATCCAATTTGTTTTAATTCATTGAATACAGCCCACCTTGTCGAATTAACCGCCGCCGCGTCTTTGAGCGGGAGCCTAGCCTTTTGTTGAATTTGCGAATAACCAAACTCTTCCGCTGTCTTGTTGCCTTTCTTGAGGTTGCATTTCTCGCAGGCAATAGTCAAATTGGATATCCTGTTTGTTCCTCCCCGGCTTCGCGGTATAATATGTTCTATTTGCAGTGGAACATCCCGCTTTCCGCAATAAGCACATGTGCGGTTCCACTTTTCCAGAAGATACTCTCTGATTTCATAACCGTAAAGTTCTCCCTGCTGGTATTCTGTCCCTGAGATTTCCGGGTTTTGCATTTTTTGAGTGTCGAATTTAACCAATTCCAGTGAAAAAGCTGTCAATGGACACAGCTTCCCAATACGGATTGTCCAGGTTATTGTATTGGCGATCCTGCTTTCCAAAGACGGCGGCAACCACCCTTCGGCCCTTATTCGATTCAAGAATCGCGGTTTACGGTACCTGGTTTTGCGCGATCTTCGGTTTCTTCTCAAACTCCGCCGATCTTCTAGGCGCTTTTTTACTAAATGGCCCTTGTGTTCAATTTCTCCCGCCCAAACAATTGAACCGGTGGATTCTTGCACAATCGCCAATCCTGTTACCCGGCTGCCGGGATCAATCTTAAGACGAAAGTCAGGCTGTGCATTTTCTTTTACCTCTTTTAAGATGATCGTAAAGGGATACCGCTTGAAGATAGCCGCCTTGCCTTCTCGCAGTAATTTCCTTGCCACTGCCGGGTGGCATGGAGCCAACGGCTTCTTTTCTGTGTCTAAAACAAAAATAGACATCTCTGTCATCTCTCCTTTCGGAGGTAATGTTTGCCTCGCCTGTGTTACCAGCCAGCACGCCTGAAAAGCACTGTCCCGCTCTCTCGAAACTGTTTAACTCTTCAGTTATAGAGCCGTGAACTGGCACGCATTCACGGGTATGTTCTTGAACTCTACTGGTAACGTAGTCTCTGTTTCAAGACTTAGGCTGCCTAACGTTTTGGAGACTCTGGATTTTCGCAAATGCTCGGTGATTTTCAACAAAAAATCATTTGCGAAACTTTTTGTAGCTGCTTGAACTTTGATCTCCTGCTAAAACTGCTGTTTATTTACGGTTGCAACTGCTGTTACGGAGTCTCTGAGAGTGTTAGTAGTGATCTTAATTTGTACTAAACGTTCCGGCAAAAAGAGTTGCAACTGCTGTTACGGAGTCTCTGAGAGTGTTAGGAATGCAGGTATTGGAACCAGGCCCCGCAGAAAAAAAGTTGCAACTGCTGTTACGGAGTCTCTGAGAGTGTTAGACTTCACAGTTTTTGAGCTCAAATTATTATAAGACTTGTTGCAACTGCTGTTACGGAGTCTCTGAGAGTGTTAGTATTATCTTCCCTCTTCTTTTTCTTTTGTTCACTTTGCTCACAGTCTTCTAATGTTACGAAACATACACCAAATCCTAAAATAAAAAATGCGATCTCTGTGCTTTCAAAAAAATACAAACATGCGAAAAACATTAATAACAAAATGCTTATTCTTAGCAGCGCGGCACCCCATGACATATATTCCCCTCCTCTTAATAATTTTGAAATTACTCATGCCCATAATCATCGGTACAACTGCTGCTACAGAGTCTCAGGGAGTGTTAGCCGGGGCATTGGGGCTTACATCAATATTGACAGGTTACTATACTCTTGTAGGTGTTATATCTGATTCTGTCAGCAAGGATTTTGTTATAAGCAGCATCCTCGTTTTCTCTTCCGTAATTAATATTACTTCTCCGTTCAGCCAAAACGTTTCTCAGTTCTTCTCTGATAATTCTCCTGACCTGCTCTTCCGTCATCTCATCATTGCCCCCTTCCTCTTTTTGTTGCCATCCGTCATAAAATTTCCCGTCATAGTACAATACCTGTTTTGCCCCAATCCCTTTTGGGTTCATGGGCCTTACCCTTTTTGCTGTTTGAAGGCCACACATCTGACGGAAATTAACCGGCATTCCGCTAATAACCGCTTCTTTGTTACACCCCTCGATAAATGGATTATCATTTAAGCCGTATTGGTAATTTAGTATGTGCGCTAAATCTACAAACTTTCCTTCATCAAATTTCAACTCCGCAAAGCGCACTTTATCCGCCCCCGTCGTTTTCGCCCATTGAATATAGGTCGCGATTCCCCGTTCTGTATCTATATTCCCCCGAATTAAATTGCAGTTAAATCGTACGGTTATTTGATTTTTACGACATTCGATTATAGTATTTTCGAGATTGTCTTGTTCCAACAAAATACCGGTGATCTTTTCGTTTTCCAGCAGGTCGTAATGATGAATCGAAATATTGAGACCGGTTAAACCGCTTAATTTTTCATGCACAAAATCCGGCGACAACAAAGAGCCGTTCGTTGTCACATAAATCTTTTTGTTGTTCGCTATGCCGTCAATAAGCGCTCCGATATCTTTATACAACAGCGGTTCTCCGCCAAGCAGTATAATATTTATTTTGCCCGATTCGTTAATTGCTTTAATTAAATCATTTAGGCTTGCGTGTTCCTCAGGATGCCAGCCGCGCTTCTCGACACACCACGAACATTTTCCGTTGCACTTCTCTGTAAGCATAACCTCAAGCCAGTCAGTGAAATTGCCGCCACAAAAGTTATTCTTATTGGGAATCATTCGGACACCCCTCCTCAAATTTCATCCTCTTCCAAAATTCCTTTGACTTCTGCCTTTGCTGCCCGGCGGAGTCGTTCGATTTCTTTCGAGCAAAGTTCCTGAAAAACTTCCCAAAGCTTCTCATATGCTTCGTAGGCGGCATTTGTAAAGTATTTTTTAAATATGCGCTCTATCTCCGGGCTGTATTTTTCAGGCAGTTTAAGATTAATAAATAGCCGTTCATCAAAACTTGATTCCGGATCTGAATTGATCTCAATATAAGGTTGAGCTTCTTTTAGTCCAAGATAATTATCGATATTCGACATTTCCTCACCTTCCCTCATTTTATAATTTCCCGATCTCATCAACCGTTAAAAATCTCTCATTCCTCTCTGAGTCATACCTGAAACCCTTTCCAACCCTCCTTCCTTCATACTCAATGCCTTCCCTGAAGTCAATGGTTGGCTCAATCAGGTAATAGTCTTCAAACTCCCGCGTCAAATGGGAGACTGCTTCAGGGATTAGACATTCATGCAGTTTTTCGCCGGGACGGATACCTATCTCATGCCATTCGCGGCCAAACGCCTCCACCAAGTCAAGAATGCGAATAGACGGGATCTTGGGAACGAATATTTCGCCGCCGCGCATATTTTCCAGACAAAAGAAGACGAAACGAATTGCATCTTCCATCCGGTACCAAAAACGGGTCATTCTTCTGTCTGTCACCGGCAAACTAACGGCGCCGTTGGCAATAAGCCGCTTGTAAACCTCCACCACTGAACCCTGACTGCCTATCACATTGCCGTAACGGGCAACGGAAAACCAGCTGTTTTTATTGTTCGCATAAGCGTTCCCCTGAATGAAGAGTCCTTCTGCCAGCGCTTTCGTCTTGCCGTAAAAATTAACCGGCTCCACTGCTTTGTCGGTCGAGATCAATAGCGTTTTTTCTACGCCGCAGTTAATAGCCGCGTCCAGTACGTTTTGGGTGCCGTTCACGTTGGTTAACATGGCCTCTCGCGGGTTGTATTCACAGGAGACAATCTCCTTCATGGCCGCTGCGTGGATCACGGTGTCAACGCCGTCAAATGCACGTAATAGACGGTTGTAGTCGCGAACGTCGCCGATGAACCAGGATGTATTCGGCGGATCGCCAAGTTTTTCCCGAAGTGCGGCCTGTTTTACCCAGTCACGGGAGAGGATTGCCAAGCGCCGGGGCCATAGGTTGTTCTTTTGTAGATACAAACAAAAAGCGGTACCGAATGAGCCGGTGCCGCCGGTTATTAGGATGGATTTGGTGTACATGATTCCCCTCCGTTTTTTCGTCCTATCGGTTTAATACTTGGGATTCGTGTTATCACTCGGCTTCATATTCGACTTAATTAGAACAACGATACTTGCATTGATAAACCAGGAGAATGATGAGACCGCAAATCAATTGGTCGTAATGTGTCAGGGTCTAGATCAAACCTTAATAACGACGTTAATGTCTCTTCATTGATATTTTCCCCGTCCCATCTAATTGTTGTTGAATCTTCGGGGCCTAATCCTGAGAATTGCAAAAGGTGTACCCCGTAAATTCTTATGAATATCTTTTTACGATTTTTTATTGATACCGCTTTAATTGGCGCGTTTCCAGCTTGCCATTTTATTTCCTTTGTAGGTGTCTGTCGTCTATTTCTCATGATTTGATTCACCAGATGTAGCGTGTCTCTAGCTGCTTCAATCATGCTGCTGTTTCTCGTTTTTATTTCAATCCCCATAATTAACTGAAATGAACGTTTCCCGTATACCTTAAAACGATGCACCCAATAGTCTTGGTCTACAACAGAAAACCCCTCGCTACTTTCAAGCAAGGGGTTATTCCGTATCCACCTTCCGAATGCGGTTTCTGCCGTAATGCGCTTGCCACAATAAGGACAATCCGTTAATTGATAGAAAGGACGGGTCATTTACAACACCTGCCAAACAATGATTTCCCTTGTTAATACTAAGCATCGTTTATTTGTTTTAGCCCATTCCACCATTTGCGCATTACACTGTTGACTTTCATAAGGAACCGAATAACGCATTTCTACCGGCAAATTCACTAAACGAAGCATATCGGCGATATGATCGGTAAAAGTCCTCTCCGGAGCATTCCACTGTGTAGGTTGGATTATTAATGCTATATATGCATCTGAAATTTTCCGTGAAAATGACTTGATGAGACCGGAAAGTATTTCATTGAATTGTTCTAAAGGCATATTGGCTAAATCATCAGGATCATTGCTATATTTGCCTTCTGCCTGCTTCCAATATGGAGGATCAAGATAAACAAGTTTAACGTCTTTCCATCTGGAAAGGGGTGGCAATCCTTCTGTGATATCCCATTTCCGAATTTCTTTTTCCCGTTCCACTATTGGCTTTCTGTCGCTTACCCAATATCGCCTAAATCGTTTTTTGCAAATATCAATAGTGCTACCGCTTCCTGCGAATGGATCAACGACAACATCAAAGGGTTGTGTGTAAAGATATAAGAGATTGTCAACCCACCGAATTTCGCTGTTGCCATAATGATTGGCTCCGGGAGTTTTTTCTTGTTGCTTCCAGATGTTATATATTGGTGGGTCAAAGTCGGTTAGGTGGGAGGCGGCGGCGTGTTGCAAATCGGAAAGTTTGCCATTCTGCAACAAATCCTCAAGTATCCGATTTACTGTAGCTTTATCACATCCCACCACTTCCGCTATCTCCTCTTGAGTATGGCAAGCCAGCCACATATCAAATATTCTTTTATCTCTGGCAGCCTTGGTGTCCTTATCTATACGGGAAAGCCAATTACGGACAGTCCTTTCGCTGACCGAAAGTATCTTGGCAAGCTGCTTCTTTTTTTCGTCTCTTTCCCGCTCTGGTGTTACATGGTAAATGCGCCTTGCCATCTCCTTTTTGTCTTCCTGGGAAAGCTGCAATCCATGCATGGCATTACGTTCTATGGCTAATTCCAATAAATGCGCATCGCTCCGTGTTTCTGTTGTTGTGATTTCAATTTCTTTTTTCCCAGCCTTTTTATGCGCCGTCCACCTATGCCAACCGTCTATTAATTCATTGTGTTGGTTGACTTCAATCGGCGGCAAAACACTTAAATCTTCAGCATACCTCTGAACTGTTACCGCGCTAGTCTCAATTCTCGGGTAAAGATCTTCCCGAAAAACAATCTGGGCAATCTCAATAGTCTTCATCTTCATTCCTCCCGCAGTTTTTATTTCCCCGCAGTTTAGGTAAAGAGGCGGCTGGAAACTGCGGGGAAACCAACCGCCTCCTATGAAAAAACTCCCATCA
>Ga0265297_10011111_pt1 | contig 11103 bp, 8 predicted proteins | sample Munlanlwell13791_FD_192502 | JGI IMG/M metagenome (GOLD analysis project Ga0265297, IMG submission 192502) | Leachate microbial communities from a municipal landfill in Southern Ontario, Canada - Leachate well 137-91 | ecosystem: Engineered > Solid waste > Landfill > Unclassified | place...
ACCGGGCCGACACGCACCAACGTGAATGACTTCAGGGCGATCCTGATCGAAGCGGCAGGAAGTCCCGCCGCAGTGGAGAAATGATGAGTCAGCCCGAACATTCTGCCGGGACGGCGCCGAACGCCGCCGATCCCGCGCGCGAAGCCCTGCTGGGCGATCTCGCCCGCGTGCTGCCGGCGGCGGCGCTGCTGTCCGCAGCCGAGGATTTGAAGCCCTACGAGTGCGACGGACTCACTGCCTATCGCGCACTGCCCTGGGCGGTGGCATTGCCGCAGAACGAGGAACAGGTCGTCGCGGTGCTGAAGGTCTGTCATGCGCGGCAAGTGCCGGTGGTCGCGCGCGGCGCCGGCACCGGTCTTTCCGGCGGCGCCACGCCGGTGGTGCAGGGCGTGGTCCTGTCGCTGGCGAAATTCATGCGCATCCTCGAAATCGATCCGCTGGCCCGCCTGGCGCGGGTGCAGCCCGGCGTGCGCAACCAGGCCATCTCCGAGGCCGTGGCGCCTTTCGGCCTCTACTACGCACCCGATCCGAGTTCGCAGATTGCCTGCACCATCGGCGGCAACGTCGCTGAGAATTCCGGAGGCGTGCACTGCCTGAAGTACGGACTCACCCTGCACAACGTGTTGAAGCTGAGGGTGGCGATGATGAACGGAGAGATCATCGAGATCGGCTCGCATGCGCTGGACGATCCCGGCTACGACCTGCTGGCCCTGATGATCGGTTCCGAAGGCATGCTCGGCGTGGTGCTGGAAGCCACCGTGAAGCTGACGCCGAAGCCGCGCACGGCGCAGGTGGTGATGGCCAGCTTCGACAGCGTGATCGAGGCGGGCAACGCGGTGGCGGCCATCATCGCCGCCGGCATCATCCCGGCCGGGTTGGAAATGATGGACAAGCTCGCCACGGCCGCGGTCGAGGATTTCGTCCATGCCGGTTACGACCTTGAAGCTGCGGCGATCCTGCTCGCCGAATCCGACGGCACGGCTGAAGAGGTTGCCGAGGAAATCGCCACCATGTCCACCCTGCTGGAAAATAACGGCGCCCGCCAACTGCGCATTTCGCAAAGTGAGGCGGAACGTCTCAAGTACTGGGCCGGACGTAAGGCAGCCTTCCCGGCGGTGGGCCGCATCACGCCCGACTATCTGTGCATGGACGGCACGATCCCGAGGAAGCACCTCTCGCACGTGCTGACCCGCATCGCCGAGCTGTCCGCCGAATTTCACCTGCGCTGCGCCAACGTGTTCCATGCCGGAGACGGCAACCTGCATCCGCTGATCATGTTCGATGCGCGCAATCCGGGCGAAACGGAGCGCGCGATTGCCTTCGGCGCCAAGATTCTCGAACTCTCGGTCGATGTCGGCGGCACCATCACCGGCGAGCATGGCGTCGGCATCGAAAAGGTCAAACAGATGTGCGTTCAGTTTTCCCGCGAGGAACTCGATGCCTTCCACGCCGTCAAGGCCGCCTTCGATCCGCTGACGCTGCTCAACCCGGGCAAGGCCGTCCCCTATCCCCGGCACTGCTCCGAGTACCGTCTGACCGGGAGCGCACGATGAGTGATCGCATCGAGGATTTCCGTTTGCGCATTCTCGAACGCAAGCCGCTGCGCCTGAAGGGCGGCGGCAGCAAGGATTTCTACGGCGGGCCGCTCGCCGGCGAAGTGCTCGATACGCGCGGCTACAGCGGCATCGTCGGCTATGAGCCGACGGAACTGGTGATTACCGCGCGCGCCGGCACGCCGCTGGCCGAGGTAGAGTCGGCGCTGGCGACACGGCGACAGGTGCTCGCCTGCGAGCCGCCGCACTTCGGCAATGCCACGATCGGCGGCGCAGTGGCCGCCGGATTGTCCGGCCCGCGCCGGGCGGTGGCCGGCAGCCTGCGCGACTATGTGCTCGGCGTGAAGCTGATGGATGGCGAAGGCCGCGAACTCAATTTCGGCGGCCAGGTGATGAAGAATGTCGCCGGCTTCGACGTCTCGCGTCTGGTCACCGGCAGCCTCGGCACCTTGGGCCTGATTCTCGAAGTGTCGCTCAAGGTAATGCCGCAGCCGGTGGCGCAGGCCACGTTGCGTTTCGAGATGCCGCAGCACAGGGCACTGGACGCGCTGAACGGATGGGGCGGCCAGCCTGTGCCGCTGGCCGCGAGCTGCTGGCAGGACGATGTGCTGACGCTGCGCCTGTCCGGTGCGCAGGCCGCCGTTACGGCCGCCTGCGAAAAGCTGGGCGGTGAGCGCGTCGCCGAGGTTGAGGCTGCCGGCTTCTGGACTGCGCTGCGCGAGCAGACCGCGGCCTTCTTCGCCGGCAATGCCCCGTTGTGGCGGCTCTCGGTGCCCTCGGTGGCGCCGCCGCTGGATCTGCCCGGTGCGCAACTGATCGAATGGGGCGGCGCGCAACGCTGGCTGCGCGGCGCCATCGATGTTGGCCAGTTGCGTGAAACTGCCGCGAGGGTGGGCGGGCACGCGACGCTATTTCGCGGTGGCGACAAGACCGGCGGCGTGTTTGCGCCGCTGTCGCCTGCGCTGATGGAGGTGCACCGACGGCTCAAGCAGAGCTTCGATCCCTATGGCGTGTTCAACCCCGGCCGCCTGTATTCCGAGTTCTGAGCATGGAAACCCACCTTGCCGATTTCATCCGTCATACCACCGCCGGCCGCGAGGCCGAGGAGATCCTGCGTCGCTGCGTGCATTGCGGCTTCTGCACCGCGACCTGCCCGACCTATCAGTTGCTGGGTGACGAGCTGGACGGACCGCGCGGCCGCATCTATCTGATCAAGCAGGTGCTCGAAGGCGTCGAGCCGACGGAAAAGACCCGCTTGCATCTCGATCGCTGCCTTTCCTGCCGTTCCTGCGAAACCACCTGTCCTTCGGGCGTGCAGTACACGCGCCTGCTAGACATCGGTCGCGAAGTTGTCGAGGGCAAGGTGCCGCGAACCGGGAGCGACGCGTTCATGCGCGGTGCGCTGAAGAACCTGTTGCCGCGTTCGACACTGTTCGGTGCCGCGATGAAGCTGGGGCAGTCGGTGCGGCTGGTGCTGCCGGGAGCGCTGCGCGCCAAGGTGCCGCCGCTTTCCTCGGCCGGCCCGGCGCCGCAGCGCAGCCACGCGCGGAAACTGATCGCGTTGGCCGGTTGCGTGCAGCCCTCGATGTACCCGAACGTCAACGGCGCGACACGGCGTGTGCTCGACCGCCTTGGCATCGAGATGATCGAGGCGGCCGGGGCAGGCTGCTGCGGCGCGGTGCGCGCGCACCTCAATGCGGCGGAAGGCGCGCGCGACGATGCCCGGCGCAACATCGACGCCTGGTGGCCGTTGCTCGAAGCAGGCGCGGAAGGCTTGGTGATGACGGCTTCCGGCTGCGGCTCGCATGTGCTCGAATATGCCCATCTGCTGCAGGAAGATCCCGACTACGCCGTGAAGGCAGCACGGGTGGTGCTGGCGACGCGCGACATCAGCGAGGTCGTTGCGGCCGAAGAGGCCGGCCTCGCGCCTCTGCTGCAGGCCTGTCGTCCCTTGCCCGAGAGCGAGCGCCGGCTGGCGTTTCAAAGTCCCTGCAGCCTGCAGCACGCGCTGAAGATTCGCGGCACCGTCGAGTTGCTGCTGAGCGCCGCCGGCTATACGTTGACCACGGTCGCCGATTCGCATCTGTGCTGCGGATCGGCCGGCACCTATTCCGTCCTGCAGCCGGAGATTTCCAAACGTTTGCAGGCAAACAAGATCGCCGCGCTGACCGCGGGCGGGCCGGCTGCGATCGCCAGCGCCAATGTCGGCTGCATCGGGCATCTGCAGGGCGCCACCGCCCTGCCGGTGAGACACTGGATCGAACTGCTCGACGCACGTCTGTCCTCATGAGCGCGAGATGAGTGGAATAGGGCTCGACGCCAAGGCGCGCGACTGGCAGACCCTGCGGGCGTCGTTCCGCTGGCAGGTGCCGGTCCGCTACAACATCGCCCGGGCCTGTTGCGGGCGCTGGGCGGACGATCGATCGCGCTTCGCGCTTTACTACGAAGACGAGGCCGGCCACACCGAAGCATGGAGCTTCTGGGATGTGCAGCAGGCCGCCAACCGCCTGTCCAACGTGCTGGGCGCGATGGGCGTCATGGCCGGCGATCGTGTCGCCATCATCCTGCCGCAGCGTCCCGAAACCGGCATCGCGCACATGGCTTGCTACCAGATGGGGGCGATTGCGGTGCCCGTCTCGCATCTGTTCGGCGCCGATGCGCTGGAATTCCGCTTGTCGCACGCCGGCGTGCGGGTCGCGATCATCGACGAGGGCGGGCTGGAGAAGCTCGGCGCGATACGTGAAGAATTGCCGGAGTTGAAGCACGTGATCGGCGTCGGCGGCGCGCGGGAATCCTGGGTGCGCCAATGGGCCACGCTGCTGCCGCTGGCTGCATCGCGCTACGTGCCGCGCGACACGGCCGCCGACGATCCGGCGATGATCATCTACACCAGCGGCACCACCGGCAACCCGAAGGGCGCGCTGATCGCGCAGCGCAGCCTGATCGGCAACCTGTCGGGCTTCGTCTGTTCCCATGATTTCTACCCGCAGCGGGGCGACATGTTCTGGTCGCCTGCCGACTGGGCGTGGACCGGCGGTCTGTTCGATGCGCTGCTGCCGAGCTGGAATTTCGGCCAGCCCATCCTCGGCTATCGCGGCCGCTTCGATCCGGAGAAGGCGTTCTGGCTGATGGAAAAGTACGGGGTGAGGAACAGCTTCCTGTTCCCCACGGCATTGAAAATGATGATGAAGGCGGTGCCGCAGCCGAAGGAGAAATACGACCTCGCCCTGCGCAGCGTCATGAGCGCGGGAGAGACCGTCGGCGAAGCGGTGTGCGGCTGGGCGCAGCAGGCGCTGGGCGTGACGGTGAATGAAATGTACGGCCAGACCGAGATCAACTACATCGTCGGCAACTGCGCCGCGGTGACGCCGCCGAAACCCGGTGCCATGGGGCGCGGCTATCCGGGCCACCAGCTGGCTGTGCTCGACGACGAGGGCAATCCCGTGGCGCCAGGTGAACTCGGCGAAGTCTGCGTCCAGCGCAGCTGCAACGGCGAGCTGGATCCGGTGTTCATGCTCGGCTACTGGAAGAACCCGCAGGCCACCGCGGAAAAGTTTTTCGGCGGCGGCATAGCCGATCCGCAGGCCTGGGGACGCACCGGCGACCTGGCGAAGCAGGATGAAGACGGCGTGCTCTGGTACCAGGGGCGCAGCGACGACATGTTCAAGAGCGCCGGCTATCGCATCGGCCCGGGTGAGATCGAGAACTGCCTGGTCAAGCATGCGGCCGTGGCCAATGCCGCCGTGATCGGAGCGCCCGACGAGACACGCGGCACGGTGGTCAAGGCCTTTATCGTGCTGCAGGCCGGAGAAACGCCATCAGCCGAACTCGAAGCCTCGCTGCAGCAGCATGTGCGCCAATTCCTGGCACCCTACGAGTATCCCAAGATCATCGAGTTCATCGACGCTCTGCCGATGACCACCACCGGCAAGGTACAGCGGCGGCTGCTGCGCGGCAGATAGCGCGCTGCCTCCGGCCCGCGGCGGGCTATTCCAGCCAGCGCCGGCGCCAGAAGATGATGGAGAGCGTACTGGCGACGGTCGCCATCAGGCCGATGGCGATCATGAATCCTGTGGGCAGATCGAGCAGCGGCATGGTCTTGAAGTTCATGCCGAAGATGCCCGAGATCAGCGTCGCCGGCATGAAGATGATGGCGACCACGGTCAGCGCGCGGACTTCCTGATTGACGCGGTTGCTGACCGCGGACAGGTAGATGTCGAGCATGCCGGCGATCACGTCGCGGTTGGCTTCCAGCGACTCGATGGCATGCACCGTGTGGTCATAGATGTCGCGCAGGTAGGGGCGGGTTTCCGGGCGGAAGAAGCGGTCGTCGGCGCGCGTCAGGTTGTTGATCACTTCGCGCAAGGGCCAGATCGAGCGGCGCAGTGTCAGGGTCTCGCGCTTCAGCTGGTGCACGGTCTGCAGCGATCCGGGCTTGGGCCGCTCCAGCATCACGTCCTCGAGTTCTTCGGTGCGCTCGCCGATGCTTTCCAGAATCGTGAAATAGCGGTCAACGATGGCGTCGAGCAACGAATAGGCGAGGTAGTCGGCACCGAGTTTGCGGATCTGCCCGCGATCCTGGCGCAGGCGCTCGCGCACCGGGTCGAAGCGGCCGCTGGGCCGTTCCTGGAAGCTCAGGACGAAGTTGCGGCCAAGGATCAGGCTGACCTGGTCGGAGCCGATCTGGTGGTTCTCGGCGTCAATCTCGAAGAAGCGGGCGACGATGAACAGGTAGTCGCCGTAGTCGTCTATCTTCGGTCGCTGGTTGGTGTTGAGGATGTCTTCAAGCACCAGGGGGTGCAGATTGAAGCGGCGCCCGATTTCGGCCATCACCTCGGGTTCGTGCAGGCCGTGCACGTTTAGCCAGAGTACCGGCAGCCGCGGCTGATAGGCCTGGGACGCCGCCAGCGAGGTGAACTGATGTTCGGTGAGTTCCGCCTCGCCGTATTCGATCAGCGAGATCGCCGCCTGTTCGGTTTTGCGTTCGCCCAGATGGATCAGCGCGCCGGGCGCGAGGCCCACCTTGGCCGCAGCCGAGAGACGTTTGGCGGCGCGTGCACGAGGGCGATTCGGCTTTGAGGTCGTCATGTCGGGGCGATTGAATGAGGCTTGATATCGATCAAATGGATTGATGTGGAAGGCGTATCATACCGGCGGCGCGCCCTCTGCGTTTGGGTCTTTACCCCGGGCGCGGACCGGAAGGACAAAAACACACCTCGCGGTGGCGTATCAACAGAAGTGAGAATGGGAGAATCATGGCGCTGACAATTGGAGTTCCCCGGGAAACGCTGCCGGGCGAAAAACGTGTGGCTACCGTACCCGAAGTCGTTGAAAAGCTCATCAAGCTGGGTTTCAAGGTCGCCGTGGAATCCGGCGCCGGGGACGCGGCGAATTGCAGTGACGACACCTACCGTACCGCCGGCGCCGAAGTGATTGCCGGCGCGCCCGCGCTCTGGGCCGCCTCGGACATCGTTTTCAAGATGGGCGTGCCGACGACCGAGGAAGTCAGCCTGTTGCGCGAAGGGGGTACCCTGATCGGCTTTGTCTGGCCGGCGCAGAACCCGGAACTGATGCAGCAGCTCGCCGCCAGGAAGGCCACCGTGCTGGCCATCGACTCGCTGCCGCGCACGCTCTCCCGCGCCCAGAAGATGGACGCCCTGACCTCCCAGGCCGGCGTCGCCGGCTACCGCGCCGTCATCGAGGCGGCCAACGCCTTCGGCCGCTTCTTCAACGGCCAGATCACTGCCGCGGGCAAGGTGCCCCCGGCCAAGGTCTTCATCGCCGGCGCCGGCGTCGCCGGCCTGGCGGCGATCGGTACCGCCGCCAGCCTGGGCGCCATCGTGCGCGCCAACGACACCCGCGCCGAAGTGGCCGACCAGGTGGTGTCGCTGGGCGGTGAATTCGTCAAGGTCGATTACGAGGAAGAAGGTTCCGGCGGCGGCGGTTACGCCCAGGTCATGAGCGAGGGCTTCCAGCAGGCGCAGCGCGAGATGTACGCCAAACAGGCGCGGGAAGTGGACATCATCATCACCACCGCGCTGATTCCCGGCAAGCCCGCGCCCCGGCTGATCACCGCCGAGATGGTGCAGAGCATGAAGCCGGGCAGCGTGATCGTCGACATGGCGGCCGAGCGCGGCGGCAACTGCGAGTTGACCGAGCCCGGCCAGGCCGTGGTGAAGCACGGCGTGACCATCGTCGGCTACACCGACCTGGCCTCGCGCCTGGCCAAGCAGTCATCGACGCTGTATGCCACCAACCTGTTCCGCCTTGCCGAGGAGCTGTGCAAAACCAAGGACGGCATCATCGACGTCAACATGGAAGACGAAGCCATCCGCGGCCTGACCGTCATCAAGGAGGGCAACATCACTTGGCCGCCCCCGCCGCCCAAGCCGTCGGCCGCTGCGCCAGCCAAGCCCGCCGCCGCACCGGTGCCGCAGGCGAAAAAGGGCCACGGCCATGGCGCCGCGAGTGAACCGATGGCGGGCAACAAGCTGGCCATCATGTTCGGCGTCGCTGCCGTGCTGTTCTGGTTCGTCGGCGCCAATGCGCCGCAGGCCTTCCTCGCCCACTTCACGGTTTTCGTGCTGGCCTGCTTCGTCGGCTACATGGTGGTGTGGAACGTGACGCCCGCGCTGCACACGCCGCTGATGAGCGTGACCAACGCCATTTCCAGCATCATCGCCATCGGCGCCCTGGTGCAGATCGCGCCGCCGCTGGCAGGCGGCATGGCACCGGAGGGATGGATACGCTGGCTCGCCGTCGGCGGCATCGCACTTACCGCAGTCAACATGTTCGGCGGTTTCGCCGTGACCCAGCGCATGCTGGACATGTTCCGCAAATAACCAGGGAGACACGACATGTCTGGAAATCTGGCAACCGTCTCCTATATCGGAGCAACCATCCTCTTCATCCTCAGCCTCGGCGGGCTGTCCAACCCCGAGACCTCGCGCCGCGGCAACCTCTACGGCATGATCGGCATGACCATCGCCGTGCTGGCCACGGTGTTCGGCCCGCGCGTGACGGCGGCCGGGTATCCCTGGATCATCGGCGCCATGGTGGTCGGCGGCGCCGTCGGCCTGTATGCCGCCAAGGTCGTCAAGATGACGCAGATGCCCGAACTGGTGGCGCTGATGCACAGCCTGGTCGGCCTCGCTGCGTGTCTGGTCGGCTTCGCCAGCTACATCGACACCTCGCATCCGCTGGTCGGCGCGGAGAAGACCATCCACGAGCTGGAAATCTACGTCGGCATCCTGATCGGTGCGGTGACCTTCTCCGGTTCGCTGATCGCCTTCGGCAAGTTGAACGGCAAGATCGGCGGATCGCCCATGCTGCTGCCGGGGCGTCACTGGATGAACCTGGCCGGTCTGCTGGTGGTGATCTGGTTCGGCCGCGAGTTCATCAACGCGCCCGGCATCGAGGCGGGCATGACGCCGCTGATCGTGATGACGGTGATCGCGCTGCTGTTCGGCATCCACATGGTGATGGCGATTGGCGGCGCCGACATGCCGGTGGTGGTGTCGATGCTCAACAGCTACTCGGGCTGGGCTGCTGCTGCCACCGGCTTCATGCTGTCGAACGACCTGCTGATCGTGGTCGGCGCGCTGGTGGGTTCCTCCGGCGCGATCCTGTCCTACATCATGTGCCGCGCCATGAACCGCAACTTCATCAGCGTCATCGCCGGCGGTTTCGGCACCGGTGGCGGCACGCCTGCGGCCAAGGGTGACGCCGCACAGCCGGCCGGCGAAGTGGTGCCCGTCAGCGCCACCGAGACCGCCGAACTGCTGAAGGACGCCAAGAGCGTGATCATCGTTCCCGGTTACGGCATGGCGGTGGCGCAGGCGCAGCACACGGTGTATGAAATCACCAAGCACCTGCGCGAGAAGGGCGTCAACATCCGCTTCGGCATCCATCCGGTGGCGGGGCGCATGCCCGGCCACATGAACGTGCTGCTGGCCGAAGCGAAGGTGCCCTACGACATAGTGATGGAAATGGACGAACTCAACGACGACTTCCCGACCACCGACGTGGCGATCGTTATCGGCGCCAACGACATCGTGAACCCGGCGGCGCAGGACGATCCGACCAGTCCGATCGCCGGTATGCCGGTACTCGAAGTGTGGAAGGCCAAGACCTCGATCGTCATGAAGCGCTCGATGGCATCCGGCTACGCCGGCGTGGACAATCCGCTCTTCTACAAGGAAAACAATCGCATGCTGTTCGGCGATGCGAAGAAGATGCTGGACGAAGTGCTGGTGGCGCTGAAGTCGTAACGGCCGGCATGGATGCGTCGCGGAGCTGAACCTTGCTCTGCAAAAGGAGCCACGGTACGCCGTGGCTTTTTCTTGGCGCCCTGCAAAAGTCGGCGCTGGCGGCACGGTGACCGGGTAAGCTGTCCCCGAATTCGCGGGCATCCATCTCATGAAACTCGATCCTGAAACCCTGCAGCAAATCGTCGACCGCACCCTCGACCATTACCACACGCGCGCCGAGGCCTTCTGGGAGGGCACGCGCCACCACGATGTCGAACAGAATATCGAAGCCTTGCTGCGCCATATTCGGGGAGCCCCGCCATTCGCCATCCTCGACTTCGGCTGCGGCCCCGGGCGGGATCTGGCGGCGTTTGTCCGGCGCGGACATCACGCCATCGGGCTCGAAGGCGCGCCGGCCTTGACGGAACTGGCGCGGGCCAACAGCGCCTGCGAAGTCTGGCAGCAGGATTTCCTCCGGCTCGATTTGCCCGCATCCAGGTTCGATGGCGTGTTCGCCAATGCCTCGCTGTTCCATGTGCCAAGACAGGAATTGCCGCGCGTGCTGCGGCAACTGCACGCGACGCTGAAGCCTCATGGCGTCCTGTTCAGTTCGAATCCCCGCGGCGACAATCAGGAGAGCATCAACGGCGAGCGTTATGGCGCCTATTACGACCTCGCCGCGTGGCGCGACTATCTGACGGCTGCCGGCTTCGTCGAGATCGAGCACTACTACCGGCCGCCCGGCCTGCCGCGGGACCAGCAGCCGTGGCTGGCCAGCGTCTGGCGCAGGGAGGAGCGGGCATGACCACGGCGTCGCGTCTGCTGCTGGTCGGTGCTACGGGTACGGTCGGCCAGGCGATCCTCAGGCAGGCGCTCGCCGATCCTCGCGTGGCGCAGGTTGTGGCTCTTACCCGTCGGCCGCTGGCTACGGCGACGAAACTCACCAATGTCGTGGTCGACTTCGACAATTTGCCGGCGGACGCACCCTGGTGGCAGGTCGATGCGGTGATCTGCGCCCTGGGCACGACACGGCGCGCGGCGGGGTCGCAAGACAAATTCGCTGCTGTCGATAGAGACCTGCCGCTGCGCATCGCACGGCTCGCCCGGGCCGCCGGCGCCACGCGCTTCGGCCTGAATTCCTCGCTCGGCGCGGATGCCGCATCGGGCAACTTCTACCTGCGGACCAAGGGCGAAGCCGAAGATGCCATCCGCCAGCTCGGCTATCCCGGCTATGCGGTCGTGCGCCCCTCCCTGATCGATGCCGATCGCGTCGAGAGCCGGCCCGGGGAACGTCTGGCCCT
>Ga0265297_10011112_pt1 | contig 11101 bp, 8 predicted proteins | sample Munlanlwell13791_FD_192502 | JGI IMG/M metagenome (GOLD analysis project Ga0265297, IMG submission 192502) | Leachate microbial communities from a municipal landfill in Southern Ontario, Canada - Leachate well 137-91 | ecosystem: Engineered > Solid waste > Landfill > Unclassified | place...
TTCTGGCCCAGTTAGGCGTTGTAGTCTTGCTTTTTCAAGTCGGCTTGGAATCCAACGTCAAGGAAATGATGAAAGTCGGAGTCCGGGCGTTTATGGTGGCCACGGTCGGCGTGGTTGTGCCTTTTGTTCTGGGTACTAGACTGGTCGGACCGATGCTTTTGCCCGGCCTAGATTTTGCCGCCTATCTATTTTTGGGCGCGGCGCTGACAGCGACTTCGGTCGGCATCACGGCTCGGGTTTTTCAAGATCTTGGAAAATCGCAGACGCCGGAAGCCAAAATTGTGCTGGGCGCCGCGGTCATAGACGATGTGATGGGCCTGGTAGTGCTGGCGGTGGTTTCAGCTATTGTCACGGTCGGTTCCGTATCCGGATTAAGCATTGCTTGGATTATCGCCAAAGCGACGCTTTTTCTGCTCGGCGCGATCGTGGTCGGCCAGCTGACCGCACCTCAATTGGGCAAGTGGCTGTCAAAGATTCACACCGGCAACGGGATGAAGTTTACCTTGGCGATTGCTTTTGCCCTGGTCTTCTCGTATCTCGCGCAAAAAATCGGCCTGGCACCGATTGTCGGCGCGTTTGCCGCGGGTTTGGTTTTGGATCCGGTCCATTTCCAGCACTTTCGTCAGCCGGAAATCGCCCAAAAGATCAAGGCGGTGATTGCGCAGAATGGCGCCGCGGCTGATACGCAAATGGTGGAAAGAATTGAAGCGGTGGTGGAGACGCACGAAGAGCATCACGTGGAGCGTCTCATTCAGCCAGTCGGCTTCTTGCTGGTTCCGATCTTCTTTGTCATGGTCGGCATGGAAGTTAAGATTGAGACGCTGTTTAATCCCGCGATTTTGTTTACGGCGCTGGGGATTACGGCGGCCGCGTTTATCGGCAAAATTATGGCCGGCGCGGTCGCGGGCAAAAACGTGAACCGCTGGATTGTGGGCTGGGGTATGGTACCCCGAGGTGAAGTCGGCCTGATCTTTGCCGTCACCGGCAAAGCCATGGGTGTGGTTAACGACAGCGTTTACTCGGTGATTGTCGTAGTGGTGACGCTTTCCACCTTGTTGATTCCGCCCGTTCTGGCTCAGTTGCTTAAAAGGCACAAATAGAGCCAGGCCGCGGCCGAAGCGGCATTGAGAATTATCCGGCACGATAGTTGCTATCGTTGCCGGTTTTTATTTACATATCGGGCAAACAAAAAACCCCGTCCTGCCCGCGCGAAAATATTATCGGGCGGCGGCCAGGCCGGCGGCAAAGCCGGTGGCAAAAGCAATTTGCAGATTGTAGCCGCCGGTGGGGCCGTTGAGGTCGATGATCTCGCCGGCAAAGTAAAGATTGGAAATAATTTTTGAGCGCATGGTCTTGGGATCGATTTCTTTAACATCCACGCCGCCGGCGGTGACAATCGCTTTGGCAAAATTATCCAGGCCGACCGGGGTCAGCGTAAATTCCGACAGGAGTTTGACTAGGCGGCTTCTTTCTTCTTTAGTCAGCTGGCCGGCTTTTTTATTTTCGTCTATGCCCGACAACTTGACGATCACGGGAATTATTTTTTTCGGCAGAAGAGCGTCCAAACTGTTTCTGTAGGATTTACCCGGAAAAGCCAAGAAATCTTTCTGCACCCGCGCCGTCAAAGTTTTTAAATCAAGCGCCGGCTTGAAATTTATTTTTACTTCTGCCGCGCCGATTTCCAGCAGCTGCCCTAGCGTCTGGCTGATATCCAAAACAATCGGTCCGGACAGGCCGCGGTCGGTAAATAAGGCTTCGCCGAAACGCTCGGCCATCTTTTTATGATTTTGATAAAGTCCCAAGCTGACGTTTTTTAAACTTAGCCCTTCCAGTTCTTTGACCCATTTTTCCGCGACCAAAATTGGTACCAGCGCCGGTGTTGGGGCGATTACGTGATGGCCGAAATCTTCCGCCCAAACATAGCCGTCGCCGGTGGAGCCGGTGCCGGGGTAAGATTTGCCGCCAGTGGCCAAAATATAATTTTTGGCAAAAATTTCCTGATTGTTTAAAACCAATTTTTCAATCCGCTGGTTTTTTGTTTGCCAGCGCTTGATGGTTACGTCTTTTATGACCGTGACTTTTCCGGCGTGGATAAAATCCGTGAGGGCGTTTAAGACATCAGCGGCTTGGTCGGAAACGGGAAAAACCCGGCCGCCGCGTTCCACTTTGGTTTTTACGCCGCGGGCGGCAAAAAAATCAATGGTGTCTTTGGGCCCGAAAGCGGTAAGCGCGGAAAATAAAAAAGGGCCGTTTTTTCCCAGCGCCTGGATAAACTCGCGCGAATTTTTTTGCGCGTTGGTCAGATTGCAGCGGCCTTTGCCGGTCAGTAAAAGTTTACGGCCCAAGGCTGGATTTTTTTCCAATAAAACCACCCGCGCGCCGTTTTGCGCGGCCGTGCCCGCCGCCATTAGGCCGGCCGGACCGCCGCCGATGACGGCGACGTCATAAATAATTTTGGATAATTCTTTTGGCATAAGGCGGTAAAAAAATCATTGCCCCAATTATACCACGGCCGGTCTATAATTCAACGCCCGGAAGGGGAAAAAACTTTATTTTTATTTTGGATTGTGGTAAAAATAGTCTATGCTTAAAAAAAATATTTATTTCCCAATCAATTTGGCTTTATTAAGCAGCGCGCTCTATGTGGCGTTTCAGCTTTTTGCCAATGTTTTGTCCACTAAAATTGCGCTTTTGCCGCTGGTTAATCTATCCGTTGACGGCGGCACCGTGATTTACCCGCTGACTTTCACTTTGCGGGATTTTGTCCATAAGACCTGGGGCAAAAAAAATGCCCGGCAAGTAGTAGTGATTGCCGGTCTGCTGAATTTTGTCATGGTCGGTTTATTTTGGCTGGTCGCCAAAATGACGCCTGATCCCAGCTGGCCAAATCAGGCCGCCTATGAAGCGATTTTGCTGCCCGTCGGGCGGATTGTGGCGGCCAGCGTCGCGGCGCAAATTATTTCCGAGCTGATTGACACTGAGATTTTTAGTTTAGTTTACAAAAAAATCAATGACGTGGCCGCGGCCTTTGTTTCCAACTTCATCAGCCTGATTATTGATAGCCTGCTTTTCGGCCTGCTGGCGTTTGCCGGTGCGCTGCCGCTGGGTGTCGTGGCAGAAATTATTATGGCCAATATTCTAATTAAGCTAGTCATGAGTTTAGGGAGCGCGCCCGCGATTGCTTTAATCCCGCGCCGGGTGGATTTTGACGATATTTAATTTATCCCATAAATGGCGGGATAATATTTTTATAAAAACCCCGTGAGCGCGGGGATTTTTTAAGTAAATTTTTTGCGGCGGATATGTCAATCGGGCCGGCCGCTGTTTTTTTCGTCAAAATTCAAAGCAATGGAATTAACGCAATAGCGGGTGTTTTGGGGTGTCAAATTTTCGCCCGTAAAAACGTGGCCTAAGTGAGCGCCGCATCTATTGCAAATGATTTCCGTGCGCAGGCCGTCGGCATCCAAGATATGTTTGACCGAGCCTGGAATTTCCGCGTCAAAACTCGGCCAGCCGCAGCCGGCGTCAAATTTGTCATCGGAGCGGAAAAGCGCCGCGCCGCAGCGCTTGCAGACGTAAGTACCCGATGCAAAATTTTTATCGTACTGGCCGGAAAAAGGCGCTTCAGTGCCTTTGCGAATAATAATATTTTCTTCTTGGGGTGTAAGAACCCGATATTTTTTTTCACTGCTTTTCATATTGGCGCTAAATTGATTTAGAAAATAATGAGATTAAAAAGATAGCCGGTAAAGATGATGCCCGCCCCGACAATGCCGGCAAAAATTAAAATCAATTTCAGCTTCATTATTTTTTTTAAAATCAGAAATTCCGGCAAAGACAGACCCGTAACCGCCATCATAAACGCCAGGGTCGTGCCCAAAGCCACGCCTTTTTCCGTCAGGGCGGAAACCAGCGGGATGATGCCGGCGGCGTTAGCATATAAAGGAATGCCAATTATTACCGCCAGCGGCACGGCATACCATTTATCCGCGCCGGCAAAGCGCGTCAGGAAATCCGCCGGCACATAGCCGTGAATCCAGGCGCCCACGCCCACGCCCAGTAGGACGAAAAACCAGACTTTCTTAAAAATGCCAAACGTATAATCTTTGGCGTATGCCAGCCGGTCCGAAAATTTTATTGGCGCCAGTGCCGCTTGGGGCTGCAGAATTTTTCCGAGCGTAAAATCCGCCAGCAGATTTTCCATTTTTAGCTTGCCGATAATTATGCCTGAGAAAATGGCAATGATTAGTCCGCTTAAAATATAAATTGCGGCCACGCGCCAGCCGAATAAGCCCAAAAGCATGACTAAGGCCACTTCGTTAATCATCGGCGAAGCGACCAGAAAGGAAAAAGTCACACCCAGGGGGATGCCGGCCTGAAGAAAACCCAAAAATAAGGGGATGGCGCTGCAGGTGCAAAACGGCGTCACAATGCCAAATAACGCGGCTAAGATATTGCCCCAGTACGGATTTTTCCTGACTAAAACCAGCCGGATTTTTTCCGGAGGCAAAAAGGAACGAATCAAGGAAACGATAAAAATAATAATTAGCAACAATAAATATATTTTTATCACGTCGTAAATAAAGTAGCTTACCACTTCGGCCAAAAAACTGCCGGCGGGAAGGGGCAGAATTTTTACAGTGATGGTTTCCGCTAAAATTTTTATCGGCCAAAAAAAGTCCATCTTAAATATTTTCTGAAATTAATTTTTTGATTTTTTCCGGCTTGGGAATCAAACCGGCAATGATTATTTTATCATTGACAGTTACGGCCGGCAGAGCCATTAAACCCGCGGCCATGATTTTTTGGTAATCGGTAATGTATGCCACTTCAGTCTTTAACTTAAGCTCGGCGGCGGCTTGCTTAACCTGCTCGTATAATTTTTTGCAGGTGGGGCAGCCTGAGCCGAAGACCTGGATAATAATTTGCTGAGTCATAGCAATATTATTTAATAGCACGAATTTTTTAAAACGCCGTCATTGACGATCGCGCCGTTTAAGTCAAAAATAACGGCAAAATCAGATTTACTTATGCGTATAGTATACTAAAAAATCGCCAATTTATAAAGCGCGCTAGCCATTGACAATTACAATAAAAATCGTCAAGATAGGGTTGTGTTTCAGACGTACAAACCATGGAAAGTAACAGAAATGAAAATGGAGGAACGCTCAATGCAGCAAGGAAATCGCAAGTATGTGTGCCAGCCGCTCCCCGGCGAAGTCATAAGCGGCGATAAAGTCGGCCGGGCGGTAAAGGATGCCATGGAAGTCCATAACGGCGTTTTGCGGCTCGGCCCAAACTGGGTGCCGCGGACGTTTCTGCAGCCCGGCCGGCGGCTCAAACTGAAGCCGGCCGACTACTACGCGCTCGGCATGAACCGCGGCGGGATTGACGAGCGGTGGTTTGCGTCAACCACGATTGCGGACAACGGCCCGGATTCAATGGACGACGAGGGTCTGAGTTACGTCGTGCACGCCGGCAAGCGCTTCACACTGCGCGATGCCGTACAGGCGGATGGTTCGTGGCTGGTTGGCGCGGACATTTGGGCCAAGTACCAATGCTGGCCCGTCTACAGCAAGTTCTTTGACAACCTGGGGCCGATTCCGCACCACCTGCATCAAAACGACAAGCAGGCGGCGCTGGTCGGCCGGAAGGGCAAGCCTGAGTCGTACTATTTCCCGCCGCAGTTAAACGCCATCGGGGACAATTTCCCGTACACGTTTTTCGGCCTGGAACCGGGCACGACGCGGGCACAAGTCATGCGCTGCATTGATGGCTGGAACCAAGGCGACAACGGCATCTTGGATCTGTCCAAGGCCTACCGGCTCAAACCGGGCACCGGCTGGCTGGTCGGGCCGTGCATTCTGCACGCGCCGGGATCGCTTGTAACCTATGAGCCGCAATGGGGCAGCGACGTGTTCGGCATGTACCAGTCGCAGGTTGAAGGCCGCGAGGTGCCATGGGAATTGCTGGTCAAGGACATGCCCAAAGAGCGGCACCGCGATATTGATTTCATCGTCGATCAGATCGACTGGCAGGCCAACACCGATCCGAGTTTCAAGGCTCACCATTACCTTGAGCCGATTCCCGACGGCGATACCGCGTCCGAGGGCTGGGTCGACCGCTGGGTCACGTACGGACGCGTGGGCGGCAGACAGCTCTTCTCGTCCAAGGAACTGACTGTAAAGCCGGGCGTGAAGATGACGCTGCAAGACAAGGCGGCGTCCGGCGCCATTGTGATGCAAGGCCGCGGGGTGGCCAATACCTGCCGGCTTGAGTGTCCGGCCATGATCGGCTTTGGGGAAATGACGCAGGACGAAGTGTTCATCTCCGCTGCTGCGGCCAAACATGGCGTGCAGATTGAAGCCTTGGGAGACGTGCCGCTGGTGCTGCTGCGCTACTTCGGACCGGATGCCCACGAGAACATGCCTAACGTCGGCGACCACATCGGGCAGTAAGCGACAGCCGCCAAGAGCGTTTGGTCGGCCAATATTATACGGTCTTTGCCGGAGAGGTGCATTATTTGATGGAAACATCGGATGAAGCGCCCCTCTTTTTTTATTTTTTTAGATCAGTATAAATTATTTGGGTTGACAAAACGATTCATTTATGATATGTTATCAGGCTATAAATAATTGATTTGGAAAGAAAAACGGCGATAAACATTGTCGTTGGTTTTCTCTTCAAATCATCTGGAAGAGACGTGCAGGAGCACGTTGATCAACCGGTACCCTGTCGGTACAACATTGCAGGAGCAATGGGTTGGTAGAAGTTCCCCGCAGATGAAGCGCTGAAGCGCTTGGGGCGTCATCGCCGGTCTGCCTGGTCAGCGTCCGGTACTTGCAGGAGCAAGCTGGTGATGGATTCTATGAAAGACCAAGCTCTTTGAAAGGAGTAAGACGAGATGTTTAATGAGAACTGGGATCTGCACGTTTGCGCCTGTTGGGAACAATGGAACAGTTGGACGTTCTACGATCTTAAGAGGCTTCCGACCTATCATGCCTATCTGGGGATGCTTGCACTGGCAACCAGTGCCAAGCACCTGGAAAAGCTCCACAACCTGCTGCCGGCAAATCAGCGCCTGCCGCGGGCCGTCTGGATCAATTTCCGGAAGTTCTGGCAGCGCTATTTCACGGGAAAAAACGCCGACAAGCTCCGTAACCAGCTCAATCAATGGCTGCTTTGGGAACTCAGCATCTCTTTCCCCGACCTTAAGCGTCAGGGCTATGATCTGAATGCCAGAAACATCGAGGACGTGCAGGCTCTTGCCTACCACGCTTCCTGCAATGCCACCTTATTGTACGTCAGGCAGATCCATGAGCATGGTGCCAAAAATCCGCTGACTCATTTTGCTGGCGGAGAAGATGGCCACGGCGAATTCACTCCCGTAATCGATGTTGCCAACACCGCCGAAAGCGTCCGCGGCAGCAGGGATTTCCTGGCTCATGTCTTTGGCGCGAATTTTGTCTGCGAACTTGCCGTGAGCGAGGATAAGAAATTTATCAGGATTCGCATCATCATCAAGCAATGCGATCTGACGGCGGAAATTGCCCACAAGATCGTCCATGAATTTCCACCGTACTACGTGTACCGGTTCGGCGTGACCTATGGCAGTTCACACGAAGGCAATCACTTCTACGCCTCATATGAGATTGAAACCGGCTGCATGGTGATACCAAAACAGCTGCCAAGTTACGGTAACCCGATACTCGCCACGCCCGAGTTTCTAAAGGCAATCTCTGACGCCCTGCGTCAGCACGGGATTCCGCTGGAAAAAGACCTGGCTCCGGCTGTTACTATGGCGGAATCAGCGGAGGGATGATCATGAATCCGTGCTAGGCTGGAACCCGTTCAGAATCTGAACGGAAATAGTACGTTTGTCAACGACGCCGCACGTCTCTTTTGGGAGAAGTGCGGCATTTTTTTACAAAAAAACTCCTGTGTGAAGGAGCGCGGCACCTTATCTGTTATTCAAAGCTGGGATAACAGCATGAATCCGTCAATCAAGGCTTTTATCCCGCTTGGCCTTGATATTTTTTATCCGGCTTTTTGACAGGTCGGCCCAGACTAAAAGGCCGATCGCGGCGTCCAGGGCCGTTTTTTCTTCGGCGGCAAGGGACTGCTTTTTTTGCAGCTCAATTAGAATTTTTGCGGCTTGCTTGTATTCCATATATTTATTATACCAAAAATCGCCTTTGAGACGATTTTTTGTGTAACTAACACTTTTTATTTATTCGTTCCAAGTCAGTCAGGCCAGATGCTCCATTCCTGATAATATTGGTTTGGGTGAAGTGGCCAGTTGGGATGTTCTTTTTGCACTTTACTATATTCTTTCCCATTCTTTACGCCTTTTACCCTGATTTCTTGTTTAAAGTTTAGAAATTTCAATGCATAATTTTTTCTTTATTAAGAAAATCTTTCCAATTTGTCCATTCTTTATATTGTCGTTCAGGATGAGAAGGCCAGTCAGAATGTTTTTTTTGTTCTTCAAAATATTGTAAATAGGTTTGTATCTTGGCCTGCTGTACCGCATCCTTCAAGGCTGTGAAATCTAAAAATTTATCTTCTCTTTTAAGAAAGTCAGGCCAATTAACCCATTCGTTATAGTATTCGTAAGGGTTAGACGGCCAAGTCGGATGATTGCGCTTTTCTTCAAGATACTGATCCCTAGTCTGTATGCCCGCTTCGCTAATCTGTTGTTTTAATGTTTGAAAGTCAACAAACTCCGTCTTTTCTCTTCCAAAAAATTCCGGCCAGTTAGTCCATTCCCGGTAGTGTACATCAGGGGCGCTTGGCCAATTAGGATGTTTTTTTTGTTTTTGTCGATAGTCTTTTTCATTTGCAGTTATACCGGCCGCTTTTACCTCGGCTTTTAATGTTTCAAAGTTAAGAAATCTCCCTTTTTCTTTTTGATTTTCTTTTGCCTCTCTTACTTTTTCTTTGATTCTCTTCGTGAATTCTTCCCAATTTTTTATTTGGCCGGTAATGGGAGATTCTTTGGTTAGAGCCTCAAGTATCTTTTCTTCCCAATCTTCCCGGGTAGACCAGATAATCATATCTACCATCTTTCCCATTACCTTGAGTTCACTTTTCTTTAAAGCAATTAGTTTTCTTAGATCATCATAATCTTCTGCTATTTGGTGCATAACATAAGTGGCATTCCCTTCTTCATCACAGATATAGATCATTTTTTCTATCGGGCCAACTAAGAATAAATGGTAGCTCTCCTGCCTAACGACATTTGGATCATTTATGCCGCTTAAAATTTTGCAGTCAGCCGGGTCAATTCCATTTTCGGTCAGCAAATTAATCAGCATAGCAGTTCTGGGAATTTTTCCTGCCTCTCTAAATTCTCCCTCGCCCAAAACGATCTTTGGCTCATCATCGGTTGGCAGGATCATGTCGGCAACCTGAATGATTTCGGGCATTTTGGCTTTATCAACTTCTATATCTCCAAAGTCGATCTTTGGTGTTTCAGGTTGATCCGCTTCCGCTGCTTTCTCCTCAGGGGCTGATAGGGGCACGAATTCGTCGACGATATCGGCGGTTGTTAAAATTCGTTCTTGCCACTCATTTATTTTTTCCCGACTCACCCCCTGATCTTGTAAAAGTTTTATAATATATGGACGATCGACCAGTCCGTGGGCGACTAGGTCTTTGACCAATTCTCTTTTGGTCGTTTTTTCCTCATAAATATTGGTATTTCTCGCCTCGTTAATGAGAGTTTCAAAAGCCGCTCGGTCGGCGGCGAGATTTTTTTGTTCGTCAAATTGGTATTGGCCCGGTTCAAATCCTTTTCTCATATGAATATATTCTACCAAAAAACCGCCATCAAGGCGATTTTTTGTTTGGAGTTGAAGTCAGACGCAAAAGGGTGGCCTACGGGAATCGAACCCGTAACGAGAGTGCCACAAACTCTAGTGATAACCATTTCACCAAGGCCACCCTTTTATGTCCCACAGTTAATATTTTTTTGCCTTAAATAAAAATTGCATGGCTGGCGGCAGGCCAACTCCAGTGATGACTATTTTATCAAAACCGCCGTGGATATTTTAAGTGCGCCCAGCAGGATTTGAACCTACAACCCTCAGCTCCGGAAGCTGATGCTCTATCCAGTTGAGCTATGGGCGCATAAATTTCCTGAACTGACTGGCGCCCCCGCGAGGAATCGAACCTCGATCTAAGGCTTAGAAGGCCCTCGTTCTATCCGTTGAACTACAGGGGCACTAGTCAGAGCGGGAACAAGCCAATAGAATAAAATGATTTTATCATAAATATTAGCAAAAGTCAAGATTATTTTGCTGATAAACGCTGGTTTAACACGGTTTGCCGGATAATTTGCGGCGTAACTTGGGTTTCAATGCCGCCATGGCTGGCGTAATTTTTAATCAGCCGCTGAATACTGCGCGGCGTCAGATGTGTTGGCGGTTTTAACCCTTTGGCTTTGTCTTCGCGGACAAACAAATAAGGCGAGCGGTCGCGGCGTTTGGCCAGATATTGTTTTAAGTAATATCTGCCCTGATTAGTTAATTTATATTTGATTTTAGTCGCGTCAAAAATCAATTGACCGTTTTCCCAATCAATATTATTTTTTTTCAGATTACTTAAGCTAGAGACTTTCAGGCCGGTGGAAAATAATATTTCCAAAAGCGTTTTATCGCGCAGGCGAATAGTTGGGTCGGCTTTGGCTTTTAACGGCGCGGCTAACAAGGCATTAAGTTCGGCCGGGGTTAACGCCGGGGCGGCATGGCTGACGACGCGATTGAGTTTGAGGTCGGAAAAATTAACCGCAGATTTTTTTTGGGCTTTTAGATATCTAAGAAACGAACGTAAAGCGATTAAATGATAATTTTGGGTTGACAGTGCCAGCGGCTGCCCGAAGCGGTCGGTTTGGCGCGCCAGATACAGCTGATAGTTTTTCAGCAGTTGGGCGTCAATTTTTTTGGGGTCGGAAATTTTCGCCCATTTTAAAAAGCGGGAAAGATAAAAATCATAGTTGGCTATGGTTTGCGCGGCCCGGCCTTTATCCTGATGAAGGTATTTGAGGAATTGTTGAAGATGGGTTTGCATAATGAAGAAAGTAGGAGAGTAGGAAAGTAGG
>Ga0265297_10011113_pt1 | contig 11098 bp, 9 predicted proteins | sample Munlanlwell13791_FD_192502 | JGI IMG/M metagenome (GOLD analysis project Ga0265297, IMG submission 192502) | Leachate microbial communities from a municipal landfill in Southern Ontario, Canada - Leachate well 137-91 | ecosystem: Engineered > Solid waste > Landfill > Unclassified | place...
GTAGTCATAAACGAAGTTGCGTGGATGGGAAGTATCTCAAGTCCGGCCGACGAGTGGGTGGAGCTGAAAAACACATCGGCCTTACCGGTCGACATCTCCGGATGGGAGCTCATCGGGAAAGGGGATGATATAAGGATAAAGATAGCCGCAGGGACGATGATCCAGCCCAGCGGATTCTATCTTTTGGAGCGGACGGATGATGATTCGGTTCCCGGAGTTACGGCCGACCGTATCTACACAGGGGCTCTTTCAAACACCGATGACGGACTGAAGCTTCTTAATTCGGGTTGCCAGACGATCGATGAGGTATCGGCTTCACCGGCATGGGTCTCGGGAGACACCCTATCAAGGCGTACGATGGAACGTTCCGGATCGGGTTGGCAAACGAGCGCCGATCCGGGCGGAACTCCTCGCAGAGAGAACTCCGGAGGATATTATGGAGGATCATCATCTTCACCGACATCATCAAACGATGATTCCGACGAGGAAGAAGTCGTTTCCGTTCCCGTTTGCTCATCCAAAGAATCATCTCCGAATAAGACAGTCGTTTTTTCGGAGATAGCCTGGTCCGGAGACGCATCATCTGTCGCTCATGAATGGGTGGAACTGTATAATCCATCATCTGCGGAAATATCTCTTGCCGGCTGGCAAATGATTGATGAGGGAGGTGATATAAGGCTTATATTGGACGAAGGAGACAGGGTGCCGGCGGAAGGTTATTTTTTGGCCGAGCGCGGAGAAACAGACTTTATCTCCGGCGTCGCGGCCGATGCCTTCTTTACCGGAGCGATAAATAATTCGGACGAATCTCTTTATTTATTCGATGGGTCTTGCGTTCTTATCGACAAGGTTACTGATGTTGGCGCAAGTTGGGAGAATATCGGAGGATCGGCTTCTCCTGAATTCCGCACGGCCGAAAGGGATGGTGAGGGATGGCATGATTATTCGGGTATTGTGACGAACGGCATAATGGGAACTCCGAAAACAATGAACAGTGCCCGTCCTGCCGAAGAGAACGATGAATCTGATGACGAAGAAGATGGCGACATCGACGATGAAGAAGAGGTGGACGATGAAGAAGACGAAAACATCGACGATGAGGAGGAGAATGATGAAGATGAAAACGATGACGAAGAGGAGGATGATGAAGAAATTCCTGTCGGCGGCGAAACGGGAGGATCGGTCCTGATAAGCGAGATAATGCCGGGGATCGACGGATCTCTTGATGATGAGTTCATCGAACTATATAACCCGACCTCGTCGGTCATCTCACTGGACGGATGGTCTATCGGTCGGCGAACTGACGCGGAATCTGATGAAAGCATGCTCGTATCAGTGGAAAGTGGTGTCTTATCGGGTCTATCCATATCACCAAACGGGTTCTTTCTCATCGGAAGCAATGGGTATTCCGGAGAAAAAATCGCGGATATAAGATATTCCCAGTCGTCCGTGCATTTGGCTTATGATGGCGATATCATCACTGTCTATGATGCAGGTGGTAATACGGTGGATGAGGTCACTTATGTAGCGATCGAAAAAGGAAAAAGTTGGGAAAGAAAGGCGCTATCCGAAGGTGTTTGCTTGTCGGCATCGGGAAACGGAGAATTTTTAGGAAACGGCTGCGCTTTGTCGGATGGAGAGATATTTAATAAAAGGGACATCCCTAATCCGCAGAACACATCAAGCCTTCCGGAGCCGAGGAGTGCTCCGTCGATGATCGGCTCGGATGAGATAGCTGTCAGTTATGACCCTTCAATCGTTTCGATAACATTCTCGCATGGGTCGCTTCCGTCCGGCCTTTCCATGAAAGCTGTCGATATGGATTCCGGCGATGATATCGATATATCGTCCGGAAGTTATCGGATATTCGAGATAAATAGAAATTATCTCTTCAAACTTCATGTTTCCGATGCGGATGGAATGATGTCTGAACCGATAGAAAGATCGGTTGATGTCCCCGGTTTTGCGGATATCGGATTATTTTCCGGATCAAAGAGGGATTTTGACGGTAATGAACATCCGGGACCGATCGTGGAGATGGGATTCGGCGAATACCCCTTCCTTCCGCGCGATCTGATGGTGGTGCCTGTTTATGGAAACTCCTCTTTTCCTAACTTCAAATCGATCGTGTTTTACCTTAATCGTGAGGCTCCAAAGGATGAATATCTGGAATATGAGTACCCGCCGGAAGGAACGCCCGGTGTTGCGAACATCTTTTATAAGAGCTACTTGAGCGGATATAGCGGTAGAAGATCATTGATGCTGGCTGATGGCGAGAATGGTTATGTTGATGGCGTAAATCACGACAAGGCGTTATCCAGGAAAGACTACCTGCTGGATGGAGACAATAAGATCGCTTTTCCCATATCGGGTCCGAACGGCGAGACTAGCCTCTCTTCGAATGACTGCTTGTCCGTCGCTTATTACGGATTCACCCGGACAACTATCGGATCGGAGGCGGAGAATAAAAAACAGTTCGGCCTCATCGCCGTCGATAAGAAAAAATATTGTTTCAAGGGAGATTATGCGTCTTCTCCCCCAACCATGCCGGGTGGCCTTACTCTCGAGCCCCGAGAGGGAAGGGATCAATTGCTGATATCATGGAATCCTTCCACCGATCCGGATTCTCCCGATGGACTGATCTATTATGAGATAAGCTACGATAACGGGAACACATGGAACCTTTGCGGACTGGGAGATAAGGTCACTACGACTCCCGGGGAGAATATTGATGTGATGGTCAGGGCGTTCGATGATTTCGGAACGAGATCCGCTTCGGCAACAGGAAGTATCTTAATTCCCATGACCGAAGAAATAATAGAAGGTCCACAAGAGATGATTGGTGATTGATAAGAAAGAACTCGAAAAAATCAGCCGCTCGTATGGTATAATCAGGACAAGAGGTCCCAGCCTTTTTTATTTTTGGGACATTCCGTCGCGAAGACGGCTTTTCATAACATGAACGATAACAACAGAATAGCGATGTTCAGCATCCACTCCGATCCGTTGACGGCCATAGGTAGTCACGGGAGCGGAGGACAGAATGTGTATGTGCATGACCTCGCTCTTGCGCTGGATAAAAAGGGTTGGGAGATAGATATCTTCACCCGTTACGACGACCCCAGAAAGAAATTCATTGCGAAGATAGGCAGGCATTCCCGCGTTATCCGTCTTAAGGCGGGGAAACCTTCGTACATATATAAGGGTGATCTTCACCCGCTTTTTCCGGATATTTACGATAAGTTCCGCGAATTCATAAAGTTCGACAATCCTTATTCCCTGTTCCATGGTCATCATTATGATGGCGGATGGATGGGCGTTCGGGCCGCGCGCGAATTCGGAAAGCCGTTCGTGGAGAACTTTCATTCGCTGGGAAAGGTGAGACAGCAGACGCAGAAACAATATCTTGCCCATTCGAATGATGCGATCATCTTCAATGAGAGATTTTCCATGGAAGAGGAGGCGGTGAGGGAATCGTCGGTCATCATCTCCCTTGCGGAGACGGAGAAGGAAAACCTTATCGAGCTTTACGGATCGGATCCCGGAAAGATAGCGGTCGTTCCCGGAGGGGTGAGTCTGCAGAGGTTTTCTCCCATGGATAATGGCGCGGCGAGAAAAGCGCTAAACCTTTCGGATGACGACTATATCCTTCTTTTTGTCGGAAGGTTGGAATGGAGGAAGGGGGCGGCGACGCTCATCAGCGCTCTCCGATATCTTAAGGATATCGATAATGTGAAGATAGTCATCGTCGGCGGACAGATATTCGGTTCGGTGAAGAACGATGATGATGTTAAGGAGTATGAGAGACTATTAGCGAAGGCCAAGGAAGAGGGAGTGGAGGATAAGGTGCGTTTCATCGGCAAGGTCAATCATGATCGGGTGAACGCATATTATGCCGCGGCGGATATTTTCGTCATCCCTTCTTATTACGAGCCGTTCGGATTGGTGGCCCTCGAGGCCATGGCCATGAGGATACCGGTCGTGGCTTCGAGGAAGGATGGCCTTAAGGCGACCATCGACGACGGAAGAACGGGAATGCTTTTCGAGCCGAGGGATCCCGCTGATCTCGCAAGAAAGATATCGGAGATACATGACCATCCGGAATTGAGGGATCGAATGATAGAAGCCGCCCGCCGTGAGATAGAGGAAAAATATTCATGGGGAGAGATAGCGGAAAAGATAAGCGATATATACAGATCTCTGATAATATAAGTTGTATGAGAATCGCTCTTGTCGCTCCGTTCGAAGAGCCGGTGCCGCCGGAGAAATATGGAGGAACGGAATTAGTCGTTTCGAACATCGCCGAATGTCTTGTCGGTATGGGGCACGAGGTGTGGCTTCTCGCTTCGGGAGATTCGGTGACCAAGGCCGAACTCGTTCCGATATTTCCCCGGGCGATAAGGAAAGAGGAATTCGCCGTCGATATGAATACCAGGAACGCCCTGAAGTTCATCGGCATCGCCCGCGTCGTGGACGAACTTAAAAAGCTTGATGTCCAAGTGGTACATAATCACATAGGCTGGCGCCTTATACCGTTCGCCGGTCAGATCGCGGCGCCGATGGTGACCACCCTGCATGGTCCGTTGGATGTGCCTTATCAACAGTTCGTTTATGGTCGTTTTCCGGACCATCCTTATGTTTCCATAAGCGATTCGCAGAGAGAGCCGTTCAATAAGCTTAATTTTGCGGGAACGGTCTATAACGGCATCGACCTTTCTCTTTTTGATTTTAACGGCATTCCTGGTGATCACTTGGCCTTCCTCGGAAGGATGTCGCCCGAAAAAGGGCCGAAACAGGCCATAGAAATAGCCAAAAAGGCGGGTGTAAAGCTTGTAATGGCCGCCAAGGTGGATGCCGTGGACCGGAAGTATTTCGATGAGGAGATCGCACCGCTCATCGACGGTAAGGATGTTGTCTTCTTGGGGGAGGTCGGTCCGGAAGGGAAGAATGAATTGTTGAATAACGCCATGGCGCTTCTCGCTCCGATACAATGGAGGGAGCCGTTCGGACTTTTCATGACGGAGGCCATGGCCTGCGGCACTCCGGTCATAGTTACGGACATGGGCTCGGCTCCGGAGTTGGTGAAGGACGGCGAGACGGGGTTCGTCGTCAAGAATGATATCGATGATTTCGTCGAAGCCGTCCGTAAGGTCGGCGGAATAAACAGGGAAGCGTGCCGCAAGCGCGTCGAGGACATGTTCTCGAAGGAGAAGATGACCGAAGGATATCTCGATATTTACGAAAAGGTCATAAATAAAAAATAACTACATGAAAATATTACAGGTAGCTCCTCTATGGTTTCCCATTCCGCCCGAGAAATACGGCGGCATCGAAAGGGTCGTTTCTTTCCTATCTGACGGGTTGGTCGAGAAGGGACATGAGGTCGTTCTTTTTGCGGCAGCCGGTTCCAGATCGAAGGCGAAGATTATCAATGTTTTTGAACACCCCCTCATCGAGGCGGGCGTTTCTTGGAACGATCCGGTTTGGAACCTGCGCAACATGCAGGCGGCGGTTGAATATGCCGATAAGAACGGATTCGATATCATACACTCCCATATGGATGTGTGGGGCTTGTTCTTTCAAGGGTTATCGAAGGTTCCGATCGTCCATACGATGCATAATCCGCTCTATCGGAACGATATCGACTCCATCGATAAGGACAGCAGGTTGAGGCTGTATTCCGAGGAGGGATATAGAACGAACATCGCGCTCATCAGCGAATCGGCCCGCAAGCAGGCGATGATCGACCTTCCCTTATCCAGGGTCGTCTATAACGGCATCGATACGAACGCGTACGATCTCATGAGTGGAGGCGATCATTTTGTTTGGATAGCCAGGGTTGATAAGTATAAGGGGATAGAGAATGCTATCGCAGCCGCGGAGAAAGCGGGCGCTCGCCTTACGATGGCTGGCAGGACCGATCCCAAGCAGAAGGAATATTTCGACCTGAAGATAGCTCCCCATCTGAACGATAAGATCACATTTATCGGAGAGCTTTCGCAGGAACAGCTTCCCGAGTTCTATGGATCGGCGACAGCCCTTCTTTATCCGATAGAATGGGAAGAACCGTTCGGTCTCGTTGTCACCGAAGCCATGGCCTGCGGCACTCCGGTCATCGCATACAGGCATGGCTCGATGCCGGAATTGATAGAGGAGGGAAAGACAGGATTTGTCATAGACGACAGCGTGGACGCGCTCGTCGAGAAGATGGCCCTCGTCGGCGATCTTGATCGGGGTTATATCCGCGATCATGTCATCAAAAACTTCAGTAAGGAGAAGATGGTCGCGGAATACGAGAAATTTTATGAGGATATCTTAAAAAATGCCTAAAGAAAGGAAATTAAGGATAGCCACCATGGTCACCGGACAATATCCGACGCCGGCCCCGAAAGGCGTGATATATGCTCCCATGGATATAGCCGTTGAGATAACCGAGGGATTGGCCGCAAGAGGACATAAGGTGGATTTTTTCGGACCGAAAGGAACGAAGGTCCCGGGAGCGAAGATCGTCGACTGCGGATTGAAACCGCTCTTCGATAAGAAAGGGGAGGCTATATTGAAAAAAGGTGGGGACAACAACTTGGAAAGGAACAAGATGCTTTGGGACCAGTATCTGATCTCCAGGATGATCGATGAAGCAAAGAAGGGGAAATATGATCTTCTTCATATCCACCCGATAGACAGATCACTGCCCATCGCGGCGTCCGTAAGGGATATCAAAGTGGCCTATACCCTCCATGATCCGATATATCCGTGGAGAGCGGAGGTGTACAAGATGTTCCAAACCCCGAATCAGAAGTTGATATCGATAAGCGATTCACAGAGAAGGCCGGCTCCGAAATTGAATTACCTGGACACTGTATATAACGGGGTGAAGCTCGACGAGTTCACTTATTCCGGATCGGTCGGCAAACACCTTCTTTATGTCGGCCGTATCATTTGGGAGAAAGGTATCGCCGAGGCGATCGAGGCCGCGACGAAGGCGAAGGAGAAATTGGTCATCATAGGCCCCGCTCCGCAAGATGAGTATTGGAACAAGATGATCAAGCCCAAGCTCGGCAAGAACATAACCCACATCAATTTCGTCCCGAGGAACAAGCTTTTCAAATATTATCGTGAGGCGAAAGCGGTGCTATGTCCCATCCGTTGGGAGGAACCGTTCGGGCTTGTGATGACGGAGGCCATGGCCTGTGGCACACCGGCGATCGGTTTCCGGAGGGGTTCGGTTCCCGAGGTCATCGAGGACGGAAAGACCGGTTTTGTGGTGGATGATGTCGCGCAGATGGTTTCGGCCATCAAGAAAGTTGATCTGATATCCAGGGCCGCATGTCGCAAGAGGGTGGAAGATCACTTCTCGACCGAAAAGATGATAGATGGATACGAAAAGGCTTTTCTTCGTTTTGTCGGGGAATAAACAGGTTTGGCTTTGATCGGTGTCGCTGTTATCATCAGGCCATGAGGCTTGTCGTGATACTCGACGATATCAGGTCCGCACATAATGTCGGATCTGTTTTTCGCACGGCCGATGCGGTCGGCGCGGAGAAGATATTTATTTGCGGCGTAACTCCCGCCCCGATAGATAAGTTCGATCGCCCCGTCTCCGATATCGCAAAAGTCGCTTTGGGCGCGGAAAAAAGCATCCCGTGGGAAAGGACGACCTCGGCCGCGACGCTCGCCCGCCTCCTGAAGAAGGATGGATATTTTGTGATAGCCCTCGAGCAATCTGCCGGTTCGGTCGATTATCGGTCCGTAAAGGTTCCGAAGGGAGTGCCTGTCGCGCTCGTTATCGGCAGTGAGACCGAAGGTGTATCGAAGTCCGTTCTGAAGATCGCCGATATGACGATGGAGATCCCCATGGTCGGAAAGAAAGAATCGCTGAATGTCGCGGTAGCGTTCGGTATAGCGGCATACGCGCTTGTCTTCAATAATAAGAAAATATGACGACCGAGATCAGGTTCAGGAACGGAAAGGTCGGTGTGGAGATCGCGGATAATATCATCTCGAGGTCGCTCGGCCTTTCATTCCGAAAGGAGATCAAGGGGAACGAGGGGATGCTCTTCAGATTTTCGCGGGCGACCCGGGCGTTGTTCTGGAACTTCGGCATGCTGTTCCCGATAGATGTCCTTTGGATAAGGGATGGCGAGATAGTCGATATCGAGGAGAATATTCCGAAGATGATGAAGGGTCTTAAAGTGTTCGCTCCGGAAGAGCCTGTGCATATGGCGATAGAGCTTTCTTCGGGGTCGGTGAAAAGACTCGGTATTCTGATCCATGATAGAATTATTGGCGTAGCATGAAGAAAAACATTACCATAGCGGTGATCATCGCATCGGTCTTCATGATCTCCGTTTTCGCTTTATTGCGAAGCGCTTCTTCCCTTGTGGCCAATCTCGGCGTGGAACACAGGACGATAATGGTCGGCGACGATATTTTTTCCGTCGATGTTTCAGACAGTGAGGAAGAGAGACAAAGAGGTTTGTCCGGCAGGGGGCGCCTTGAAGAAGGTTCGGGAATGCTTTTTGTATACGACAGTCCGCGCATCCCCGTTTTTTGGATGAAGGATATGGATTTTCCGATAGATATCATATGGATATCCGGAGGAAGGGTGATAGGGGCGGAGCTTAATATTCCGGTTGAAAGAGGCGTTCCGGAAGCGGAAATGAGGAGATATTCGCCGCCCGGTTTCGTCGATATGGCGCTCGAGGTCGCATCCGGAACTGTTTCGCGTCTCATGGTCACGGTCGGTGAGCCGGTATCGATAGAAAAAGATAATTAGAGGATGGATAGGGATAAAAGGATATTTGGCCTCAATAAGAATGTTTTCTTCATGGGGCTTGTCAGTCTCTTCAATGACTTCTCGAACGAAATAATCCAGTCGGTCATGCCGGTCTTCCTTTCCGTTGCCCTCGGCGTCTCTCCGGTTTTTGTGGGCATCATCGAGGGAGTGGCCGATGCCGTCGCGAGTTTTTTGAAGATATTCTCCGGATGGCTATCGGATAAATTAAGGAAGAGAAAATATCTCGCGCTCGCCGGCTATATACTTTCGGTATCGGTCCGCCCCTTTTACGGGTTCGCTTCCAGCTTCGGCGCCGTCATGGGTCTTCGCGTCACTGATAGGATAGGTAAGGGATTTCGCGACGCTCCCCGTGACGCTCTCATCTCGGAATCATCGGAGAAAAAGGAGATAGGCAGGTCGTTTGGATATCATCGCGCCATGGATGCTGTGGGAGGCATCGCGGGGCCCATGGCGGCGGTCCTTCTTCTTCCCATATTGAACGGAGATTATAAGACGCTTTTCTTCATCGCTTTCGGCGTGGGACTTTTTTCTCTTGCCAGTTTCTTTTTTATAAAGGATGTTGATATTCCGAAAGAAAGGATCGTCCGAAAATTCGACTTCGGTATTTTTAAGGAATACAGGGAGTTCGGCGTATTTCTTTCTTCCATATTCATATTCGGCCTGGGAACGCTTCCGATAACCCTTATGCTTCTTCGTCCGATCGAATTGGGAGCGAAGGTCGGCTATATCCCGCTCATGTATCTCGCTTACAGCCTTACTTTCGTCCTTGCCGCCGTTCCTTTCGGAAGGCTTTCGGACAGGTTGGGGGAGCAAGTGATCATTCCTTTCGGATTCGTCGCCGCGATAGTCGCTTATTTCATGCTCGCCTTCGCCGGATCGATACCGCTCACGGTGTTCGCATTCATGCTTTTCGGCGTATATTCCGCTGCAACGGACGGAATTGAGCGCGCCCTGACCTCGAAGTTGGTATGCCCGGAACTTTTGGCGACCGGTCAGGGTTTTCTACATGCGGCCATCGGCATCTCGTCGCTTCTCGCCGGCCTTATCGGAGGTATTCTTTGGACACAGTTCGGGTCGGCCTTCGCCTTCATCTATGGTGCCGGTTTTTCCATGATAGGACTCATCTTCTTCGTATCACTCACTCTTCTTAAACCGAAAAAATTGGTCTGCTAGCCGCTTTTTTCATATAATTAGCCTATGGCTAAAATCGCTGTGAATGGCTTCGGTCGGATCGGGCGCCTTTTCTTCCGCGAGGCTTTCGGGCATCCGGATATCGAGATAGTCGCCGTGAACGACCTTGGTGATGTCGAAAATCTCGCCTATCTCTTGAAATATGACTCGGTCTATCGATTGTACGACAGGGATGTCGAGGTCGACGGGGGAAATCTTGTCATTGACGGTCAGGTTGTCCGATTCATCCAGGAGAAGGATCCGAAAGCTCTTCCTTGGAAAGAATTGGGAGTGGATGTTGTTGTTGAATCGACCGGCGCCTTTGAATCGTTCGAAAAGGCCGCTGCGCACACGGCCGCCGGAGCGAAAAGGGTGGTGATCACCGCTCCCGCCAAGGATGATGACGGAGATTTTGGGAAGACCGTCCTCTTGGGAGTGAATGAGGGTGATATGGCCGGCGTTCCGATCACATCGAACGGAAGCTGTACCACGAACGCTTGTTCGCCGATCATAGCGATACTCTCGCAGGATCCGGGCATAGAGAAGGCTTTTCTGAATACAACCCACGCCTATACGGCCACCCAATCTCTCACTGATTCTCCTGTGAGGGGAAGCGATATGCGCCGCGGAAGGGCCGGAGCCCAGAATATCGTCCCCTCGACGACCGGGGCCGCCATATCGGTGACGAGGGCTGTAAAGGAGATGGAGGGATTATTCGATGGTATATCCGTCAGAGTTCCTTCGATAACGGGATCCCTCGCCGACATAACATTCATCGCGAAGCGCAATACCACTCCGGAGGAGATAAACGATATCCTTCTCGAAGCGGCTTCTTCCGATAAATGGGACGGCGTGTTGGCTGTGACCGATGCTCCGCTTGTTTCTTCGGATATCATCGGCGCTCCGTACGCCGCGATAGTGGACATGCAGTTCACCAAGGTCGTCGGCGGTAATTTAGTGAAGGTTCTTGCCTGGTATGATAATGAGATGGGGTATGTGTCGACGCTCTTAACTCATGTCCTTAAATCGGCCGAAAGTATAAAATAAATAAATAACATGGAAAATAAGGTAAAGATCGGTTCGTTCGGTTCGTTGTTCGGGGGAGCTATAAGGGACTTCAAATCGCGTTTG
>Ga0265297_10011114_pt1 | contig 11097 bp, 14 predicted proteins | sample Munlanlwell13791_FD_192502 | JGI IMG/M metagenome (GOLD analysis project Ga0265297, IMG submission 192502) | Leachate microbial communities from a municipal landfill in Southern Ontario, Canada - Leachate well 137-91 | ecosystem: Engineered > Solid waste > Landfill > Unclassified | place...
GTGGGCACCCTGATTGGGAGTGAGGCACAATTTGCGCCCGATACATTCATTGAAGGCTGTGTAGGAGAAAAAGCAGTAATCAGGTAGGTGAAAAATGCAGGCAGTCATTCTCGCAGCAGGGGAGGGGAAACGGGTCCGTCCCTTAACAAGGAATCGCCCCAAGGCGATGATCCCCGTAGCAAACCGTCCAATCATTGAATATGCAATTGAAGCACTTTTGAAAAACGGGATCCGGGAGATTGTTGTTGTGGTTGGATACCGCAAAGAACAGGTGACCCGGTATCTGAACCAGCTGGATGCACCCATAGACGTTGTTGTTCAGGATAAACAACTGGGAACAGGACATGCACTTTTGTCTGCACAATCCAGATTATCCGATAATTTTCTCGTACTTCCCGGAGATAATTATATCGATCCCGCCTCAATTGCCCACGTTAAAGATATCCCCAATTCCATGCTGGTAAAGGAACACCCGAATCCGTCAAATTTTGGGGTTGTGACACTGCATAACGGGTATGTGACCAGTCTTGTCGAAAAACCAGAGTCTGCGCCTAGTTTTACGGTCAGTACCGGGATCTATTCCCTGACCGATGAGATCTTTTCCCATATTAAGGAAAACGACCTGACCGATGCAATATCTTCGATGATCAACGCGGGAATAAAGATCCAGGGGATTCCTGCTGACGACTGGCAGGACGCCATTTTTGCGTGGGATCTTCTCAGGATGAATCATTGTTTATTACATACAACATTGTCACCAAGCCGAGAGGGTGTGATAAGCCGCCAGGCGATTATTCAGGGTCCCGTCAGAATTGGTAAGGGGTCAACAATCGGTGCGAATACGGTTATTACCGGTCCTGTTGTTATTGGAAATGACTGTAATATCGGACCCAACTGCTGCATTATGCCCGATACCAGTATTGGTTCCCGGGTGACTTTAGAGCCATTTACCGTCATTGGAGATGCAATCATCATGGATGACACATCCGTTGGATCGCATTCACGACTGATCAATGCGATCGTTGGTGAACGATGCATCCTTGCAAATCATACTTCAACATGGAGAGCCCCGGGGCTTCTTGAAATAGAGGGCTATGCCACCCGTTCGGAATTTGGTGCGATTCTCGGTGACACGGTGATGGGGGGACCATTTTCAGTCTATAAAAATTCAATTATCGGGAATAATGTCTCCATTAAGGGGCAGGTTGCCCTGTCTTCGCGACAGATACCGGACAACTCCACGGTGATATAACGTGTGCGGCATCGTAGGGTATATCGGAAGAAGAGGAGCCGCTCCGTTAATTGTTGAAGGATTAAAAAAACTCGAATACCGGGGGTATGATTCTTTTGGTGTCGCAACGGTGAAAAATGAGATCACCATTGAAAAACACCAGGGCCGCATATCCGAGAACGCAGGATCAGCCTCAAGCCTTAAGGGAAAGATCGGGATCGGCCACACCCGGTGGGCCACGCACGGCGTTCCCAGTGATGAAAATGCCCACCCCCATACCGATTGTTCGGGAAAAATTGCGCTGGTCCATAACGGGATCATTGAAAATTATTCAGTACTGCGACGCCAGCTTCAGGAACAGGGACATACCTTTCGATCAGAGACCGATACGGAAGTGATTGTTCACCTTATCGAAGATGAATATTCAAGAACCCGGGATCTTCTCGCAGCAGTGAAAACAACCCTTCCCAAGCTCAAGGGATCCTATGCAATATTAGTGATAGCTGAGGGAGAGGGCAGGATTGTTGCAGCCAGGAATGCAAGTCCGCTCGTGATTGGTATTGGAGACGGCGAGTTTTTTGTTGCTTCCGATATGACCCCGATGCTCGAATACACAGAACAGGTGATTTTTCTCGAAGATGGAGATACCGTATCCCTGACACACACAAAACTGGAAATTTTCAATAATAACATACCGGTAACACGCCAGGCAGAAACGATCGACTGGTCCGTTGAGGATGTAAAAAAGGGCGGTTTTGCTCATTATATGCTCAAAGAGATCTACGAACAGCCGCAGGCATTTTACAATACGGTTCGTTCGATCAATAAGGAGACCCTGTCAGGAATTATTAAACATCCGGATGCGGTGACGGTTGTTGCATGCGGATCATCGTATAACGCAGGTCTGATTTTCAAGTATCTATTTGAAGAATGTTGTGGAATCCCCACCCGGTTGGAGTTTGCATCAGAATTCAGATATTATCCGCCCCCATTAAAGGGGCTCGTTATTGGTATCACCCAGTCGGGGGAAACCGCAGATACATTGACTGCACTCCGACTGGCAAATGCCCATAATTGTACAACACTGGCAATCACCAATGTGCTCGGCAGTACGGTAACACGAGTTGCAGATACCACCCTCTTCATGAGGGCCGGACCGGAGATCAGTGTTGCGGCAACGAAATCCTTTATGGCCCAGCTTGCCGTGCTCATGCAGATTGTCAATAGTGAATGTGGCTGGAAAGATGAGGGGGATCTCTTTTGGGCCCACAAAGCAATCGAAGAAGTACTCTTGATGGATATATCAGGAAGCGTTGCGATCTGTAAAACAGCCCAGAGTATTTTCTATATCGGACGTGGCCCATTTTATGCGGTTTCTCTTGAAGGGGCACTGAAGATGAAGGAGATCTCCTATATTCATGCTGAGGGGTATGCCGCGGGCGAGTTAAAACATGGCCCGTTTGCCCTTCTTTCCCAACAAACGCCGGTCATTGCCCTCTGTATGCCCGGCGAATCATATGATGTCATGATCTCCAATATCAAAGAGATGAAGGCTCGATCCGCACCGGTAATTGCTATAGGTTGTGAAGGAGATACTGAGCTTGCAGAAATTGCTGATCAGTTTATTCCGCTTCCAAAGGCAGGACGACTGGAGCAAATCCTTACCACTCTTGTAGTGCTCCAGCTTCTCGCGTATCATACCGCACAAGCATTGGGTCGGGACATTGACAAACCAAGAAATCTGGCAAAGAGTGTGACGGTAGAATGATTCAATATGGTACGAATTCCATTGGAGAGGGCGCTCGTTTTTTTGAACCGGTAACCCTTGGATTTCCCTCAAGGGATAATCTTTCAAAGACCCAATTTCAGGGAACTACAATTGGAAAAAATGCTTTGATTCGGTCAGGAACCATCCTGTATTGCGACGTTATTATTGGTGATGATTTTCAGACCGGCCACAATGTTGTGATCAGGGAAAAGACGACCATTAAAGATCGGGTTGCTGTGGGCACCGGAACCGTGATTGAAGGATATTCCACGATTGGAAATGACGTGAGTTTGCAAAGTATGGTTTTTATCCCCACAGATACCCAAATTGGAGATCATGTATTCATTGGTCCGAACACCGTTCTGACCAATGACCGTTACCCCCCACGAAGGATCGGGGGAATGAAAGGACCGGTAATCAAGGAGGGGGCCGCAATCGGGGCCAATACCACCATTTTACCGGGGATTTGTATCGGGGAAGGGGCACTTATCGCGGCGGGGTCCGTTGTAACGCACGATGTACCGGATCACATGCTTGCCATCGGGTCTCCCGCCCGGATCAAACCACTTCCCCATGAAATTCTGTCTATACTATAACTGACCCGAGAGTTATTCCAAAGTATTGAGACGAACGGTACTTCGATTATGAAAATTCTCCTCGTATCCACACAGGATTATATTCACCACCCGGTGCCCTCGCGGCATCACTACTTATTTGAAGAACTGGCTCAACGACATGAAGTGCATGTAGCACATTTTCACGTGAGCAGGGGAGCAACCCGACCAACCAGGTTAGTCGTAAAAGAGGTCACACAATTTTCATTAAAAAATCCCCTGTTACATTACACACTCAACTCACCGTATCATTTCTATATTTTTAATAAAATTCTACAAGAAGAGCACTATGATGTGATTGTTGCTGCGCACGTACTTGCCGGTACCGCAGTAATTCATGCGGCAAAAAAACACGGAATTCCGGTGATATTTGATCTCAAAGACTGGTTCCCGGACTCAGCAGCGGCCCTTTTTTAAAAACCGGGTTCTTGAAAATATCGTGAAACGGGGCGTCTGGGCAATAACAAAATTTTATTTATCCAATTCCGATAAAATCACCACCGTATCTCCTTCGCTTGTTGAGAAACTTTCGCAGTTCGGGTTTTCATCTGACCTTATCACCAATGGTGTTGACACAGATATATTCAAACCACTCGATGGTACACCTGCACGGAAAGAACTGGGAATTGATACCGATGACTTTGTCATCGGTTTTTCCGGAAGTATTGAAAGGTGGTATGCACTTGATGAGATGATCCGGGCGCTCCCCGCTCTCATTAGTTACCGGCATAAAACAAAACTCCTGATTGTCGGGGGATCTCTTTTTACTGAGTATCAGAAGGATCTTCTTGCACTGGTACAAGAACTCAGGTTATCAGAGCATGTGATATTTACGGGGACTAAACCATACTCGGAATTACCGAAATATATCTCCTGTATGGATGCCTGCACGATACCGTTGTCTCCCCCGCAATGGGGAAATATTGCCCTTCCGAATAAATTTTTTGAATATTCTGCATGCGGAAAGCCGATTGTCATGAGACCTATGCCGGATGTTGAAAAAACGGGAAGTCCGAATCTTTTCATTTACAGGAATCAGGATGAATATATTGCATCGATAAAACAATTAATGGAAAATCCTGTTACCTATTCACTGGATCTGGAAATGAACAGCTGGAAAGAAAAAGCAAGGCAATTGGAAACAGTACTCCGAAGCGTCATCTGAGGCGTTTATCCAAATTCAGTAATGGTTCCGGCAAGTGCAGAGCAGGGTGTAGGTGCAAAGCAGATACGTGAAAAACATTTTATTGTCCGACACGAATCATTCTCACATATGCTGGCGGAAGAGATTGCCATCGGTATGCGGGTGCGATACCCGCGAACCGGTACGACCGGGAAAATTCTGCGCATCGAAGAACGTAAAGGAGTGACCTTTGCAGAACTGGATGCAACCGGTCTCCTGTATCGGATCGATTATCTCATTCCGGCATCCGAGACCGCAAAGAGAGTCACACCGATAATAGAAGACGCACAACAACTCATTGCCCGTGAGAGGGAATTCGCCGAGGGGAGTGGACTTCAGGAAGCCCTGAAGAATATCGATCAGAGTTGTGAGGGGGGAGGCTGAATTCCGGATTATTCCTGCCAGATGATCCCTTGATCTCACTCGTGATTATCGATCATTCTTCAATCGAAAAGAGGAAGTTTTTCTCCCCGATTTGGATCTTTCCATCACTGGTTACGTATAAGTATGATGGTTAGATATAGAATAAGGAGGTTCGATTTCATTTGCATGATGTGACAGTTCCCAGTGTCAATATCGGGGTTGTGGGCCATGTCGATCACGGCAAGACCACCCTCGTCAATGCGCTCACCGGGACATGGACCGACCGCCATAGTGAGGAGGTGAAGCGGGGCATCTCAATTCGGCTCGGGTATGCCGATGCTACTTTTTACCGGTGTGAACGGTGTAGTGGTACAGAGGCTTTTTCAGCAAATCCCGAATGTCCGGTCTGCGGGGAGAGAGGTATTCCATTCCGGTCCATCTCATTTGTTGATGCACCGGGACACGAGACGCTCATGGCAACCATGCTCTCGGGATCTGCCCTGATGGATGGTGCAATGCTCGTCATTGCGGCGAGCGAGAAATGCCCCCAGCCGCAGACAAAAGAACATCTGATGGCACTGGAACTTGTCGGCATTAAAAAAATTGTCATTGTCCAGAGCAAGATCGATGTGATCAGCCAGAAAGAGGCCGTTGACAATTACAACGAGATCAAGGCATTTGTCAAGGGCACCATCGCAGAAAATGCACCCATCATTCCCGTATCTTCTCAAAAAGGTATCAACATGGGGGCGCTCGTGCAGGCCCTGCACGAAGTGATCCCCGAACCAGAGCGGGATCCCAACGCGGAACCGGTGATGCTGATAGCACGCTCATTCGATGTGAACAAACCGGGTTGTAACTGGAAGGACGTGAAAGGCGGCGTCGTTGGAGGGTCTCTTATCCGGGGCATCCTCCACGAAGACGACAAAATTGAGATCCGACCGGGCAGGCAGACCCAGATTGAGAACAAGATCAAGTGGATACCCATCACCACCACCGTCACATCCATCAGCGCCGGCTCCAAAGGTGTCGACGCCGCCACACCCGGCGGACTTTTGGGTGTTGGAACAAAACTCGACCCGGCGCTCACAAAGAGTGATGCTCTGGCCGGGCAGGTTTTAGGCCATGAAGGAAAACTTCCCCCGGTCTGGGACAAGATCCATTGTAAGGTCACCCTGATGGAACGGGTTGTGGGAGCGACCAGCGAACTCATCATCGAGCCCCTGAAACATTCAGAGCCCCTGATGCTCTCGGTCGGTACCGCAGTCACGGTGGGGGTTGTCACGAACACCAAAAAAGAGAGTGTAGAGATACAGCTGAAACGGCCGGTCTGCGTTGAACTCGGTTCACGGATTGCCATCAGCCGGCAGGTGGGAGCACGCTGGCGCCTGATCGGGATGGGCGTTCTGATAGAGTGAAGATCCTTCTGGACGCCAATGCATTGATGATGCCCGCCCAGTTCCCGATCGATCTCTTTGATGAACTCAGGAACATTATTGGGGGGTTCGAACCCATCGTACTGCAGTCAGTACTTCGCGAACTTGAGGGACTCACCCGGGCCAAAGGTCGCAATGGGGCCGCTGCCCGACTGGGTCTCACCTTAGGCGAGCGGTGCACCATCGCAGAAGATGGGAATGAATCAGCCGGATCGGTCGATGCACAAGTGATCGATTATGCAGTCAGGCATCATTGCCTGGTTGTGACGAATGATCGCCGCGTCAGGGATGAACTGTTCGCACACGGGATTGGGGTCATATCCATGAGAAAACAGAAAAAACTGGAATTATTGCGGAGATGAGGTGAAATATGTACCATAAACTGATGCTTGAGGATAAAGTCCGGGTGCCCCCCCAGAGACTGGGTGAAAAACTCGAAAAAGTTATCCTCGATGTCCTTCAGGAACAGCTTGAAGGCAGTATCGACAAAGAGATCGGGATTTTTATCTGCGTTACAACGGTTGGAGACGTTGGAGAGGGAGAACTTGTTCCCGGCGACGGCGGGGTCTATTACGATGTAAAGTTTGAGGCACTGGTGCTCCGGCTCGGCCTCCAGGAAGTCATCGAAGGCGTGGTTGTGGAAACCACCAGTTTCGGCGCATTTGTCAGTCTCGGCCCCATTGACGCCATGCTCCACGTCAGCCAGATCTCTGACGAGTATATCAACTACGATGAGAAGAACGCCCGGCTCATCTGCCAGGAGTCCAAACGCTTCATCGGAGTCGGCGATGTTGTCCGGGTCCGGGTCGTGACGCTCTCCTTAAACGAGCGCGAACCGCGCGACAGCAAGATCGGTCTCACCATGCGGCAGGCAGGTCTTGGTACCGCACTCTGGCTCGAAGAGGAGATGGAGAAGGAAAAAGAGAAGAAAGCCGATTCGTCTTCAGGTTCAACAACGGAGCGGCCCGAAAAGGCAAAAGGCAAGAGGAAAGACCATGCCTCCAGCGAATAAGAAAAAACAGGGAAAAGTCTGCCGTGACTGCCACCGGGTCGTTGACGGTGAAAACTGCGTGATCTGCGGTACCTCAAACCTGAGTGATGACTGGTCCGGGTACCTGGTCATCATTGACCCGGAACAATCCGAAGTGGCAAAACGGATGAATATCAAACTCCCGGGTCGTTACGCACTGAAGGTCCGCTGATGTTCACCCTCCCGGAAGAGCACCGTAAGCTCTTCAAGGAACCATTCGGGGAACTATATAAGGAAATGGAAGAGATCCTTCCCCTTCTTGCAACATCCACCGTTTATACGGTTGGTGATGTGGTTACCCATAATTTTCAGAAAGCCGGGAGGATACCAGCCGTGGCGGTGGTTGACGGATTCACCATGCGGTCACCGTGCAACAATGCGCCACTAGTCTCCGGGGAATGTGTCCGTGTCAGGAATCCGGCCGGCACCCTGACAAAGAGTCTGATTGAAGCGATTGGTCATGCCGTGGCTCACCCCCCCATGACAATTGTGGTTGAAGGCGAGGAGGATCTTGCCGTGATCCCGATGGTCATCGCAGCGCCCCTTGGGTCTGTTGTCCTTTACGGACAGCCCAACGAAGGCGTGGTCCTTCGTACGGTCACTCCCGAAGCACAGGTACTGGCCCGGCAGTTCCTCGAGCGATTCACGCAGGCACACGAACAATAATCAAATTTCCTGTTTTCGATCCATTCAGTCGATTGTCCAATCCGGATACCATCCGGAGTCATGTTTTAAATAAACTGGTTTCCAATAATTACAGGATATCGATGGACTTTGAGATCACCAGCGATAAAAGGAATGAACTTTTATCCAGAAGAGAGGTTCAGTTTACCCTCAAATACGATGGAGCAACCCCCTCCCGCATGCAGATCATTGGCAAACTCTGCGCCCTGCTCAATGTGAAGGAACACCAGGTTACCATTGACACCCTGCACAGCAACTTTGGCAAGACCGAACTGACCGGTGCAGCACGGATCTATGACAATGAAGAGGGCCGGAACAAGACTGAACGCCCGCACCTGGCAGCGCGCGGAATGCCCAAGCCCAAGGAAGAGGCATAACCATGGCAGCAGCAAAGAAAGCAGCAGTCAAGGGACCCCAGAGGGGCGCCTACTTCAAGGTTGAGGGAGCCACGATCACCACCGCAAAGAAATACTGTCCGCGCTGCGGACCCGGTGTTATGATGGCGGACCACAAGGACCGTGTCACCTGCGGAAAGTGCGGGTATACTGAATTCAGAAAATAAGATCATCCAATGCCTGTTTTTGGGCAGATACTGGGGATTGAAGGCACGGCCTGGAACCTCAGTGCCGCTCTTTTTGATCGCGATCTCGTGCATCTTGCATCGCGCCCGTACAGCCCGGTTCATGGGGGAATCCACCCGCGGGAGGCCGCTCAACACCATGCATCGACGATGAAAGAACTCATCGGCTCAATTCTCACAGACCCGGAGAAGATCGAGGGAATCGCATTCTCTCAGGGTCCGGGCCTTGGCCCCTGCCTCCGGACGGTTGCCACCGCAGCCCGGTCGCTTGCCCTTGCCCTTAACGTCCCCCTCGTGGGGGTAAACCATTGTGTGGCGCACGTGGAGATCGGGTGCTTTGCAACGGGATGCAAAGATCCCGTTGTCCTCTATGCCAGCGGTGCCAATACGCAGGTGATCGGGTACCTGAACGGAAGATACCGGATATTCGGCGAGACGCTGGATGTCGGCCTCGGTAATGCGCTTGATAAGTTTGCCCGGGCCAAAGACTTCCCCCATCCCGGCGGTCCTCACATTGAAGCGCAGGCAAAACACGGCTCCTACATCGAACTGCCCTATACCGTGAAGGGTATGGACCTGGCCTTCTCGGGCCTTGTTTCGGCCGCAAAGGATCACAAGGCACTATTGCCCGATGTCTGTTACAGCCTGCAGGAGACCGCATTTGCAATGTGCGTAGAAGTGACCGAACGGGCATTGTCCCTCACCGGTAAGAACGAAGTACTCCTCGTCGGGGGGGTGGGTGCCAACCGCAGCCTGCAGGAGATGCTCCGGTGCATGTGCGAGGAGCGGGGAGCCCGGTTTTTTGTGCCCGAACAGAAATATCTCGGGGACAACGGGGCTATGATCGCCTACACAGGAAAACTGATGCTTGAGAGCGGAACGAACATTTCCGTAGAATCGTCCCGGATCAATCCCTCATTCCGGTCGGATGAAGTCGAAGTGACATGGAAACACGAACAGGTGACACCGGCAGTATCGTCCCCCCCCACTAACGGGGAGAGCCGACGCGGTGCCGAAGCCATCGTCACGTTCCGCAACGGAGATGTAGAGAAACGCCGGGTCCCCAAACGCTACCGCGTCCCTGCTCTTGACAAACGCCTGATTACGGAACGAACCCGCGCCGAAGCCCGCCTCATCCATGCAGCCCGCAGGTGTGGTGTTCCGACTCCGATCATGAGCGATATCACGGAGGACGCCATCATCATGGAGCATGTGGTGGGAACACTCCTCACGGACAACCTTTCCGAAGAGGCACTCCGGGAGGCAGGTCGCAGGGTCGGGCGCCTCCATGCAGGGGGAATCGTGCACGGGGATCTCACCACAAGCAACCTGATCCTGCGGAACTCCGATTCCCGGTGCGTGCTGATCGATTTCGGGCTTGCACAGGCAACAGATGAGATTGAGCCACGGGGAGTTGACCTCCATGTCTTATACCAGACTCTGGAGAGCACGGCACCTGATCGTGCGGATTCCCTCAAATCTGCATTTGCTCACGGGTACGGGGAGACGTTCCCCCATGCCGGGGATGTCATCGCCCGCGAACACGAGATCGAACTCCGTGGGAGATACCTGTGAAACTGACCATTGTAACCAGCAATGCCCACAAGGCGGAGGAGGTAGCTGCATTCTTTTCAGAATGTGTCGAAGTCACCCATGTGGCGCTCGACATACCCGAACACCGCTCGAATGATGTAGGGGAGATTGCGCAAGGAAAGGCACTGTACGCGTATGAGCAGCTGAAGACACCGCTCATGGTTGATGACACCGGCCTCTTCATTGATGCCCTGAACGGCTTTCCCGGGCCGTATGCTGCATTCGTCCTCAACACCATCGGCAATACCGGGATCTTGAAACTGATGGAGGGGGTGCCGGATCGCAGCGCACGATTCACGACCGCCATCGCATTTGCCGATGAATCGGGAGCCCGCGTATTCAAAGGGACGATTGAGGGGCAGATAACACACGCCCCTCAAGGGAGCGGCGGGTTCGGGTACGACCCGATCTTTGCAGTGGAGGATAAGACACTCGCCGAGCTGACCCTTGAAGAGAAGAGTCGTATCTCCCACCGTGCCCGGGCGCTTGGGGCATTCCATGACTGGTTCATGCACGAGCGGTACGGGAAGAGGTGACGCAAACGGTTAAGAGATCCAACAGCTTTGTTATAAGGGCAGAAACAGGAGTGTTCAATAATGGCAAAGTTCCCTGAAG
>Ga0265297_10011115_pt1 | contig 11094 bp, 12 predicted proteins | sample Munlanlwell13791_FD_192502 | JGI IMG/M metagenome (GOLD analysis project Ga0265297, IMG submission 192502) | Leachate microbial communities from a municipal landfill in Southern Ontario, Canada - Leachate well 137-91 | ecosystem: Engineered > Solid waste > Landfill > Unclassified | place...
TGACGAATTAAGCGATTGTTATTTTAATTTAGGGGAGATCTGCATGTTACAAAAGCAATACCAGCCTGCCTTGGAGAATTATCTTACCGGACTGGATATTGATAAAAAGCAAAATAATAAACTGAACCTCTCCGGCGATTACATTATGCTTGGAGAGCTGTATGCGGAGATGGATCAGAAAGCCCAGGCAGAAAAGTATTTTCTGGATGCCGTAGAAATAGCCAAAGAGCTGAATAACCGGATGGACCTGGCGGATGCTTATAATAACCTGGGAGTTTTATATAAGGCTGACGGTAAGATACGTAAGGCGCGGGATTCCTGGCGCCTGGCGCAGGAGATCTACAAACAGAGCGACCCGGTGCGTTCAGAGCAGGTAAAGAATAATCTGCTGGGCCTTGATCAATAGAAACAGTTTCCAACCTAAAGCGGAAACTGTTTCCCGATTGACCTGGAAACAGTTTCGGTTCTTTGTTTTGGGGTGGTGGGGTGCCCTTGAAAATGAGCGTTAGAATATGCTATACTTTTTGTGTAAATTGACATTTTGACAATTTGGCTTTTTTACCTAATGATAAAGGCTAACCAGCAGTAATGCTGGGGCGCAAAGCTTCCGGTCCTAGGCAGTTTAGGGGACAGCGGGGTTGCCAAGTAGGGTGAAAACCCTAAAAGGTGCCTTTTAGGGTTTTTTGTTTTTTATACATCTCTCATAAAGAAAGGAGCGAAAATGAGAAAAGTAATGCATAAGGTGATCGCCAGGGCGAAAAAGCAGCATCGCAGGCAGATGAATTTTCTTAAAGCCCTGAGGTTATTTGAGGGGATGCCGCTATTCGGTTTGCGCGGCAACAAATAATTTAGTAATTAAAAGGAGGCGCTTGAATATGCTTTCTAACCAAAGACAGCTACTTACACATAGAGTGATCACTATGCTGGGCCGTAAAGAGATGGATTTTCTGGATAAATTAGGAAAAGATGCTTTGTTTTCTACCGGGCATAAACTGTCTTATAATGATATCTTGCAGGGATTGATCGATTTTGCCATGGAGGCAGGTGTATCCGGGGAAAATATTAATTCTGCAACCACTTGGAAACAAAGTTTACTGGAAAAGCTGCAATATCACAAAGAGTCTTAAAGAAGGAGGCATAGCGATGAAAAAGGCTGGTATTTTAGCGGTTGTTTTTATGGCTGTTTTTTCAGCCCAATGTTTTGCGGAAACAGTAGTTCCGGAACCAATGGCTGAACCGGAGTTCCAGATAGAAGCTGAAAAGATCCCCTACAGCAAGACAGCATTGAATAAGCTGGAAAGGGGGACGGCAAATATGGCGACATTCTGGATGGAGCTACCGGCTAGCGTAGCCAGGGTTTCCAGCGAAAGTAACCCTGTAATGGGAGCTACAGTGGGAGCTGTGAACGGTGTTTTTACCAGCGCTATACGCGGCTTAACAGCAATATTTGATGTAGCTACTTTTATGATACCTTCATACAGTAAACCGGTAATGAAACCGGAATATGCGATAAATTCGCTGGATACCAGTATGCGCAGTTTTCTCTGGTAATTTTTGTTAGATTCTGCCGCCTCCTGCGTCAATTATGGCAGGAGGTGGCAAATGAAAAGAATAATACTGTTTTTAACCTGCCTGTTATTCATTATTTCCCCTTGTTGCAATTTGGCTGCTCAGGAAGCGGAGTGGGAGGAGATCGGCGGCGATATATTTGATGTGCGCTGTATTCTGGCCATTGGAGAAAAATCCCAGGATATCCTGGTTGGAAACAATGGAAATATTTTCTGTAGCTTTGACCTGGGGAAGAGCTGGACAAGGTCATTTTCATTGCGTGGTAATAATAAGAATATCAACCAGATTGTACCCGCCTTCCCGGGCAAGCAGACTGTTTATGCTGCTACGGACCAGGGGGTTTATGCCAGCATTAATGCCGGCATAAAATGGAAGAAGGTCTTTAGCGGCTTAAGCAAAGAAGAGAATATGTGCACGTCCCTGGCGGTAAAAGGCAAAACAATAATCTTAGGCACCAATAAAGGGCTTTACATAAGCAAAGACGCCGGCCGCAGCTGGGGAAAGGAAACCGGCGTGCTTGGCCGAAGCCGCATATTGAATATAGAAGTTTATCCTGCCGGTAAGAAAACATATTATTATGCGGCTACTATCAATGGTGTATTCAGGAAACAGGACGATGGTGCTTGGGAGAAGATCTATAGTCAAAGCGATAAGGCTGATGCTGTTAATGATGAGCAAGGAAATATTACTGATAGCCAAGGGTATTACTTTGGGATACGCTACATAAAGTGTGACCAAAGCCGTGAAGGAGTATTATATTTATCTACTGGTAAAGGAATTTACAAAAGCGTAGATGGAGGCGATCACTGGGAGAGCATTGCCGAATATGGGCTCCTGGAAAGAGATGTTAAATATCTGTGCTTAGCCGCGCCTGGGAGGCTTTTTGCAGTAACGGATTCAGGTATTTTTATGTTCAATAATAGCCGATGGCTTGAGCAGACCGGCAGCTTGAGCACGGGCATAATAAATACTTTAGCCATATCTGAACAGGGCACATTGTTCATAGGAGCCAGTAAAGGTATATTTAAGTCGGTTGTGCCCGGCGGGGTAATTTCTTATGGAAATAAAATAGGCGACTATTCCGCGAATGAGCCGAAGATCAACCTTGTCCAGCAGGCGGCTATAGCTTATGCGGAGGTAAGCCCTGAGAAAATAAAGAAATGGAGAAAGCAAGCCGCTAAAAAAGCTTTTTTCCCGGTAGTCAGCGTTGGATTAGAGAGGGATTCTTCTGACCTCTGGCATTGGGAAAGCGGTTCTACGGCTATTGGCCAAAGCGGCGATGATCTGTTAAGAAAGGGCAAAGATAATATTGATTGGGATGTACGTTTAAGCTGGAATTTGGGCGAAATCATCTGGAATGACGATCAGGCAGCTATTGATGTGCGCAGTAAACTGATGGTAGAGCTGCGTGATGATATTTTAGACCAGGTGAATAAGCTGTATTTTGAACGCCTGCGCGTTAAGATGGAGCTGGCAGGCTTGAGCCTTGAGGATGTAAGAAAACGCAATGAAAAGGAACTGAAGCTTCAGGAACTGACCGCATCGCTTGACGCGCTCACCGGCGGATATTTTTCCCACTCAACTAAGGCGTAAGGGAAAAGCTACCAGAAAAATTCTTGCAATTGGCCGGCCTTTATGCTAATTTATTAACACTCCCATTTTTTATTAACCCATAAAAGAAAAGGATTCACAAAATGAGCGTTGTTCATTTCAGCGATGCGAATTTTAAGAAAGAAGCGCTAGAATCCAAACTTCCGGTGTTGGTGGATTTTTGGGCTACCTGGTGCGGCCCATGCAAGATGATCGCTCCTTTGATCGAGGAGGCGGCTAAAGAGTATGCCGGAAAGATGCTTATCGGCAAAATGGATGTGGATGCAAATTCAGCTATCCCTACACAGTTCGGTGTGATGTCCATACCTACGCTGGTTTTTATTAAGAACGGCAAGATCATGGACCAGGTCGTTGGCGCGGTAAGTAAGCCCGAATTACGCCGGAAGATCGAAGAAAACCTCTAATGAAGAAAGTATTTATTGCCGCGACAAAGCAAAATGACGGCAAGACCACTGTTTCTTTGGGGCTGATCTGCAACTTTCAGAAGAAATTCAAGAGGGTAGGTTTTATCAAGCCTATCGGACAGCGTTATCTTGAGGAAGAGGGCTTAAAGATTGACGAGGATTCTATCCTCGTGGAAGAGGTTTGCGGCATTAAGTGCGGGCTTAAGGATATGAGCCCGATCGCGGTTGAAAAAGGCTTTACGGAAAAATATATTTTAAAGCCGGATAAGAAAGCGATCACCCGGCAGATCCAGAGTTCTTTCCGCAGGATCTCTCAAAGGCAGAATCTGGTGGTTATTGAAGGCACTGGGCACGCCGGCGTTGGTTCGGTGTTCGACCACTCTAATGCTACCGTGGCAAAACTTCTGGGTTCAAAGGTGATAATCGTTTCCTCCGGCGGCGTCGGCCGGCCGATTGACGAAATCGTATTGAATAAAGCGTTATTTGAGAAGGAAGGGGTAAAAGTACTTGGCGCGATCATTAACAAGGTCCTGCCCGATAAATTTGATAAAATAAGCCGTTTTGTGCGTAGCGGCCTGGAAAGAAAAGGCGTGAAGGTCTTGGGGGTTGTTCCCTATAATCCGATGTTAGCCCGCCCGACAATCGAGCAGATACTTGATGAATCGGATTTTCAGGTTTTAAGTGGGGCGGAATTTTTAGAAACTGAAGTTTCTCAGGTATTCGTAGGGGCAATGGAGCCGCTCGATGCTGTTAAGTATATCAATAATGATAGCCTGATGATTACCCCGGGAGACAGGCAGGATATGATCAGGGCTGCCTTAAGTTGTTTTCGTGACGCTCCAGGCAAGCGGCCGAAGATCTGCGGTATCGTGCTTTCCGGGGGGATTACTCCGGATGAACCGATCATGAGCATGCTGAGAGATGCGCATATTCCCGTACTGCTGGCCAAGTCGGATACTTACGACGTAGCTACCCGTGTCCATGATATGACTGTTAAGATCCGGCCTTGCGATAAGAATAAAATCAACGCGGTAGTAAAATTGATCCGTGACCATGTTGACTTAGATGCGATATTGAAAGGAATTTAAAAATGAGCGCAATCAAGAAGATCCGTGAACAGGCAAGAAAAATCAAAAAGACGATCATCCTGCCGGAATACCAGGATAAAAGGACAATTGAAGCGGCGCGTATCATTAAAGAAGAAGGCCTGGCTGTGCCGGTGGTGCTGACTCCGGAAATGGTGGATAAGAATGAGAAAGAAAAATATATCCAGGAATTTTACGCGCTTTATAAGGATAAAGATATTGATCTGAATAAGGCAAAAGAGCTTTTTAATGACACGCTTTACGTTGCAGCAATGATGACCCACAAGGGCTTAGTCGATGGGCTTGTTGCCGGAGCAAGCCATACAACCCCGGATATGGCACGCGCCTGTATCCGTTGTGTCGGCATAGACCAGCGTTTCACTATCGCCTCCAGTTGTTTTATCATGGAAGTGCCTAATTGCGCTTATGGCGATGCCGGGACTTTTATTTTTGCCGATTGCGGGATAATCCCTGACCCTAATGCCAGGCAATTGTCCTGTATCGCTATTGCCGCTTCGGAGTTAGCCAACAAGGTACTAAATATAACGCCGAAAGTCGCCTTTATCAGCTATTCTACCAAAGGTTCGGCGAAAACAAGGTCCGCGGAAAAGATCATGCAGGCATTGGCTTCGGTAAAGGAATCCACGCCGGGTTTACTTATTGATGGCGAGATGCAGGTGGATGCGGCGATCGTGCCTGAAGTAGCCAGTATCAAAGCCCCTGAAAGCCCATTGGCAGGCAAGGCGAATGTATTAATATTCCCTAATCTGGAAGCAGGCAATATTGGCTATAAACTTACACAGAGGCTTTCCGGCGCGCGGGCTCTTGGGCCGTTATTCCTGGGATTGAACAAACCTGCCAGCGATCTTTCGCGTGGTTGTTTCGTGGAGGATATCGTGGATTGTGTGGCGGTTACGGCAATCCGCGCTCAATAAAATGATAAAAATACTTGTTATTAACAGTGGCAGTTCGTCAATAAAATACAAGTTTTTCCATATGCCCTCGGAAACCGTTGTTTCTAAGGGCACGATCGAACATATTGGCGAGGAAGGTTCGCCTGTTAAAAACCATTACGTGGGACTGAAAGCTATCCTGGAACGGGTTGATGGGGTCAATGCTGTCGGCCACAGGGTGGTGCACGGAGCTGAAAAATTCAAACAGCCTGTTTTAGTCAACGCTGAAGTGATCAAAGGGATAAAAAAGTGTGCGAGCATCGCGCCTTTGCATAATCCGGCTAACCTTTCGGGAATACTTGCCTGCGCGAAACTCATTAGCGGCGTAAAGCAGGTAGCGGTTTTTGATACGGCATTTCATCAGAGTATACCCGATTACGCCTATATCTACGGCCTGCCTTATGAATATTACCAGAAATTCGGCATAAGGAAATATGGTTTTCACGGTACAAGCCATCAATATGTGGCTCACGAAGCGGCCAAACTCATGAAAACGCCATTAAGCAAACTTAAGCTGATCACCTGTCATTTAGGGAACGGCTGCAGTATTACCGCCATAGATAAGGGTAGGTCCGTAGATACAAGTATGGGTTTTACTCCACTGGAAGGGTTGGTAATGGGTACTCGCTGCGGCGATGTTGATCCGGCACTGATCACGCATATTATGCGTAAAAGGAATTTTGACCCGAAATCCATGGAAAGAATGTTGAATAAAGAAAGCGGCCTTAAAGGTATTTCCGGTATAAGCAATGATATGCGTGTTTTGGAGGAGAGAGCTAACGCTGGTTCGGTCCGCGCGCGTTTAGCCCGCGATATTTTTGCTTACCGGATCAGGAAATATATCGGCGCCTATATGACGGTAATGAGTGGGCTTGACGCTTTAGTCTTTACCGCAGGTATCGGGGAGAACCAGGCTTCCGTAAGGGATAAAGTATGCAAGGGGCTTTTTAGCTGCCTGGGGAAAAAGCCAAAGATACTGGTGATCCCCACCAATGAAGAGTTAATGATAGCGCGCCAGACCTACGCGCTGATTAAGGAGAAGTAAAATGCTGAAAACTTTCTTGAATGCGAAGATACACAAGGCAACCATTACAGAAGCAAACCTTTATTACGAAGGCAGTATTACTATTGACGCTAAACTGATCAAGGCAGCCGGCATAGCAGAATATGAGAAAGTTGAAGTGCTTAACTTGAATAACGGTTTGCGCCTGGAGACCTATGTTATTTCCGGTAAAGCCGGGTCGGGGGTAGTCTGCCTTAACGGCCCTGCCGCGCGCGGAGCCTGCCCTGGAGATCATGTGATCATTTTGTCTTATGTTTTATTGGATGAAAAGGGCGCTAAAAATAACCGCCCGAAAGTGATAAAATTAGATGCCAAAAACCGCATTAAGAATTAGAATTTACGGAGATAATGTTTTAAGGCGTAAAGCTGTTTTGGTAAAGAGCGTTACAGCAGAGTGCCAGGAAACCTTAAGCCGCATGGCTATCACTATGTATGAGGGCGGTGGTATTGGGTTGGCTGCCCCGCAGGTAGGTATCAGCCAGCAGTTGATTGTTGTGGATATTGGCACAGGATTGTATAAGCTGGTCAACCCGCGCATCATCAAAAGGCAGGGTACGCAGGTAACACAGGAAGGCTGCCTGAGCGTCCCGGGTATTTGTATAAATGTGAAAAGAGCCAAAAAGATCTGGCTGAAAGCCCTTGACGCTGATGGTAAGTTTGTGGATATTCAGGCAGAAGACCTGTTGGCCTGCGCTTTTCAGCATGAAATCGACCATCTTAAAGGGAAAATGATCGTTGATTACGCCAAACTTTTTGACAAGATGAAGATCAAGAAGAAATTGGAGGCTTTGGAAAGAAGATCCAGGGATACTTCCAATAATGAACCTGCCTTAAAACAATGCAGGTTAAAAATATAAGGAATAATTTATTATGCATGATCTGATCATTATTGGAGCCGGGCCGGCGGGATTGACCGCAGCGCTTTATGCCGGTAGAAGCCTCTTAAATACGCTTTTAATTGAGAAAATGGTTGTCGGCGGCAGGATACTGATGAGTGAAACTATTGAAAATTATCCCGGTTTTCCAGAAGGGATCTTGACCAGTGAGCTTATCTTGCGTATGCAGGCGCAGGTTGACAGCCTGGGCGTAAAAATTGAGAATGATGAAGTAGTGGGTATAGATTGTCAGCTTAAAACAGTCAAGACGTCATCCGGCGAATACCACGCTAAAGCGATTATTATTGCTGCCGGCGCCCGGCCGCGTAAATTGCAGGTCCCCGGAGAAGAAAAATATACGGGTAAGGGTGTTTCATATTGCGCGACATGCGACGCTCCTTTTTATAAAGGCAAAGATGTGATCATAGTCGGAGGCGGCAATGCCGTTGCCGAGGAAGCGTTGTATCTGGCGCGTTTTGCGGCAAGCGTGAGCATTATCCACCGCCGCCAGGATTTGCGCGCCTCAGGTATATTACAGCAAAGGCTGCGCAATGAACCCAAGATTAAGTTTATCCTGAATAACGTAGTTACGCAGATTATCGGCAGCCAGAAAGTTTCCGCGGTAAAGGCCAAAGATGTAGTTACCGGCGAGGAGAAAGAGGTTGCCTGTGACGGAGTTTTTATTTATATCGGTTATCAGCCGGAAACAAACTTTTTAAAAGGCAAATTGCAGTTAGATGAAGCCGGTTTTATCGTGGCTAACGAGGATTTAAGCACGTCAGAACCGGGAGTTTTTGTCTGCGGCGATTGCCGTAAAAAAACGCTTTATCAGGTGATCAATGCCTGCGGAGACGGCGCGATTGCCGCGGATTCCGCATACAAATTTATCGTTAAATAAGAAAGGATAAATGGGTAAATATCCTACGACTAATAAGAAATTGATTGATTGGGTCAATAAAATGGCCAAGCTTTGTCAGCCGGATGCCGTGGTCTGGATCGACGGATCCGAGGCGCAGAAAAGGCAGTTGGAGGATGAGTCGGTTGCTGCCAGTGAATTGACCCGCCTAAACCGGGAAAAGCTTCCCGGATGTTTCCTGCACCGTACTGCGCATGATGACGTCTCCCGCACAGAGCACCTTACTTTTATTTGTACTAAAAGAAAACACGATGCAGGGCCGAATAATAACTGGATGTCTCCAGCTGTTGCCTACCGTAAAGCCGGCGCTATATTTAAAGGCGCGATGAAGTCAAGGACGATGTATGTCATTCCTTTTTCTATGGGCCCGGTAGGCTCGCGTTTTAGCAAGATCGGCGTGGAATTGACCGATTCGCGCTATGTTGTCTTGAATATGTCAATTATGACGCGCGTAGGGGATGCGGTTTTAAGGCAACTTGAGAAGGATGATGATTTTACCAAATGCCTGCATTCCAAAGCGCAGCTGGATATCAGCAAAAGATTGATCCTGCATTTTCCCGAAGACAATACTATTTGGAGCGTGGGTTCCGGCTATGGCGGCAATGTCCTGTTGGGCAAGAAATGCCTTTCATTGCGTATTGCCAGCTATGTGGCAAGAAAAGAAAAATGGATGGCAGAACACATGCTGATTATGGGTATTGAGGAGCCGAACGGCCACATTGAGTACATCGCCGCGGCTTTTCCCAGCGCCTGCGGTAAAACCAACCTGGCGATGCTCCTTCCTCCGGAAGGATTAAAACGGAAAGGCTACCGTATATGGACAGTGGGCGATGATATTGCCTGGATGCGCGTTGATTCCGACGGTTCTCTCTGGGCGGTCAATCCGGAGACGGGATTCTTTGGTGTTGCCCCTGGTACGAATTCAAAGACCAATCCGAATATGGTAGAAACTATCCGGAAGAATACAATATTTACGAATGTTTTGCTTAAGCCTGATGGCACGGTCTGGTGGGAGGGCGCTGACGGCGAGGTGCCTGCTTCCGGGATCGACTGGAAAGGCAACCCCTGGAAGCCGAATACGCTTGATGCCGCAGGAAGCATTATTAAAGGCGCGCATGCCAATAGCAGGTTTACCGTTCCGATCACTAATTGCCCGACAGCGTCATTTCGCCTTGAGCAGCATCATGGCGTGCCTATTTCAGCGATTATTTTTGGAGGTAGGAGGGAACATGTTTCTCCGTTAGTTTATGAATCTTTTAACTGGCAGCATGGTGTATTTGTAGGGGCGACGATGGGTTCGGAACTTACCGCTGCCCAGGTGGGCAAGCTTGGCCAGGTCCGGCGTGACCCAATGGCCATGCTTCCGTTTTGCGGTTACAATATGGCGGATTATTTCCGGCACTGGCTGAATATGGGCAATCTTATGCATAAACCTCCCAAGATCTTCCACGTGAACTGGTTCCGCATCGATAAATCAGGCAAGTTCCTCTGGCCGGGCTTCAGGGAAAACCTGCGCGTCCTGGAGTGGATACTTGCCCGCTGCGATAACCGGGTAAACGCCGTAAAAACACCTATTGGTTATTTGCCTTATGCTTTTGATATCGATATGACCGGTATCAAGCTGCCTGAAGGCGCGCTGAATGAACTATTAAGGGTAGACAGGGATAATTGGATTGAAGAGCTTAAGGGTATTAAGAAATTCTTCCGTGATTTCGGCAGGGACCTACCCGGACAGATCTGGTTTGAGTATGAGGAATTATTAAAAAGGCTGAAAGCGAATGAGTGAACAGGTACTGCTGAATACGGACCTTAAAAACTTAAAATTATTCCGTAGAGGTAAGGTCAGGGATGTCTATGATCTGGCGGATAAGCTGTTGATCGTTTCTACTGACCGGGTTTCCTGTTTTGATGTTGTATTGCCCTGCGGCATTCCCTATAAGGGAAAAGTGCTTACGAGTATTTCTTTATTCTGGTTTGATTTTATCAAAAGTATCATGCCGCACCATTTTATTACCGCTGACCTGAACAACTATTCGGCAGAGACACAACAATATGCAGAACAGCTTAACGGCCGTTCCATGCTTGTATTGAAAAGCAAAGCTTTACCGGTGGAATGTGTTGTGCGCGGTTATTTATCCGGTTCCGGATGGAAGGAATACCAGAAACAAGGTTCGATATGCGGGATCCCTCTGCCCAAGGGGCTCAAAGAGTCGGATAAACTGCCCGAAGAGATCTTTACGCCTACTACTAAGGCGGATGTCGGCCACGACCAGAATGTTGATCAGCGTTACGTAGAGAACCTGTTGGGTAAAGAGGTGGCAGAAAAAATAAAAGAGAAAAGTATAGAAATTTATAAAAAAGCAAGCGCATATGCCTTGTCTAAAGGGATAATCATCGCTGATACTAAATTTGAGTTTGGTTTGCATAACGGCGAGTTGATCATTATTGATGAGGTGCTTACCCCGGATTCCTCGCGTTTCTGGCCGCTGGAAGAGTATACTCCCGGCAGGGGCCAGCCTAGTTTTGATAAACAGTTCGTGCGTGATTATTTAGAAAGCCTGGATTGGGATAAAACTCCTCCTGCGCCTGGCCTGCCGGAAGAGATCATCTCTAAAACA
>Ga0265297_10011116_pt1 | contig 11093 bp, 13 predicted proteins | sample Munlanlwell13791_FD_192502 | JGI IMG/M metagenome (GOLD analysis project Ga0265297, IMG submission 192502) | Leachate microbial communities from a municipal landfill in Southern Ontario, Canada - Leachate well 137-91 | ecosystem: Engineered > Solid waste > Landfill > Unclassified | place...
CTTCTAGCAGCCATGCGTACTGGTGACAATCTCCAGAATATCTATCAAGCCCGTACATATTCTTGAGTACACTCATATCTCCCTTTGATAATTTCATAATAACTTTATCGAAGTCAGGTAGCTCTAGTATCATCAATCCCTTCGGCTTGAGTACCCTTCTACACTCACGTAGGAAGTCTAAACTGTCTGGCCTCCACTTCTTCATGTTATTGTAATGTGGTCTAGGCATATGCTCAAACACATGATATGACTCAACTACCTCAAACGTGTTGTCCTTGAACGGTAGCGCGGTAGCATCAGCATATACATCAGCCTTGAAATGTTTAGCATATTCTAAATTAATATATCCCGGTCTATAATGACTACCACAGCCTACGTGTAGTTTCATTGTATTATCTCACGCACTCTTCCATTTGGCAACAACTTTAATATGATTTTCTTGATACGATTCAGTATTACAAATGCGTTTATCTCCCATATGATTCCTATAGTAACTTAGCTTATCTACAATACCATAGAAGTGATATCTCTTACTTAGTGCAATGATATAGTCCCAATCGACTAGTCTGGTAAGATTAGGATCAAACCTCACATTACAACGTGGATGCATTATGCATCCAAGATCAATGAAGTTCCCTCTCATAATGCTGCTCATGTTTATCTCGTGATCTCCTATTGCCGAGGGGTTCCATGAGCGCAACCCTTGAAGCTCGTTCGGTCCTATCACGGTATTGAATACCAACTGATTGCAAACTGTTACAGCATTAGGAGTATGAAGGTTTACCATTGTCTCTATAAAATGCTCCTCGATAGCATTGTCAGCATCTAGGAAACATACACAGCTATGATGCTTCTCTCCAGTATTACAATCTAATCCAACATTCCTAGCGTGACTAACGCCTACATGCTTTCTAAGTTTATAGATATATGTGTCTATAGTATTGAAGTGCTTTAGCATTACGGTAAGGGAGTCAAGCGCCTTCTCACCGTCGTCGGGCTCCATGTCTAGTACGATTATATGCTCTATCTTCTTCTTATCGTACGTCTGTGCTGACAAGGAAGTTAGCATATCCCTTACAAAATGTTCGTTAAATCCATATATAGGTGTTATGACTCTAACCATTGGCAAGTCGTTTAGCACGTTTCTTACCTTCTTTCTTACGAAGCTTCTTGATAACTTTAGAAGCGCCTATCTCCATTTTATAATTATTAACACTTTCTTTCAACTTAGCTTCAATATCTGGAATGCTCTTCTGATACTCCATGTTCTCATGTAGAGCATTGAGTAAGCCGGTAGCCGTACGTCTAAGGTCATAGTTATTGAAACACCATTCTTTAGAATGCTCTCCAACTCTCCTTCTAAGCTCTTCATTATCTATCAGAGTATTTAGGATGGTCTTCCATTCAGCACAGTTACGAGCCTTGAAACCAGTTACACCATCTTCTATCTCTTTGTAAGGTTCTACATCGGACGCAACAGTAGGGACACCCAGAGCGCTATACTCAAGCCACTTCAAGTTAGACTTACTCCTATTGAACTTACTATCAACAAGAGGAGCTACGGCGATATCAATGGGTAGCTTCATCATCAGGGCTTGATACTGTTCAGGAGGGCCGCCCTTGAAGAAGCGAGTCATACCACTGAGTTGTTGCGGCTGCCAGTTCATAAACACAAGCTCTACGTTAGGACGCTCACGCTTGATCTCTCGGAGTACCCCAACGATCTGCGCCATATCGTCTACGTGGTGCGCGGAACCGGCCCACCCTATGCGTATCGTTCCGTCGTGGCTGGTAGTGTCCACATCTTTGAACGAGTCGAAATTGAGGCCGTTAGGGGCATAGAACACACGCTTGGCACCAAGCTCTTCGAACCTATTTACAAGAGTCCTAGTGCTGGCGATAACGCCGAACGCATATGGAATAGCTATAGAAAAGTATTTAAGGAACTGCGGCTTCTCTGCTAACCACTTATGCGCAGGATTGAGCTTAGTAATATTCCAATAGTCATCATCACATTCAAGCATGTACATCCAGCCGAAATGTTTTGCAACCATATTGTTAACAGGTCCAAAGATACGCTGATTAATCATAACGTTATAACATCGAGGATACTTGAATATCCACTGACCAACATCAATGTTATTAGAAGTATCGAAATGTTCTATAACGTTATTCTGTTGTAACGTAGCGAGCGGGCAGTAGAGACGATGGTATAGACAGCCATCCCGATAAGGTACGTGGGCTATAACGCGTATACCCGACATATCTTCTGGAAACTGTCTATGTAGTCTATTAGCAACATCTAAGCTAGTAGGCTTTACTTCAACTTCTTTAGGCTGTTCCTTAATCTCTTCCATGTATCTTTAACTTCCTTTTCGTTAATCATCAAGGTACCATTATCTATCAACTTGTAGATATCTTCAGGATCATCTAGGTCATCGGGATCTTTCCCATCAGGTAGATCTGTCACTATTATCTTATCCACGTGTCTATACAAATTTTTAGCTAGTTTGTTTGCCTCTGTTCTACCTGCATCATCACCATCAAACATAATTATAATTTCATTCCAGTTACCTATTAGTAGGTTTCTCTGTGCAGCGCTAACCCCAGTACCGAGCGTGGCTACGGTAGAAGTGAACCCCATAGAATACAAATAGATTGCATCCGTAATTCCTTCTACTACTATTACATATGGTTTCTTTACTGCATTATCGAAATTGTATAGTACCCTGCTCTTGGGTAGATTTGTATCATGTTTCCAAACCTTTGTAAAGACATTATTATTAGCTCTGCTACTATATCCTAGTAACTTATTCTCGAACACTATAGGGAAGTACACACGTAGGTTTAGTGGATCTACTTGTACGTTGAAGCTCCGAGCTATGTCTACAGGTATACGTTTATTAATAATATAAGGATGTTGTTCCGGGATAGGATTAAGGTCTTTGCGTGTTTCTACCTCTATAAAATCCTTTAGTCTAGGTCTATCTATATATAGTTTTTTAATTCTTTCTAGCTGCATCTCCTCAGTAATGTATTTACTTACTATTGTCTGGGCTTCCTCTAATGTACAATGCTCTAGTCTGGACACTAGGTCATAGATATCGCCACTGCCACATTTAGCGAAACACTTCCATCTACCTGTAGTGCAATGGATGCCAAAGTTCAACGGGCTCTTACCCGTTCCAGTATGTAGTGGGCATTGACAATGAATGTATTCCCCGTTGTCATTCAAAACATTAACAGAGTAATGGATAAGAATATCTAGGATAGGTAGATCCATCACACGTACTTCTTTCTCTCTTCATGGGGTAGATCACGTTCTGCTTTTGGTCTTAGACTATAAAAATTATCTTTCCCCCTGACTTGTAGTATTGCATGCTCATTGCAAACTACTCTGCTTTCGTTATACATATAGTCCTTACCAAGATAATCTATTACCTTAGTCTTTAGATCATGAGCCATTGTTGCGAAGTGAGAGCCATAGACAACGAAAGCGTACTTGTGTTTGAACGGCTTTACAACAGTAGTATTGACCTTATTCAAGGTATTGACTGGTAACGTTTGTAGAACGCTATTAAAATTTGGTAAGACTCCCATAGCAGGTATACGCATAGTGGATTCCTGTTGTATAGTTTTGTTCCATATCTTTCTATATAAATCAAACATATATAACTGATAAGAATCCAGGAACGCATCATCTATTACGGCAGGAGTAATATGATCTGCTCCAAAAATTATTAAACTTTTGTTAGCCGCTGGTCCGAGGAACCAAGGCATCTTGTTCTCGTCCCCGTTGAATAACCTCCACGATAGAAGTTTCAATGAATAGTATCTCATTGTCGTATCTCACTAACTCCTTCGTTGTTCTCTACTGTTATAACCTGATCTGCACATTCGGTATACTGATCTTCGTGTGTAGTCATAACAATTTGAACATCAAATTCCTTAGCCAGTTCTCTAACAATCTCTATAAAACGTTTACGATATTGCACGCACAGGTGACTGACCGGTTCATCTGCAAACAATAACTTGCGAGGCTTGGAAGGGTGATTGATAAGGAACAACAAGCGGATGAGGAAGAACGCGACTTCGATTAGACCTACGCCAGACGATGCTATTACTGGCTGTCTCGTAATAGACCAGCCTTCTTCTGTCTTACATCTAGTAGATACATAGAAATAAGTTTCTAATTGGTTACGTTTTTCTATTGTATCTATCTCGAACTCTACTATACTATCCCCGAAGATGTCTCTTAGGATACCAGTGATAACATTCTTCATTAGGAGAATAGGATCATTCTTTAGCACATAGTTAGACATACCCATTAGAATGGTATGTGTAGAGTTCTCATCTTGCTCATCTTGTTTAGCTCTATCAAGCTGTTCCCTAGTAAGCTTCTCCTCTTTCTCGGCCTGTTCTATTGCACCCTTAATCTTGTTTATCTGCTGATCCAGATCCCGTACCGCCGCCGGAAGGCTGCGCCTCACATCCAAGTCTGATACATCGATCTGCAAAAGCTCTAGCTTGCTTCTCAGCGTTTTCAGCAAATTTATCATGTTGCTTGAAACATCCAATCCATTCTTCTTCTGTCATACAAAGGAAATGCTTATAAGGTAACAACCTTAGCCACATCTCTCTAATCTCTTTAGATGCCTTAACATACCCACTAAGGAACTGGTAGAACATGAACAAGTTCTTAATACGATTATTGTTCTTAGAAACTATTAGATCCTTCTCTACATCTATCCTTCTACCACACGCCGGGCACATGCTGATCTTATCTATTTGCTCTGGAGTCATCCATGTCTCACCGAATTTATACATGCCGCTATCCCTAAGGGGCTTGCCATTTGGATCACCCGGCAGGAAGAACGCGTCCTTGTTGCAGAGACGGCATACCACAGTAAAAATGGGGGTGTTCAATAGCTTGGCAACACTATCCATCTCGTCACTGGTACTTTGCAAGCTCTGCGTCAAGGTCGGCAATAAGCTTGGCACTAAGCTCAGTAATGCTTGCGGTAACTCGTTCGACATATTCATCCACTCCTTCTGGATCAATTCCAAGTTCTTTAAGCGCTCTCTCAAGCTCTTCCTTGCGCTTGGTCTTTTCTTCTATCTGCCCGTTTAACTTATTTCTAGTAGCTTTGAGAGTATCTAATTTCTTTCTCATCTGTTCTAGATTATCTCTAGCTGTCATTTTTCTAACCTCGCTTTGCATCTGTTGATTATTGATTGTCTAAGCTCAACAGGAGATAAACTTATAATATACTTTAGAACTTCTTCCAAGGTATGTAGTCGTACGTCTCTATTGTACTCCTTAAAAAGTTCTACAGCATTTGATAGTATAACTTCTTCTACCGAGTAGTCTGGTAGATCTAGGTTAGGATTACGCAAAACTTTGTCAGCAGGTTCGTGCTCTATCTCAATATACTTTTCATCTAGCTCGTGAGTATACGGATCAAAGTCTAGTACCACACATGTTGGAGTGCGCTCTATATCTCCCTTTCCGCAGGTTCTCCTAGAGACGGCACCGGGAGCAATGAATGTTACAGTATCTCCCTTGCTGTTGACTATCTTAGTAGTCCCTACTGCATCGTGGTAGTCACTTACCAGGACTACTTTAGCATCGCACGTCTCTGCAAACTCCTCATATGTTATCGCGCTCCAAGGCACGGGATGCGGTACAAGACATTTGTGTGTAGAAATAATATTGTCTATCCAGAACTCCCCGCTTTCTTCCAGCCTGATTATACCCATCTTATTCAGTAAAGTCAAGCCGCTTCTTTCTTTCCAATCATCCCACGACCCACGCCATTCATGATTACCTAGAACGACGTTCGGCACTTTATAAAAATTCTGTAATACATCAGCAAGTCTCATCACCATTTGAATATTATGTGAAGGTCTATTAAATAAATCGCCACCGTCTATAATGTAATCGGGCTTGTAAGCACGCGATATCTTAACAATGTCCTTCAGCTTATTTAAGATAGCCTCTTGGTAATTATCTAAGCGTGATCTAGGACTAATGTCATCGTAGTGACAATCAGTATAATACAGTATTCTCATAAGGTACTCCAGAAGTAGTGTATATGAGAGGATCTATTATGGATATATATATACCCAAATAGATCATATTCATCTGAAGTATTTTTATATCCCTTAACCCCATCCCTAATAATATCAAACACGTCTGCTTTTAAATCTATTACTGGCATTTCCTTGGAGTATCTAAATATGCCAGTTGCCCTAAACTTCTTGTACTGAATGAACACTACTACTCTAGCTTTGCCCCCAGCCTTAGCAATGTTTTCTAGCTCGACGTGCTGTACTTTTGATAATAGTGAGTTAATATCTAGAGTACCTTTGTCAGTAATCTGTTTAGCTTCTAACCCTACGAAACTACCATCTACACACATGAGTACATCAGGTATGCCTGCCACTTGCATAGGATCGCCATGTATTTTATAGCTAACTACGCCAGTATTGGTCTTCAAATCTTTTAGATAGTTTCTCAATAATCTGGTTTCTTTACTTTGTCCCATCAGTTGAACACTCCTCCTTCGTCATCGTCGTCTGCATCCACAGTACCGTTACCGACGTGTTCTGCAAAGCCCATCCTCCATAGATGCTTCTCCAGAAGTATATCCTTACAAGCGAAGTATCTACCCTTAATGCTTTGAAGCCTAGCGATCTCACCAGTTAAAGGAACTAAGGCAAAACTACCATCGGTATTATCAATGATCTTATCGCAATCTCTAGTATGCTTAGGTGTTATTCTTCTAGCTCCGTCGGCGGATCTGTTTAGCTGTCCTGCACTAAGGATCGGAATGTTCTCATATCTAGCAAAGGAGTGCAAACCTTCTGCCATACTGGCATACTCTTGCGTGGCATCTTTACCAGTTGGAACGTCTAGCAGTCCAAAGTAATCAATGACTACCAATAACTTCCTTCCATACTTAGCAATGTGTTTCTCTATACACTTATAGATCGTAGTTATCTTAGTCTGCTTAGGTAGGTCGATGATCTGATACTTAGTAGGATCTTTTATCGTGCTCTTCCAGTTAGTTAAGGATGCATTGATCTTACTCATTAAGGTATCGTCGATCTGTCTCTTCATTAACTTGTCAAATTCTACTTGTGCTACATATGCGGCTATTCTATGGATAAGCTCTTCCTTGGTAGGCATTTCAAGATTGAAATCCAATACAGAGTACCCATTGTTAACTGCTTCTGTAGCACATTGAAGAAGGAACGCGCTCTTACCTTGTCCGGTTCTGGCCCAGATCATGTATAGGCGCCCTTCCATCCATCCTCCTAGCAGCTTAGTAAGAGAAGGAAACGGAGTAGGTATGCCTACTTTAGACTCTTGATTCCTCTCAGTCTCATAAACATTTATAGCCTCATCTAATAGCGTACCAACATCTAGTATCTGCATGTCGGTGGCATTAGTAAGAGTCTTAACTTTTTCTAAACCATTAGAAGTCCAATCTAGTAGCCAAGTAGATCTATCGTGTTTAGATCCACCCAGCTCCTTGCATTCTTTATTATAGTTACATCCAACGCATACATCCCCTCTACTTCCATGATTACCGAGGCACGTCAACTCATATAGGTCAACGCTCTGGCACATGATATCTTTATGCTTGAAGCATCTATACTCAGCTACTAATTCATTTAACCTACTGCGCCATTCTCCTCTAGTGATTAAAGTATCTAAGCATTCGCTATGTAACTTCTTTAATATTGCAATACGCTCTTCATTATACTTTAGATCAAAGAGCTTCTTCTCAATATGAATCCAGTTAGTTACTTCATGATACTCCTCATAATACTTTACGTTGATATCAGCTAGTATTCTGGCATCTCTAGAGCCATGTGATAGATTAGTTCTCTTGTTAAAATCACTAAAGAGATTAGTAGGATAATTTTTATGTGAGAAATAATCGAGACAGGTAACATCCTTTAGTATACCTGTTAAGACGTATTTAATGTTCTCATCCATAATATCCTTATAGTAGTATTGATATGCTGGTATAGTAGATATCTCTGTCGGTTGCCTTATCCTTGAATACCTCTAGCTTATCCACTTCTATGTCCATAGGTAATCCATCTATTAACATAGAGCTGATGATATCAGCATAATCTCTTGGTATATACCCGACACACTCGTAGTTATCATCGTCTAAAGAATATAACACCTTTACAGCATGGTTATCATACTTGTTGTCTGGTTCTCTCTCTAGCTTAGCAAAGACTTTGGCATTGGTCATTCGACGATTTAAGAAGAAGCGCGCTATTGCGCGCTGTCTGTCCTCCATTGTCACGCCTGCTATACGCAGGACGTAAGCATTCTTAGGCATCTCATCCTCCTTGTAGTGCGCGTTTACAATCCTCTGGGATCTCTAGGCACGAGTATGGGCATAGATTATTATTATCATTAAATAACTTAGCTATACTCTTAGTGACCACAGCAATATCGTTATCGGTAGTAGTAATACTTCTGACAACCACAGCGCATTGTAGAACAATCTGTTTATACTCATTGGAAAGTTTACTCAGCTTAGCATGTTCTTCTATCAGCTTGGATAATCTGTCTATATCCTCTGTTCTATCTGTAGTAGGATGCAGAGTAGGTATTACTATATCTCCTAGTTCTTTCTTAATTGTTGAAACATGTTTAACATCGTCCATCATTTTGGATACTTCAGAAAAAATACTGTTAGCGGTAGCAATAGCTATATCAATGAATTGTCTATTATCTCTAACTTCTTCCAAAGAAGCGCACAATACTTTATATTCATTGGCAAACTTAGTTGCAGCATCAAGTGCGTTTAACATGTTAGGAAGAGTGGCCAGATCGTCATCGATATTGGGTATAGTATTTCTTAATGTCTTTTGCGATTCAAGCTGTTTATCTAACTGTTCATTGATATTATTAATATCCTTTTGAACTGCCTTGATCGCTGTGTTAGTCTCACGAATGGCATTATCTAATCTATTCCTACCGCTAACTGTCGCAAACAGCTTCGCTAGCTGGGAAGGCTTGTATTGTATAGGTAGTAAGGCATCCACTTGCTTAGAGAAGTTAATATAGAAATAGGTGCCGTCGCCGTCTATATCTAATTTACTTATTCCAGTAAGTTCTTTGAAGCCTTCTGGTAACTCTCTATTACATTTAGTCCAAGGCTTGTCACCAGCTTTTAACTTATCTGATTGCTTGACGGCTTCGCCGTCTTTCCACTTGTATGTACATTCTCTTTTTATTGTAATGTCATCGAACTCTATCTCAACCTCACATACATCGGCACCGGTGGTTGGATACATAGGGTCGAAACAAGTAGCTGCCACCGCTGCGCGTAGTAGAGAGGTCTTACCCGCATTGGACAGACCTGTTATGGCTATGAGCTTTGCGTCAGAATTCACCGTCATCGTACTCAGACGATGGCTCTGAAAGTTCTTCAGCGTTATCCGTTTTAACATTCTGCACCAATGCCTTTATCTGCTTAAACGTTTCAGCGTTCTCAGGATTCAATGCCCACGTTCTAAGGTTATCCATGCCCTGTGCGATGGACTGCCCATTGTATTTGAACCAAGCTCCAGACTGTACAATCACATCACCGACAATGGCCTTCTCAATGGTAGATGTAACAGGACAAAAACCCCCGGCCTTATAGAAAGGAACGATACAGCTTTCCCATGATCTACCGCTGCACTGATCCTTTTCAATGCGAAACATTACGTTGTGCCCAATGGCTTCCTTTGCCTTGTTATAAAGCATACCCTTTCTGCCAGCCCAGATACGAAAGCAACAAAGATACCTAAGAGAATAGGCGCCGATGGTTTCGTAGATTGGTACCATCATTCCTCTCATGCCTCTTCGCTCCCCGGTCTTCCTAAGCTGATTAACAAATACAATAGAAGTCTTAGCATCATCTGCTCTAGCTAATAACATTCTCAAAGCTTGAGAAACCAGCTTAGCTTGCTTCTGTCTGCTCTGATCTCCTACTTGTCCATTGTACTCGTCCTCCGGTACTAACAACGGAGCACTATCCACACAAAGGAACGAGAACTTGCCGGTATCTACTAACCTCATTAAAAGATTTAGAGATTCTTCAGCAGTCCTTGGTTTATATATTCTTATACCAGTTCTAACTATATTACCCTTCTCATCAGGATAAGGCAGATCTAGATTATAAAACTTTTTAACATACTTGGTTTCTGTCTTGCGTTCTAGATCAACCATCCCTCCTTCTTTTCCATCTCCTTCTATTCCGCCTGCGGCCCTCCATGCCCTCTGAACAGAAGCTAGAGAAGAGTACATAAGACCACTCTTACCAACTCCCTCAAGTGCATAAACTTCTGCGTTCTTTCCTTCCGGCCAGCCGCCGCCCATCATATCGTCGAAAGCGTCTAGGCCGGAAGAGATGCGCGGTCCCTCAAGAAGTTCATGACCACATAAGGAATGGATGCCTAATTCCTTCTCAATTTCATCTATAGATGTAGCTTGTTTCTTTGCCATGCAACTCCTTAGAAGGGGATATCATCTGCGCTAGCTGCGCTATTACCATCCGACATTACCTCGCTAGAATCCGCAACGTCCTCCTCTGCCGGGGCTTCTTCTGCATCTTCCTCATCGGGAACTTCCACCGGAGCGGACCCAGCTAGATCTAGGAAGCTCCTACCAACCAGCTTACGCACATCTTCAGCCGAACTAACCTTAACGAAAGGATCTAGGGAAGGCATGTTCTTTTCAGCTAGGTACTTCTGTAGTAGAGCGTAGTCGGCAGTACCTTCAACGATAGGAGTCTCTTCGATGAACGTGGCCTTATAGGTAAGCCCGCCGTCGCCACCACTCTTGGTAATGCAGATATCCCAGCCGTGCTCCATGTCGGAAGGGAGTGCCAGCTTGTTCGGGCAGTTAGCTAGCCAGTGGTTGATCTTATCTTCGTCTGACATGTTGGCTAGCTCGGCCTTCTTTAGGATAGCCCACTTAGCATGGTGCATCGCCTTGCGCTCGCAGGTTAGTAGGTCAAGCATGGACTCATTAAAAAACCAAGACTGAAGACCGTAAGGTTCTATAACATCTT
>Ga0265297_10011117_pt1 | contig 11091 bp, 8 predicted proteins | sample Munlanlwell13791_FD_192502 | JGI IMG/M metagenome (GOLD analysis project Ga0265297, IMG submission 192502) | Leachate microbial communities from a municipal landfill in Southern Ontario, Canada - Leachate well 137-91 | ecosystem: Engineered > Solid waste > Landfill > Unclassified | place...
AGACAGTCTGTCACATTGAAATTCTGAAAGACGGTAGAGATTTTGTCGCCCGAGCACATCTTGCGAACGGCTCAGTCAAAGAATACCGCCATCAGATCTTCGAGGATGTCCTGACCGAGATGGTCATCGACCTTCAGGAAGAGCTCGCTGAATAAAAAACAAACGTTCTCCGTATTTTTCTTTCCAAACTTACTTGAATAGGAGGATTACTGCCCCAGTAAAGGTGCGATGAATAAGACCGCGATCATGACAAAGATGAGGGCATACATGATATAGACCCAGAGTTTCCGACGCTTGGTGAGAGCTTGGTACCGTTGTTTGCATTCGTCAGAGCACATCGTCTCGGTGTCTGATGCAGGGATTGCTTTTCCGCAGATCTGGCAATGCATGTGTTGGGGGATTTTCTCAGTCATGGTTCTCATGTGTGCAATAAAGTACAGACTGAAATAGTTTGTTGTTTATGACTGAATGGGAGACAGCGCATTTGTCTGGCCTTAAATGAGGAGGTTTATAAAAATTATTTTTTTATTGTCTTGTGATATGAGGGTATTAACGTACATTATTTTCATCAAAAATAAGGAAAAGATTGGATGATTGCACTATAAATTATTTATATTTGAAGATAATTTTACACATCTATATTATTGACAAAAGTCTGGGAGTAGCATGATGCAAACAAACATCACTACAAGAGAACCAATTCAGAAAAAATACGTCACCGGTAATTTTTCTAAAAACAATAAACAGGTGGAGGAGGTGAAAAAAAGAATGAAACGAGAGATAGTGCTGCTTTTCATAGCTCTTCTTCTATCAGTCCCTCTCGCAAGCGCAGTTCAACGACCACACGGCACAAACGTGCCAAACACCGTCGAGGAAACCACAACTGTTCTTTGTGTCATCGGCAATGAACGAATCAGAAAACAGATGTCATTAACCATGATGCAAGACCTTATTGATATGGGTGCTGCGCATAAAGAAGATTTCTTGACGATCTACGACAAAACAGCATCAACAGAAGAAGTGACCGTCGCATTTGAGAATCTGAAACCGTTCTTCCAAGTTTTAATCAAGAACGGATTGACTGATAAAACCGTAGATGAGTTAAACGCTCTCTACTATGATATCCGAGAGAAGATTGGTCAACCAAGACAACAATCAGCGTGGAATGGCCAAATAAGCCCGTTAGGAATTTGGAATGGGATGCCGACACCGGTATGGGCAAATGTACTCTGCGGGCAATTTGATGCAGGGATGTGTGTCGGATTTGCAGGAGGAACACATCTGATAATCCCAACAGTGGGTGCAGATCTATTCATGACCTATGGGTTCCAAGGTACAAGCGTAAGTGTCGGAGGATTCGGATACACCATAGCAGCCACCGGTTTTAACTTCGTCTTAGGTTTTGTCGGGATTCTGTTAGCAACACCATTGATCATGCTCGGACCATATTTCCTTGCAGGAATGAGCGGCATGTTGGTCGGAATCGGCGTGTAACCAGACTGAAACGAAAAGCTATCTACCTCTCTCTATTCTTTAATTTCCTATGCTTATGAAAAAAATCATCTCTGTTGCGATTATCGCTTCTCTAATCCTAGCTGGGTTTGTAATAATAACAAATCCAGAAATCAACGATGCAAAGATACTGAAAACGGAGGAAAAAGGAAACACCCAAAGTGAATCGACCAGTTATACCAATCATGTTGAATTCAATAACGATGATCTTCAATTAAAAGAAGAAGTGGTGCAGTTTAAAATCACCTTTCATCAGAATGAGACCGTGGATGTATCAGTGAAGATCGCCGCAATGTATGTTGATGAAACCATAACCTGCGTGTATTGCTTGCTTACGGATGGTGAAAATCCTATTCTTGAACCAAAATGTATTACCTTTATCCCAGAAAGAAGGTTTCTCCTCTTGACACCAAAGATAAGGGTATCGATTGGAAAACTGTGGATTGCAAAACTATTTCCGGACAAGATTGGTCAACCAAACAACGATTCACAACAATTTGATGTACAAGCAGCGGATACCTGGTATTTGACGTTGGCTGTTCCAACCTCTTCAGAGAAAAGCTATTTCTCCGTGGTTTTTCACTCAGTGAACGATTCAATGGAAATAACCCAACTCACCAGACATGGAAACGTAGGTCTCTCTACACCAACATTCAGACAATTCTCAGGAAAATATTATGCGATTAAAGTAGGTCTGTTAGTTGGGGGGAGCTTTTGTGATATCTTTAAAGAAGTAATAGTAAAAGACGGATCCGTGTTTCATCTGGTTGTCGCTGGTCATCGGAAAGGAACCGTGAGTATCTCTCCACCGAAAGGAGCGAAAATACAGATAGATGAAAAAAGAATAATGACGTTTATTTTTTTAGGCAACATATCAGGAACCTGGAAATTTTCCGTTAAAGGTTGGTCTATATTTTATAGAATGGCTGTATTGCTTTTATACATCGACATCGATCCTCATGTCAAGAATATTTGATCTGAAAAGGTTTTGTTAATTCAAAAATTTTAAGTTAAAGATTGGATGATTGCACTACAAAAATATAACCCTTATCATTATATTTGTGTGACTATTAGATCTAACCCCCCAATCACCTATGAGCACGAAGGTCTAGTTATAGGCTTTTTTGGAACTGCCTTTACCGCTTATGGTTATGCTAATGGCCATGATCAGTTTGACTTTGGTATTTATAATTATGCGGGTTTTGGTTGGGGCTTTGGTTCTGTAATCTTTATTAGTTGAAAGAGACCTCCAAAAATTAGACACAGAAACTAGAATCCTTTCAATGTATCTTTTTATGATTTGATAACAACTTTTCCTCTTACCACATCGATATCAACGATCGTTGTTATTGGAATCCCATAGGTTTTTGTTATTTCCTCTTTGCAGGTTCCTTTATAGACTGCGATAAACACTCCTCTTACGACAACGCCCATTCCTTTCAGCACATGGAGCACTGCCTTTAACGTCCCACCTGTGCTCAGCACATCATCAACAAGAATTACCGTGTCTCCTTTCTTGATTCCGTTAATGTACATCTTTGATTTTGAATACCCAGTCACCTGTTCCACAGAAATCTCACCAGGGAGTCCGTACTGTCGTTTGCGAATAATCGTAAATGGGATACCAAGATCGAGAGATAATGACGTTGCAAGGGGGATTCCCATGGCTTCCATAGTAACGATTCGGTCGAACGTCCCACATTTTTTGATATGCTTCTTCATCTCATCAGTGACTTCTTTGAGTAATTCTGGAGCAATATAGGGTACTCCATCAGTGATGGGATGAATCACATAATCATACTCACCTTTTTTCACAATCGGAGCTTCATATAATGATTTCTCTAACTGCTTCAATCTCATAGTTCTCCAACCTCCAGACAGGTTTTCTGCAATACTGGTATGAATTCATCGATAATCTGCTTTGTGATTTGCGGCATCAGCACCAAGCGGATACAGGAGAGTCGTTCAATCTTATTCACCCGCCATCCTTTTTCAGAAAGCTTTTTTACGACTCCTGCTGGTTTTTTGAGTTTCACCCCAAGGACATTCATCGTTGGTTTCATCACAAGATGAAGTCCAAGTTCGGTCAGTCTCTGTTGGGTATATTGTGTCACCTGCATACAGGACTGAACCATCTTCCGATATCCTCCATATCCTAGGTATTCTGCGACGGCATAGGCAGCGGCGACGGGTGCACCGGAACGCGTCCCAAGAATCCCTACCTGTTTTTCACTACTGATATAGGGTGATTCCACACTGATGCTTCCAAGCCAGTGTTTCTTCCGCACCATAAGTGTCCCTAAGGGAATCGCCGCATACCCCATCTTATGGGAATCAATGGAAATCGAACAGACTCCTTTGAGTCGAAAATCAAACTCAGGTACGTGATAGTGGAGGTCTTTGAGGAAGGGGATGACAAACCCACCAAACGCAGCGTCAACATGGAAAAAGAGATGTTCCTCCGCGCAAAGTTCAGCCAGCTCAGGGATCGGGTCAATAGTCCCCAGTTCCGTAGATCCTGCAAGACCCACCACAGCAGCTGTGGTTGGGTGGATCTTCTTCTTCAATTTCGCAACATCCATAACATACTCGTTGGTTACCGGTATTTCGACGAGTTTCATGTCCATCAGTGATGCGATCTTCTGAAACGAGAAGTGAGCACTTGTTGGAAGGAGGATCTTTTTTTTACCAGAGAGTTGTTTAGCGATCCACATCGCGGTGATATTGCCTTCAGTCCCTCCACTGACGATCTGGCCTGCTGCTGTTGCGGGTGCATGAAGAAGCTGGGAGATGAAAGCAAGGTATCGTGACTCGATTTCTTTTGTCCCAGGACACAGCTCTGGGTCGCCAAGGTTGGTCTCCAGGAACTGCAGGTATGCATCGCGAGCGATTGGATGAGGGACTGTACACATGGACCCTAGGATATGCCCACTGGAAAAACAGAAATCACGCTGCTGCAAGCGTGTGAGTTCTTCGAATATTTTTTGTTTCTTTTTTGTATCAACAGAAACCATTGGGCAGGGTAAGGCAACGGAGTTAAAAAAGATTACATCGAGAAAAACATACTTTTCCTTCCGTACAACAGCGCTTTACAGGAGAACAGGTCATCAGGAACAAGAGTCTTTTTAGAGAAGATATGTACAACAACATTTTAATAAAAGAAGAGAGATAGTAATATTACGTGAACCACATGGCCATAGAACTTCTGAACAAGAAGAGCAAAGGGAAGAGTACACAAACAAAAAAGGTAGAATACATCCCCTTGAAAAAGGACAGCGAGGTACAGAAGGAAAAAAGCTTCATCAAGATCCCACGGTTCGAGCAGTACGACGCATTGATGAAACTTCGGATGGTTGTGAGCACCATTTTTTTACTATTTACAGTGTCCCTGGTTTTGCTTTTCTTCAACCAATGGGTGATTTCCGCGGTCCTGCTGTTGTTCGGATATCTCCTGCTGTTCATTCTGATGGTCGAGCTTTTGAGAACGAAAAAACTCTAAACGCATCCAACAGAGGAAGAGAAAACCATCACATTTTAATATAGGTAAATGTATTTTGATTACATGATGCAAAAAGACACTTGGAAGCCGGAAGAGGTGACCACTTTTCTGAAACTGCCTGTTTACACCCGCGAAGGAGTCTATGTTGGTCATGTTAAAAACGTGTTTTTAGAGTTGGATGAGAAGAGAGTAGGAAGCCTGCTTGTCACCAATACAAATCCTGCGTTGGTGGAAGGCAGCGTTGATGTCGCAGTCCCGTACCGGTGGGTCAACGCGGTGGGCGATATCATCATTCTCTCGAATTTCCCTGGAAAGGTCGCGACAAAGAAAGAAAAGCCAGAGAAAGCCAAGAAAACACAAGAAGGCGAACAGAAAATCGATATGATCGAGTAAGACTTGAAGTCTTTGCGAGTTATCAGGAGAAAAAAAAGTATCAGGTTCTCTCTTTTTTTCCTTTTTAATACAAAATCAGATGGTTTCATGCAAATATTTTTATATCAAGTAAGTTATATATTAACGTGTACATACTGCTTTCTTCCTCGAGTAAGAAGTGTACAACAATATTTAAATACTCAGAAAAGAAAGTAATACGTGAAAAAAACAGGTAAAATGGTGGAACAATGACGAAAAGATTTAAAGCTGTCAAAGCAAGTATCATAACTGGATTAGTCCTTATCAGCGTACTTTTTGCTGTGCTGCCCACCGCATCAGCAGGTCTTATCTTCGATCTCCAGAGTGTCTTGACAGTTGAATGGAGCGCGAATCAGACACAACAACCGGTTGTTCCTCGTGGTGCATTACGAGCATTAGATTTAACCATTTCACATACCGTCACCAGGGGTGTGTTTGGTCAGATGATGCTTAATGTATACACGGGTAAGACAATTATAATTAATGTCGAGGTTGTTGAGACTCCATCCTGGTGCACAGCAACGATTGGGCAAGGGACCTTAGCTACAACAGTTTCACCAGGTGAACCGACCTACGTCAAAACAACACTATCACTTCAAGTGGCAGATGACGCACCGGCATTTGGCTTAGGATACATAAAAGTGATAGCTACTGCAAGAAAAGCAGGACTTATTGAAGGGTTCATACAAGAATTTACTCTCACGTTCGTTCCAGATTATAAACCACTCATTCAACCTGCATATCCAGAAACTAACACGAAGAAAATAGGACCATTGGATACCGCGGTATTTCCAGTTCAAATAACAAATCTTGGAAATGCGAGGACCGTTGTGTTATTCACAATTGTTGATGTACCTTCCGATTGGAATGCAATTGTGACTGATCAAATTATCCTCGAGGAAGGAGAAGGATCCAGCAGCACAGCATATCTAGTGATTAAACCTCCAAAAAATTTCGGATATCATAATGACGAAAAAACCATAACAATCTCAATGCAACCAGTAAAATATGATGATTATTCGAAAAAGGGGGAAATCACCTACGCTACCTTCCTCGTTGAAAGTCGAGGATTTTCAACACCAGGATTTGAGTCCATTGCATTCATCGGTGCCTTAGCAGTAGCATTTATACTCTTTACACTGTTTCGGAAAAGAAAATAAAACGAACAACATTTCCATCTTGCTGTTAACTAAGGGGGAAATTCCAATAAAACTCAAAAAAAGCATTACGTTCATCGTTGTATTATTCCTTATTGGTCCGTTGATTAGTTCTCAGGTTCAAAGTACTGAAGCAGCATCACAAAGGAGCGGTTGGCCATACCCACTAATCAATGTTATTGGTGCAGTATGGGCTTCTTTAAACAATGTAACCATACTTCCAAATGCGTATAAGGCAGTACCTTCAAATATTGCGATAGGATACAATGAAAAAGTAACGATACAAGTTGGGAGTATCGACCTTGAAACTGGTAATTTCTCATCTCTGCCAAAACGGTGGTTTTTATCTCAAGCGTATTTAAGTTATTCTATTGAATATCCTGATGGTAACTCGGATGGTTGGTTTGTCACCTTTGACCCACCTGTAAACATCCAAAACGATACAAAACTTGCTGTGACCAACGCCACAATCGCATTATACGCACCTGTTAGTGCAAGCGAAACAGTTCAAAGTAAAATTCTTCGAATTAGAATTGCTGATACATGGGTATTTCAAAACATTTGGTATCCAGAGTTACGCACTCACCCGGAGAAATGGCCAATAATCGGTAAAGAAAATATTCCATTAGTTACTGGTCCTGTTGGTTGGTTTGTTGCTGCTTTAATGGGAGGTTTTGGAAAATATAGCGGAAAAATTATGACAGATTATTACTATGTTGATGTCAATGTAAAAGTAAAACCATTCCATTCCGTAAATATCAAGGCATTACCTCCAGAAAAACTCCTTCCAAACGATGTCATCTCTATCCCAGTGCTCGTTCAAAATCTAGGGAATTACAATGATTCCATCAGTTTCAGAGTGAAAACCAAAAATAATACACGTCTCCAATTGACACAGAATACTACTATTGCTCTAGAACCAGCACAACAAGGACAAGTATTTGTGGGAATTGCAAGTCCTGACAATTTTCTTGATACGGGAACGTTACATTCCATAACTCTCGAGGCGTTCTCCACCGATCAACCAAATATAACGATAGCTACACAAAATATCATACTTGAGACACAAGGTCTGTACATCTCGGAAGAAAACGCTACCTATAGTTTCGGTGTTGGATTAATTATCCTTTGTGTTGTGCTTATCCTATGGTATTGGCGGCGGAAAATCTCTGAAACTTTCAGAAAGAAACCTGAGAAACCCTGGAAGCTTCCTGAAGAGCGGCAACACCTCGCGGAACTGAAACGTACCGATAAAAACGCGTACGAGCAAGAACGACTCATGATGCAAGATGAATACAAATCGGCAATACTATGGTATAAAGATCAAAAGAAACAGGCACGAATGACACCCACTGAGGGCAAACTGAAAAAAATATATTCATCGACTGTGAATAAAATCACCGCACCCTTCAAAAGAGAAGGGAAATCAAAGAAGAAACCGAAGAAAGCACAGCCTGTTCTTTTCAAACGACCAGTAAAAAAACCAAAGGTAGAGAAGGTCACACCTATTCCTCCGGTTGGAGACATCACCAAAGAAAAAATCCTGACACGAATAAAACGAGAACAGGAACGACAACTCCGTAGATTACAATAACTGATTCTTTTTTTTCTTTTTTTGAGACAACAAAACAATACATAATGAAAGCAGAAGGACACAGGCTCCGACATACAACCATAATCCAACCCCTGGACCCCACTGACACGACACAGAAACGACGGTATCCTGCCCAGGGATAGAAACATCAATGGTCCCGTTTCCTATCAAGCTTCCCACAGCAACCTCGGTGAACGCAGACATAGTTACGATGAATAACACCAGAGAACAGAACAGAAGAACTAGTGCGCCAATCATGAAGAATACGTGCAAGTCTTTCTTCTGTAATCTCTTTATCACAAGAGCCAAGAGAGCAAGAGAACCAGCGATGACTGCGATGATTGGGATGATCATCATAATGGTGAGAAACACATCAGGGAAAAACGTTAGATCCCCTCCGATCACCTCTGGTGTGGTTGTCGCTGAGACCAGGTTTAATGGTATCAGATAGAAGGTCGATGAGGTCTGAACGTCTGCGCTGGACCCCTGCAACGACCACCAGGGGAGCACTAACGCGATAATCACCAGACCTAGGAAAAGGAGAGAAACTAGATACAAGGGTTCTTTCTTCCGGATTCCCAAAAGGAGCCCGATGCCTATCAGAACACCGGAAAGCCCTATCAGAATTAAAGGGAATGCTGGTTCCTGGTTCGTGATCAGATCAACATTTCGATCACCGACCACGGTTACTGATCGCTGACTAATGATGCTATCCTGAGAGACGACCTTTATGGCATACATCCCTGGAGGGACTGAAAACACAGCAAGAGAACCATCGCTTGTCGTTGACTCAGTTTTGCCTGCACGGCTCATCTCCACAACCATTCCATCAAGTCCGGTGCCTCGCGCATCAAAGACATGGAAGGAGACGGTGAATTCCGCAGGAAACACAAACGAAGTATCCTGGGTTGGGATGGTGATGTCTTTGTCCACCGAAAACGCCTTATGCTGGACCTGCAGGTGGTAGGTTGCTGGGAGTAATTCGGTGAACGCATAGGAATTTTTTATGGTGTGTGTTGGAAGGAGTGTTGTTTGGGTCTGCATTGCAGTACTCGTCAATCGTGGAAGCAGTTCAATCTCCGGTGGTAACCCCCACAGGTCAAAGAGAGTCACCGTCCAGTCGTACTGATCGAGTTTTATTGATTTCTGCAGAGGAATCAATACTCGGTTGTACCGTAAGCGAATCGATTCATTCATCACCTCAAACCCCTGATAGAGAGCAGTGAGCTGGTAGGAGTCCTTTCGGGCACAGGGTGCTGTAAGCAAGGCTTCTCCGTTCTCGTTAGTAGTTGTGTGAGCAATCACTATCCCTTCGTGAAGCAGCAGAACATCCGCATCAGTGATTGCTAGTCCTTGTTGGTCCACGAGGCTCACCACACAAGACCCTTGCTGTGTACACAACAGATGGATCTTTGAATCCTTCGTTAGTTCGACTATGCTTACCCCGATGAACCGTCGTTCGTCTCCTACCCAGGGGTTTTCCTTGAAAACTTTGATGACATACCATCCAGGTTCTAATTGTTGGAAATGAAATCGCTTCCACAGGGAGATGTTCCGAAGGTCAAAGACATGAAGAGCAATGGAGAGACGCTCCCTGAAAGAAGACCCTTCGGAGGGTATGGATCCTGTGAGAGGCACGCGACCAGCGGTCCCAGCGCGCACCAACGTTGTCCCACGACACACTTCAACGGTGATGTAGGGGAAGGAACGTCCGGTGAGCGCAGACAACACAGACCCGAAGGGAAACGACGGGGCGTGATGAACATCCACCATGAGGGAAAAACACTCCATTGATGGGTCATCCTGTGGGGCACGATCCTGGTCCATCGATGGTTTCAGGGGAACCAGGTTTTTGAAGAGATATGCCTCTTCCGCTGCCAAAGGATATCCTCCATCAGAGGAGGAATAAAACTCAGCATCGAATTCTGCGATGAATCCCTTTGGGATCACAAGGTCCGTGCTTGAAGTGCTTTTTTCATAGGTGTTCCGCGTGCACTCCACGGAAGCGACCGTGTAGTCCAAACCAGGGAAATGTGGGTAATTCGATTCGTACGCCTTTAACGAAATCCCATCACGTTCATTCTCTCCAGCTGTGACTACGGAAGAAGATCCGAAGAGCAATGCATGTACGCCCCCGGTGGTTCCCTCATCAAACGAGACCCAGGCATCCGATCCTAAATCAACGTCATCTGGTGTTTGGATCAGCCAGAGCACCGGGTTTTCTTTGGAATACTCAGGGGTTAGATCCACCGGGTATTTTTCAATTGTTCCATGTTCCGAGGGGAAGTGTAAATACGGGTAGATTTTCCCGAAGTTCAAATCCGGGATGGACGCGCTTCGAATCCCACCGCACTGCATCGAAGCGTATAAACCGTCGGTGTTCGCCCCTGCGTAGACCTGGCAGTCTTTCAACGCCTCATGGACCACATGCACCGTGATGCGTTCTTGGGAGGTGGGGCAATGATAATATTTGTACACCGCAGTGGTCCGCAGGTCCCCAATGGTCGACCCGCTGATGATTCGGCAGCAGACCATCAGATTCCCATCGTAGAGGATATCTTTTGCGATAAGCTCTTGACTCGTGGAACTGTACTGCCACATTTCATCGCCGTAATAATAGGCGTATTCAAAGGATGCAATCGCCTCCCCGTTCTTCGGGAGGACCTCGGTGGAGCCTGCAGCAAGTTTGGTGACGCACTGGGAGGTTGAATACCACAGGAATCGCCCTTTCTGGGCGACCACATAACGGATGGTTCCGTCCTGTGTGATTTGGTAAAAGGAAGATTCCAAAGGATAACCCGGGATGGGTTCATAGAAATAGGAGGATTCTGCAATCGAAACATGATCCGGATAACCAGGAGCAGGGGTCGGTGCAGTATCATAATATACAAAATATCGTTCGGTCCCATCCGTCTCCG
>Ga0265297_10011118_pt1 | contig 11090 bp, 18 predicted proteins | sample Munlanlwell13791_FD_192502 | JGI IMG/M metagenome (GOLD analysis project Ga0265297, IMG submission 192502) | Leachate microbial communities from a municipal landfill in Southern Ontario, Canada - Leachate well 137-91 | ecosystem: Engineered > Solid waste > Landfill > Unclassified | place...
TTTTTTTCGGCCCCGTTTTTACATTCCTCAAAGGGGTGTTTGTAGTATGACAAAGAACAGCGGCACGGGAACCGCGGCGCCAGCCGTGGCCTACTATCGAGTCAGTACGCGCCAGCAAGGCGAAAGCAGGCTGGGCCTCGATGCTCAGAAGGTGACCGTCGAGGCATTCTGCAAATCGCGCGGCCTCGTGGTGGCGCGATCCTTCGAAGATATTGAGACGGGCAAGCACAATAACCGGCCCGGGCTCGCGGCCGCGATCCAGGCGAGCAAGGAGATGGGGGCGAAGCTGCTGATCGCGAAGCTCGACCGCCTGAGCCGCGACGTCGAGTTCATCTGGCACCTGCGAAACACCGGCGTCGACTTCGTGGCGATCGATCTCCCCGAGGCCAACACGCTGACCATCTCGATCATGGCGGCCCTCGCGCAGCACGAGCGGGAGCTGATCTCGGGCCGCACGCGGGCGGCGCTCGCGGTCCTGAAGATGCGCGGCAAGAAACTGGGATCCCCGCGAAACCTCACGGATCGGGTGCGCGCGAAGGGGAGGGCGGCGCGGACAGCGAAATCGCTCCAGCATTCGGGCGGCGCCGCGGTCACCGCGCTGGCGCTCAGATCAGAGGGGTGGGGCCTCGCACGGATCGCCGAGACGCTGAACGAGGCCGGCCACCGAACACCGCGCAATCGGAAGTACACGCCGACCGCGGTGTGGAGGATCCTCAAGGCACGGAAGGGGTAGCGGTCTCCTCCTGCTTCGAGACCGGAACGATGCTGTATTCGTAGTAGTCGTCAGGATAGATCGAGTTGACGATTCGTATCCGCAGAGGAAATGGATTCTCTTGGGTTAGAACAACAGCATGAACCCCATACCACATCGTTTTCTTGTTGGACGTCTTGTGGCTTGGTATACTATCGTTGCCGTGCTCCCGCGCTACTTCAACACCGTTCGCATCAAGCACGATAAAGGTATAGTCCTCCCCATCTGCGGAGCCGATGGTGTTGGCGTTGACCTGGACGATGATCAATCCGCCCGGCGGTATTGTTTCGTAATTGGGTTCGCGCAATTCCGTGGCCGCCTTTTTATCCTCCTTGGCCTTGAGATATCCAGCGCCCAAGAAGCTAACATACGACCAGCATGGCGGGGTGTTCTTTGGCGATTCGCGTAAAGTCTCGATCTTATAGGCGGGATCAAGTTGTGGGATGCCTGATGTCGCCGCGCCGATAGACATACAGGACGTCAGAAGGATGAACGACACCAGAAGGATGATCTGCTTTTTCATCACCGGTCCTTTCTCACTGCATCATTAATATATCCCGATTCGACTCGATGGCAGGGGGATCGTAACAGAAAAAGCGGACCCTGGCAAATCGCGGAGGTCTGTATCTAATTATGGTACAATGAAATAAAAATCTTTCAGATTTATGTTGACACGGGCAAGGAAATGGGGTATGAATGGAGTGTGATTACTTCCGAGAATACATATATAAGTCCAATTCGAACCTGCCGGAAGTGGTCACAGGGGGTAGGCTGTGATCAAACAACGGGAGGGGAGAAGGGGGCTGCGCTGTGGCAATCTCTCCCACATCCGAGGAGCTTCTAAAAACCTACACGGACAAGCTCCTGTCGGATTTCGAGAGCAGATCGGCGATCGTATTCTACGATCTGTCAACCGGGTTGCAGAATCGCATCACGAAAGAAATGCGGATTCTCACCAAATACATTTGGCAGATCATGAACCGAGTCTCCGTATTGGAGACCGGTCGTGACGGATCGCAACGCCATGGCGAGACTGCACTACTCGCGCAGGCGGGAACACATCAAGGCCCGGATGCGTTCCTACTACCGCAACAATCCGGAAAAGGTCAAGGCGCACAACGATTTGCTCACCGCCATTCGCGCGGGAAGAATCGAACGGAAGCCGTGCGAGGTCTGCGGAAAGTTCCCTGCTGACGCCCATCACGACGACTATTCTCGGCCGCTCGTAGTTCGCTGGCTCTGTCGACACCACCATCATTGGCATCACCGCCAGGAGGACAATCGTGCCTACGCCTGAGCCCTGCCACATGGTCAAGATCAAAACCTACAAGCTATCGCGCCGGGGCGACCGCGGTCTTGTTGTCTCCTTGCCCATCGTGTGGACAACCGATCTCGGATTGAAGGTTGGGGACCGCCTCGATTTCTACCGCGACGAACACGACCGCATCATCATCGTGCCGCCGGCCCGGAAGCGGGGCGCAGCATGAGGCATGAATGTACTTGTGGGCACACCCTCGCCCCGCAGGACCTCGCCGAGCCGATCGACGCGATCAGCCACGGCATCTGTGCGCGGTGTTACGCGAAGGCGCTCGGGGCGCGGAAACCCTTCTGGTACCCGGTGCGCCTGAACGGCTACGAGGTGCGGCTGCTGGTGCGTCCCGAGCGTGGCGAGCCCCACGTGAGCTACGACAGCCCGCGTAAGTGGGAAGGCCCCCGGCCAATCCGCGTGATCGAACAGCGTGTCTACACCGCGGGCGGTGTGGAGCTCGACCCCGCCGAGTTTCGCGATCTCCTCTCCGAGGCCCGCGGACGCGCCAACCTGCCGGGCGGGAATACTGGGAGGTCCCGCCCGGTTTTCTCTCGTCAGATGCAGCTACGACTCAGCGGCCACCTGCGCCGCGCGATGGAGCGCACGGGCTATGTCGATTGAGCGGTTGACTGCCGCCGTCGAAGCGCTCGTCACGAAGGTCGAAGCGATCGAGCGGAGGGTGCTGCTGTTCCGCGAGACCTTCACGCTCGAGGAGCTCACGGAGCTGCCCGAGGCCCCGAGCCTCGCGACCCTTCGGAACAATCCAGATCGACAGCCGAATCGCGGGGTGCCCGATGGTTTCCGCGGCAAGAAGAAAGCATGGCGGCGGGAGACCGTCGAGGCATGGCGCCGGAACCTGGATTCCACGCCCTCGCCCCGCGGCTTCTACCGCAACCCCAAGCACGGAGGCGCAGCGTGAGCAAAGCCGCAGAGCTCGTCCTGACGTGGATGGGGTACTTCGCCGCGGCGATAGCCCTGCTCTTTCTCATCGCAGCATCAGGGTTCGATTTGCTGCGGGAGATGGATCGATGGAGGGAGGAGAGGATGTCGAAGAGGTCCAAGAGGCTGAGCGTCAAGCTCGGGCAACCGATCGAGGTCGAGTATGACCTCCTGCCGCCGGTGCAGGCTGCCCTGCCGGACATCGAGCTGCGGCGGGTGCTCGCGTACAACGGCGCGGTGTGCATCGACGTGCTGCCGCTGCTGCGGGAGTGCGCCGGGGGCACCGTGAAACGCCTCGTCGACCGCTGTGCCGAGGCAGAGCACATCCCGGCGATCCCGTACTGAGGAGGACGGCATGGAAGGTGTTGCGCAGGAGACGAGGGTCAGGATGAACGCATCCCAGACCGCGAAGGGAGCGATTCAGCTTGACGTCACCGCGGAAGCGCCGACCGTCGAGAAGGCCCGGGATCTGCTCGGGCAGGCGATCGACGCACTGACGAAGGAGGTCGAGTCGCGCGGGTTTGCGCTGACGAACAAGGCGGTGTAGTTGCGGCACCGGCGGCTGCGGAGGACAGCAGCCGGTGCCTCTCGGGCCGGGGCGGCACGTCCGGACAGACAATCACCGCCCCGAGCCCTTTCAAAGGAGAGGCAAGATGAACGATAGCACGAGTAACGTTCCGGCGGTAGTCCAGCAGGCCCTCGCCGAGCAGAGGATCAAGCCCGAGAACTGCAACCTCATGCTCCCCACTCAGACCTTCGGCGAGGTCCTCGGCATGTTCGATCGGGTGACCGTCGAGGTCGTCACCATCAGCTCCAATCCCGAGCAGGGCGACGTCTACCCGGTGGACGGGAAGAAGAACAGCAGCGACAAGCTCGCCCTCGGCAAGGTCCCTCTGCAGAAGATCGCGAACGCCCTGGGCATCATCTGGGATCCGCAGACCACCACGGTCATCGAGTCCTCGGACACGAAGAGCCGGGCGAAGGCCACCGGGGCCATGCGCAAGCCGAACGGCGAGTTCGTCGTCGTCAGCGAGGAGAAGACGGTAGACCTGTCCGCGATCGAAGAAGAGCAGCGCCTCAAGATCGAGGAGGATGCGGCGAAGGGGAAGATCGTCGGATGGAATGAAACCGAAGGCGGCAAGAGCTACCCGAAGTTCGCCCCATGGAAGGACGAGAAAGAGAAGGCCGCCCACATAGAGCTCGCGGTCAGGAAGGCGCTGCTGCCGTATCGCAAGTTCAAGGATGAGCGGGCGATGACCGGGGCCAAAGAGCGCGTGATCAAAGCCTTCCTCGGGGTTAAGAGCACCTACTCGCGGGCCGAGCTCGCGAAGCCGTTCGCCTTCCCCCGGGTGACCAGCGACAGCGCGAAGATGCTCGCGACTCCCGAGACCAGGGCGGCGGCGGTCGAGCGGCTGACGGCGGGCGTCGCCTCGATCTTCGGCCCGCAGGCCCGCGAGGAGCGCCTGGCGTTCCCCGAGCAGCCAGCTGAGCGCACCGTCGACCCGCAGAGCGGCGAGGTGCTCCCGAAGCAGGACGACCCGCAGACCTTCGAGCTCGCGCCCGACGAGGAGACGGGAGACGACTGGCCGGCGACGGAGCCCGAGAAGCCCGCGGAGTCCGATCCCCTCGAGGTCGCGAAGAACCAGCTCCGCGGCTACCTGAAGCGGGTGCTGCCGACGAAGGGCGTCGCCGAGATCAATGCGCTCCTGGACAAGCAGGACGCGACGATCGAGGAAGTGAACCTTCTCATCGACCGCTGCGAGGCGTACATCCAGAAGCGCGCGGAGAGGAGGACGGCATGAACTGGCTGGCGCTCGCCTTCGCCCTGGAGCTCGGATGGATGCCCATGGGCGATTTCCTGATGCACGAACCATCCCAGCACATCCAGCTCGCCGGTACCTTCTACGTGGATATGGAGGCCCGGGCCACTGCATTCGGTTTCCTGTTCGTCGGCGGCGAAGTGAAAACGTTCGTGTGGAAGTACGACGACGGCAGCTACAGCTTTAGCCCCGAGCGGATGCTCTATCAGTTCAACGCGGGCATCACGTTCGGGATTGCAGAGGTCGGCTGGCGGCATTACTGCACGCACCCCATGCAGACCTATCTGTGGTCATGGGACGGGCCGGCCCGGTGGGAAGGGGCCTACGAAGAGCTCTACCTGCGCCTGGAGGTGAAGCCGTGAAGTGCCTCCATCTGGCCGATGCCCACTTTGACGCGGCGAACGCTGACCGCGCGCTCGCGTCGCTCGCGGTGGCCGAGGAGACGGGGCGCCGGGAGGAGGTCGACTTCTTCGCCCTGGCCGGCGACCTGTTCCACCGCGGGATCCAGAACAGCTCCGCGGCGAGGTTGCCGGACCTGATCGAGGCGATGAAGCGGCTGCTCAACGTCGCCCCGGTGTTCGCGGTGAGCGGAACGCTGACTCACGACGTGGCCGGCTGCTACGCGCCGCTCGAATCTGTCGGACTGAGGCTACTCGGCCCCGGCGAGCACCTCACCCTCGAGACCGAGGACGAGCGCTGCCTGATCATGGGCCTCCCCGAGCCGTCGAAGACCTGGCTGCTGGCCGGCTCGAACGGGATCTCCGCGGACGAGGCGAACGAGCGGGTAAAGGTGGAGCTGCGGAAGATCCTGCTCGGGCTCGGGGCCGCGCGCGCGGAGCACCCGGAGATCCCCGCGGTGCTGATCTACCACGGCGCGGTCGAAGGGGCGGCGCTGGCGAACGGGCAGCTCCTCGAGGGGGGCATCGCGCTCGGCCGCGAGGACCTGGCGCTCGTGGGCGCGGACTACTACGCCCTCGGCCACATCCACCTGCGGCAGCAGATCCCGGGGCTGCCGGCGTGGTACGCGGGCAGCGCGTTCCCCGTCGACTGGGCGGAGGTCGACAAAAAGGGCTGCAACCTGGTCGAGCTGGAGCCGCTCGGCGGCCTCGGGCCAGACGAGACGGGGACAAGGGCTGTTGTCACCTTCGTTCCCTTCCCGCACCGCGCCCGGGCGAAGGCCGTCTGGACGCTCGGCGAGCCCGTCCCCGAGTACCCGGTCGACGGCACCGACATCTGGCTCGTCGTCAGGGCTGCGAAGGGGATGGCGATGTCCCCCGAGCATTACCTTGACGAGCTGCAGCATGACGGTTGCGGCCCCGGCTCGCGCGTGACCATCGAGACGATCCCCACGGAGACGGTGCGCGCGGCAGAGATCACCTCGCGCAAGCACCTGCGGGAGAAGGTCGCGGTCTACGCTGAGGCGAGCGGCGAGCTGCCGCCGGCGGAGAGCGTGCTGGCGAAGGCCGACACGCTCGAGGCGGAAGCCGGCCAGGCCGCGGCGGAGGCCGGCGCCCACCTGCGGGTGCGGAAGCTGCGGCTGCGGGGCGCCACGGGCATCTGGAAGGGCCTCGGGGTGGACGAGATCACCCTGGACCTCGACCGCTACGACGCGGGCCTCGTGGCGCTGATCGGGCAGAACGGCGCCGGGAAGTCGACGCTGATCGAGAACATGCACCCGTGGCCGTGCCTGCTCACCCGCGAGGGCAAGCTGCAGGACCATTTCCGGCTGCGGGACTCCGCGCGTGAGCTGTGGTTCGTCGACGAGCGGGACGGCCAGGAGTACCGGGCGCTGATGCTTATCGATGGCGTGAACGCCACCGGGAAGGCGGAGTATCACCTGTTCGCTGGCGACACCCCGCTCACCAACGGTCGGCGCGAGGACTACGTGGACGCCATCGATCGGCTGTTCGGGTCCCTGGCGCTTTTCCTGCGCTCGGCGTTCGTGAGACAGCTACCGACGAAGAACAACCCCGACCTTGCCGAGGCGACGAAGGGCGAGAAGAAGGCGATCTTCCGCGAACTCGCCGGCCTTGACTACCTCCAGGCCGCCGCGGAGACCGCGAAGGCCAACGCTGCCGGCATCGAATCGGAGACGGAGCTCGCGGAGGCGCGGCTCGCGGGGAAGCGCGAGCTGCTCGAGAGCATGCCGGCGGTCATGCTGCGGATGGATGCTGACGACGCCGAGCTCAAGAAGCAGCAGGACTCCCTGGCCGGCGTGGAGCTGGACGGGAAGGCTGTGGCATCGAAGGCGAAGGAGCTGGCGGCGGCGCTCGAGCAGCAGCGGGCCACGGAGAAGCGGATCGCCGAGGATCGGGCGGTCGTCGATCGCTGCGGAGCGGAGGCGGCCCGGGCGCGCAAGGAGGCGGCTACCTACGCCGACGCCGTGAAGCTGCGGCCCGCCGCGGAGCGGGACCTGGCGGATCACGAGCGGCTGCGGGCAGAGGAGGCCCAGGAGAATGAACGGGCGAAGAAGCATGCCGACCTGGTCGCAAGGCTCCAGTCTGAGTACGCCGACGCGGTCGGCGCTCATCGCGACCATGAGAACGAGATCCAGAAACGCCACTCCGCCACGCAGAAGGAGATGGTCCGCCTGGAGGGCGATCGTCGGGTTGTGCTCACGCAGATCGACCGGCTGATCGCGGACATCGAGACTCCCGACAAGGCCTGCCCGCAGTGCGGGTACATCGACCCGGCTCGCCTTGAGCTGCGGGAGACATGGAAGACGGAGCTCGCGGCGGCCCAGGAGAAGGCGCACGCGCTCGCCCAGGACGTCGAGGAGAAGCGGCGGGAGCTCGAGGCCATCGAGGGAGAGAGCACCTTTCCGCCCGAGAAGCCGAAGCTGCCGGCGTTCGACGGGACGCAGCTCGGGAAGCTCACCGCGGCGATTGCCGCGATCGATCCGAAGGCCATCCGCGCCGTCATCGAGCGGGCGCAGCGGGCCGAGGTCGAGATCGCCAAGCTGAACGAGCTCGCCGCCCAGCGGGAGCTTGAGGCGCAGAACGCCGACGACCGCATCATGAAGATGGTCGCCACCCTCGACGAAACGATGGAGGGCCGGGCGGCGAAGGCCGGGGCCGACCTCGAGGAGGTGCGGCAGCGGTATGCGGCGATCAAAGAGGCCATCGTGTCGCTGCGCACGCGCATCGACGAGGCCATCGCTCGGCTTGACGAGCTGGAGAAGACGCGCCAGGAGATCGCCGACGCCGAGCGGGTCTTCGCGCGGAGCAAGGCCGAGGCCGCGGAGTGGCGGTACCTCGAGCGGGCGTGCGGGGCGGACGGTATCCAGGCGCTCGAGCTGGACGCCCTGGGCCCGAGCATCGCGGAGGTCGCGAACCGGCTGCTGTCGGCCGCCTACGGCACGAGGTTCTCGATCGTCTTCAAGACGACGCGCATCGCAGGCCGTGGATCGAAGACGAAACAGGTCGAGGACTTCTCCATCTGGATCACCGACAGCGAGCGGGTCACCGAGCAGGACCTCTCGACGCTCTCGGGCGGCGAGCGCGTGTGGATCTACCGCGCGCTCTACGACAGCTTCGCGATCATCCGCGACAGGAACACCGGGCTGCGGTTCCTCACGTGCTTCGCTGACGAGGCGGACGGCGCCCTCGACCCCGAGGCGCGGCAGATGTACTTCGCGATGCTGCGCGCGGCACACGCGGAGAGTGGGCGCCGGCACACGCTGATCGTGACGCACTCGGAGGCCGCCCAGGAGATGATCCCGCAGCGCATCGTGATGGCCGAGCTGGCCAAGGCGCCAGCGGAGGTAGCGGCATGATCCGGTCGAGGTACGTGAACGCGGAGCCGATCATCCAGGCTCCGCAGGTGAAGCACGAGGTCCCCGGCAGCGGGATCGTGACGCGATGCTTCTGCGGCGGGAAGCTGGACCGCGCCGGCATCGACCTTCTGTACTGCGACCTCTGCGGGTCGTGGTACCTCGGCCGGCAGTTGAAGTCGGCGCACTCCTACCACCTCACGAGGGTACCAGCATGAGACGCTTCACATCCTACCGCGAGGAGTCGCGGAAAAACTACGGCGCATATGACATTGAAAACCTGACCTCCGATCAACTGAAGGTCGGCGCGCTCCTCCGCATGGCCGACACGCTCGAGGAGGCGATGCGCTGGGCGCGCGGCTTCCGGGGCTGCGCGATGGTCAGGGCGATCGAGCGCATCAGCCGCGGGGTCACGATCCGGCACCGGCGGGAAGTGAAGATCCGCATCGAGTGGCCGTGGATGCAGAGGCTCTTGAAGGCGAGGAAGAAGAAGCGCGCTGCCCTGAAGCTCGTCGCGAAGAAGGCGGGCACCGTCAGGAGAGCGGCATGAAGTGGTGGGCATGGGCGCTGATCGGTGCCGCCGCCCAGCTCGTGCTGACGCTGCTCGTGCTCGGCATGTTTGCGCTCGGCAAGCAGGCGGACCGGCGGATGGCTGAGGCGCCGAGGGAGGCGAAAGGTTGAAGACTCGCTGCGGGAAAGAAGTGTACCCGAACGGGCCGGGGGCGGCGAAGTACCGGGCCGATGACGCGCGGTTCAACGCGCCGGCCCGGCGGCGGACGTTCTCGGCCGCGGGCCGGTGGCTCCTCATCAACCGGCGCACGCCGAACCGCGCGAGCCGGCGTAAGGCGCTGCACGCCTCCGGCAACTCGCGCGAGATCCAGAGGCGGCAGGTGCTCGTGAAGACTGCGGCGGTCCGCCGGCAGCAGCGTCAGGAGCGGGGGGCCTCATGAGCGACACCTACCGCATCGGCGAGGCGGCTTCTCGGCCGATCTTCGCCCGGGTGAGCCCCCGCGACTTCGAGAACTTCAGATCGCGCGCCAGGGCCGAGGGGCTGACGATCGACGAGGCATTCCGCGCGATCGCCACGGCCTACGCGCAGGGCGACTTCTACATCCTCTCGCGCGACAAGGCGAAGCAGCGCGACCTGAACTTCTACCTTGCGGCTCACGGGAAGCAGACGAACCCGCCGGATACGCCGGCGTGAATCTCTACGAGAGGGAGGGACGCTGATGAAGTAGCGCGGGGCCACCAACTGAGCGCGGGGCCCAGCTCCTCGCAGGCCCCGCATGCCGGTCCTCCGTGGTGGCAAGGCGGTTTGTACCCGCCCCAAGGTGGTTCGACTCCACCGACCGGCTCTAGCCGGCGTTGCCGGCGTGAGACTGGCGGCAGCCGGTCCCGATCCGACAGATGGTGTTCCGGCACGCCGGGGGCTGCCGACCCCGGCAACTTTGGGAGGGGAACTTCGTGGGTCATAGGCAACGTATCGACCGTCTTCGGTGGCTGCGGGCCGCTGCGGTGGTCGCGTTCGTGGCGGTGTTCGCCCTGGCCGGCGGGGTGAGCATCGGCATCGCGCTAGTGACGCGAGACGACAATAGGCCGAAAGTACCAGAGGCCGTCGAGGCCGGCCTGGAGCCTCGGCCCTACACCTTGCCGCTGGAGTACGCGCAGCTCGTCATCCGCTACTGCGACGAGACCGGCGTCCCGGTGTGGCTGGCGTGCCGGCTGTTCGCGCACGAAAGCGGGTGGCGGCCCTCCATAATCGGCCCCGAGAACGACAACGGCACGCGGGACTACGGCCTGGCGCAGCTCAACAGCGCCTACCTCGAGTGCTTCCGCCAGTACAACGACGGCGTGGCCGTGGACCCGTTCAACCCCGAGCACGCGATCCGCGTGGGGATCCGCTACCTCGCGGCGCTGCACGCCGAGCACGGCTCCTGGCGCGAGGCCGTCCGCCGGTACGCGGGGCACAGGCCGGCGGCGCACACGGCGGCGATCATGGGAGATGCGAAGTGACGCACGCTGGGGTGTCGTACGCGGACAAGCTGAAGGATCCGCGCTGGCAGCGGGTGAAGTGCCTGGTGCTCGTGCGCGACGACTTCACCTGCCGAAGCTGCGGGTGCACCACGCGGACCCTCCACGTCCACCACCGGTGGTACGGGAACGGGCTCGAGCCGTGGCTGTACCCGCTCGATGCCCTCGTCACGCTGTGCGACCAGTGCCACTCGTTCGAGGAGGTGGCCGAGCCGATCGGCCGCGGCTCGGACTTCTGGCCGCTCATCCGCATGAGCGACGGCACGTTCAGGAAGGGTCCGAAGGCCGAGATCGTCGGACGGTGGGACACGAGCAAGGCGCCCCGGAGGTGGGCATAGAATGGCGAAGCGATACACGGACACAGCGATATGGGAGAAGGACTGGTACCTCTCGCTTACGCCCGTCGAAAAATCTGCTTGGCACTACATTGCCGAGAATTGTGATCCTGTTGGAGTGTGGCCGTGCTCA
>Ga0265297_10011119_pt1 | contig 11090 bp, 8 predicted proteins | sample Munlanlwell13791_FD_192502 | JGI IMG/M metagenome (GOLD analysis project Ga0265297, IMG submission 192502) | Leachate microbial communities from a municipal landfill in Southern Ontario, Canada - Leachate well 137-91 | ecosystem: Engineered > Solid waste > Landfill > Unclassified | place...
GCGGCCCCATTGCTGGGGCAGGCCTTATCTCTAAATTACGGCCGCTGTTTTGCCGAGTTCCTTAACGAAGTTTCTCTCGTACATCTGAGGCTTCTCGCCTCACCTACCTGTGTCGGTTTACGGTACGGATACTGTTGTCTTAGCCCTAGAGGTTTTTCTAGTCAGCTCTGCCGCCTAAATTGATTCCACCTTGCGGCTTCATCTCTAGCCAGCTTCTTAAAACTATGGCCCGGATTTACCTAAGCCGTTTTTTGAAGCAAGCTACGTACATACCATAGCACGCTTAGACCTTAGAACTGCGTCCCCCCATTGGAAAACAACAGTAGTGCTGGAATATTAACCAGCTCATCCATCAGCTACACCCGCACTACACGGGCTATGCCTTAGGATCGACTAACCCTGGGTCGATTTTCGTTGCCCAGGAAACCTTAGGTTTTCGATGGGCGGGGTTTTAACCCGCCTTTTTGCTACTCATGCCAACATTCTCCCTTCTCTCCGCTCCACCGCGCCTCACGACACGACTTCAACGCTGAAGAGAATGCTCCTCTACCACTCCCCAAATTCTTGCTTTCTATTTCTTATCTTTCCAGTACTGCGCTTCACGAACCCCTAACAAAATTTGGGTTCGGCTGATAAAAAACAAGAATTTGGAGAGTTCACACCTTCGGTACTATGCTTAGCCCCGATAAATTTTCGGCGCGAAACAACTTGATTAGTGAGCTATTACGCTATCTTTAAAGGATGGCTGCTTCTAAGCCAACCTCCTAACTGTCGTAGTCACAACACCACCTTTTACACTTAGCATAGATTTAGGGACCTTAGATTGTGATTAGGGCTGTTTCCCTTTTGACTGATGAACCTTAGCGCCCATAGTCTGACTGCCGGACTCTACCCTCAAGTATTCGGAGTTTGATTGAAGACGGTATCTTGCGACCCGCCCTCATCCAGTGCTCTACCCCCTGAGGTCAACATCCGACGCTAGCCCAAAAGCTATTTCGAGGAGAACCAGCTATTGCCGAGTTCGATTACAATTTCTGCGCCAACCACGACTCATCCCATAGTGTTGCACGGCTAATGGGTTCGGACCTCCCTCTGTCTTTCGACAGAGTTCATCCTGGTCATGGTTAGATCACCCGGCTTCGGGTCTTGTCCATGCGACGAATGCTTCACTTCCGTCTCGCGAATATACGCTAGACGAAAGCGAAGCACAAACGGGCTATTAACCCTCGCTTTCACTCTGCATGCTCTCCAAACGGAGATTATGCAAGCCACATAGAACAAACTCGTTGGCTCATTCTTCAATAGGCACGCCGTCACCCCTTGCGGGGCTCCGACTCCTTGTAAGTATACGGTTTCAGGTACTATTTCACCTCCCTCAACGGGATGCTTTTCACCTTTCCCTCACGGTACTTGTTCACTATCGATCATAAGAAGTATTTAGTCTTAGGTCATAGTCGACCTGGCTTCAGACGGGATTTCACGAGTCCCGCCCTACTTAAGAACACTAGCTACGAAGGGATAATTCTTTTCACTTACCGGGCTATCACCGTCTCTGGCTGAGCTTTCCAGCTCATTCAATTAAAAACTATCTTTTTTTACTTCGCCCCATTCATCTGGAAATAGGCGCTAGGTCTTGCAACCCCTAAAAAACATATGGCCCCAGAGCCTTCAAGAGAGAACTTGGCGAACCAAGTTCAATCTGCGGTAATTTAGGTTTAGACTTCTCCCCGTTCGCTCGCCACTACTTAGGGAATGATTGTTATTTTCTTTTCCTCCGGCTACTAAGATGTTTCAGTTCACCGGGTCTTCCAGCTGGCCTAAAAGGCTCAGCTTCCTCTTTCTTCAAAAGAGGGGGTTTCCCCATTCGGAGATCTGCGGGTCAAAGGTTGCTTGCCACCTCACCGCAGCTTATCGCAGGCTGCTACGTCCTTCATCGTCTTCTTATGTCAAGGCATCCACCATATACTCTTACTGTGATTTTCCCACGCTTTTACATTTAAAAGCTACGCAAAGCGTGGCATGTTTTAAATTACAGCCGAGAACTTTCATTCTCGATTTAAAACATCCTTTATTTTATCTGTTTGATGTCTTTACTCTAACATTGAATTGTTAATGACCGTAGGGCGCAAAAAAACCGCTTTTGGCGGTTCTAAGTAATCGCAAAATAGCTGATCAATTAGAATCGCTTATTAACATGGTTTCTAAACATTATTTGCATATTGTTTTATAGCTTTTACAGCCCTATTAAAACTGTTAACAATTATAGCTTTTTTAAAAATATTGTCAAGGGGGACAAAGTGTGCAAAAAATAGCCCATTTTAGGCTATTTTTTAAAACTATATTTTATCTAAAATTTAAGTAAATTTTAAGAATCTAAAAGCCCAGAATCCTCAATTTGTTCTATTGCTGTTTCGCGACTAATTTTACCAGCTTGAAATAATTCCTTAATATGCCGATCGAGCGTAATCATCCCGATAGAAGACCCCGTTTCAATAACACTTTTTATCTGAGCAATTTTCCCTTCTCTAATTAAATTGGCAACAGCCGAATTATTTATTAAAATTTCTCTGGCCGCGATTCTTCCTCCGCCTTCTTGAGTTAATAATCTCTGCGAAATAACTGCCGTTAATACTGAGGAAAGCTGAGACTTAACTTGGCTTTGTTGGTGTGGCGGAAAAATATCAATAATTCTATCAATCGTTTGCGCCGCACTATAGGTATGGAGGGTTGCTAAAACTAAATGTCCGGTTTCGGCAAGGGTAACGGCCGTAGCGATTGTTTCTAGGTCACGCATTTCTCCTAGCATAATAACGTTCGGATCTTGCCTTAAAACATGCTTCAATCCAGAAGCAAAACTAATCATATCTGTTCCAAGTTGGCGTTGAGAAATAATGCTTTTATCATTGGTAAAAACAAATTCAATCGGATCTTCAAGAGTAATAATATTAACGCTTTTTGTACTGTTAATATGATTAATCATCGCCGCGAGAGTCGTCGATTTTCCGCATCCAGTCGGACCAGTAATTAAAATTAATCCTTGCGGCAAAGTTAGTAACTCGGAAACAACCGGTGGCATTCCAATCTCGCCCAAACTCGGTTTTTCATTACTAATAACGCGAGCTACTATTTTAATATTATTTTTCTCATAAGAAAAATTTAAACGATAGCGATACTTTTCGAGCTGATAACTAAGATCCAAATCCCTTTTCATGGTAAATCGTTCTTTCTGCTCATGATTCAATAATACATCCAAAAAAGAATCTAATATCTCATTTGTTAATTCTTGAAAATTACCATCAGGAGAAACATCCTTAGTATTTAAAAGATTTCCATCAATTCTCAATATCGGAAACTGGCCAAAAAGCAGATGAACATCTGAAGCATTTTTCTCGGCGGCAATTTTGAAAATATTATTTATATCCATATTTTTACCAAGCCATTTTTTTAATTCCTTTCGCCGCAGCGTCAACCTGCGCTTCTTGTTTTGATGAACCTTTACCTTTGGTAATTAAATCTTCGCCGAGGTACAAACCAACTGTAAAAACTTTATCATGATCCGGGCCTATTTCATCAATTATTTCATAATGCGGAGTTATTCCACGTACTTCCTGAGCCTTTTCTTGAAAATGTGATTTAGGATCAAGATATAATTGATTAGCTAAAATATCATCAAGCCGACAAACAATATTTTTAATAATGAATTTTTTGGCCACTTCGATTCCTTGGTCTAAATAAATTGCCCCAATAATTGCCTCGATTGCATTTGCCAAAATAAATTGACGCGACTTTTTATTTTTATCCCTTGATTCTCCTTTTGACAAATATAAAGAATCCTCAATATCAAGCGTCTGAGCAATTTCATGAAGCATTTTCGCATTAACTAACGATGCTCGCCAATTAGTTAAATCCCCTTCTGGTGTTTCTTTAAAATTTAAAAATAAATATTCCGTTACAACAATTTCTAAAACTGCATCACCTAGAAATTCCAAGCGTTCGTTATGACCAACCTTAAAATCGGAATGTTCATTTAAATAAGACCGATGAACCATCGCTTGTAATAAAAAATCCTCATTCTTGAATTTTATACCGATTTTTTTTTGCAGTTTTTCTAAATTGTTTGCCATCATATATTTAAAACGCAAGAGGCGCTTCGGATAATTCGAGCGCCCCAAAAGCTAAATCTCTTTTTTTTGCTGAGCTTCTTCTTCTACTTCTTTCGCCGCCTCAACTTCTTCTTTATTATCCCTGACTTGAATCTTTGGTTCATCATTATACAAAGCGCCGAGCACTCCATTAACAAACTTGCCGGAGGCATCGCCTCCGAAGCTCTTGCCCATTTCAATCGATTCATTAATTGCTACTCTCGGCGGAATCTCGGTATATAAAAGTTCATAAATCCCTAAACGTAAAATATTTCTATCAACAGTTGTTATCTGATCAAGCGGCCATTCCGTCGCATATTTAATAATGTGCTTATCAATTTCTGCTAACTTATCTTTTACTCCCAAGACTAAACTTTTCACAAAACCACCATCATCAAAGTTTGGTGCAAAATTAGCAAAATTATCAACAATCAAAGGATCAATATCGCTATCTTTTCGTCCATTAAAATCCCAGGCAAATAAAGTTTGCAAAGCGATAGTTCTGGCAAGATGTCGATTAGACATAAATTATTTCTTTTTAATAGCTTTAGTTTTTGATTTTAAAACTACTTTCTCTTTATAAGTTCCACAGAAAGTACAAACTGTATGAGGTTTACGCATTTCGCCACATTTTGGACATTTCTTTAAGGTAACTTTTTTCAAGGCTAAGTGAGCTCGACCAGTGTGGGTCTTACTATGTGTTTTTTGTTTCTTTGGATTTGCCATATAATTAATTTAATTTATATATTTGTAGTATAACTTAATACTATGATTAGTCAAATAAAACAAAAGTTATTTAAACTAATTGCGGTTTAGGGCCAACAAGTTTTTCAAACTCATCTTTTTCAAGAGTTTCCTTCTCAAGCAAAGCAGCCACTATCTTTTCTAATTCAATAGTTTTTTCTTTAATAATCGCTTCCGCCTTTTTTTCTCCTTGAGAAATAAAACTGGTAATCTCCTCATCAATTTTCTCGGCCACTTTTTCACTATAATTTCTTTGCTCATGAATTTCTCTTCCTAAGAAAATCATTTCTTCTTTTTCGCCATAAGTCCTCGGACCAAGATGATCACTCATTCCATAGTCGGTAACCAAACTTCGTGCGAGAGCCGTTGCCCGACGTAAATCCGAAGTTGCTCCGGTCGTTACTTCGCCAAAAATATCTTTTTCCACGATATGACCGGCAAGTAAAACGGCAATCTCCGAAATAAACTCTGACTTGGCATGCATATGTCTGTCTTCGGTCGGTGCTTTTAAAGTATAACCTCCCGCGCTACCGCGTGAAATGATTGAAACTTTATGAACAGAATCGGCATCCGGCAAAAAATGAGAAACTAAGGCGTGCCCCGCTTCGTGATAGGCGGTAATCTTTTTTTCCTTATCATTTATTACTCGACTTTTCCTTTCTGGACCAATCATTACTTTTTCAATTGCTTCAAATAAATCTTCGTTCACAATTTCTTTCTTATTATTTCGCGCCGCTAAAATCGCCGCTTCATTTAAAATATTGGCTAAATCCGCGCCAGAAAATCCCGAAGTTCTTTCCGCTATCTTTTTTAAATTAACGTCTTTCGCTAATGGCTTCTTTTTCGAGTGAACAACCATTATTTCCTCCCTATCTTTTAAATCAGGCAAATCAATAGTTACTCTTCTGTCAAAACGACCAGGGCGAAGTAAGGCTGGGTCCAAAACATCGGGACGATTAGTCGCGGCAATAACAATAATATTTTGGGTCGGTTCAAATCCGTCCATCTCAACTAAAATTTGATTTAAAGTTTGTTCTCTTTCATCATGGCTACCGCCCATTCCTGACCCGCGACGACGTCCGACCGCGTCAATCTCATCAATAAAAACAATACAGGGCGCACTCTTTTTTGCTTTTTCAAATAAAGAACGAACTCGTGACGCGCCAACTCCAACAAACATCTCGACAAATTCCGAACCGGACATATGAAAAAATGGAACTTGTGCTTCTCCGGCAACTGAGCGAGCAAGTAATGTTTTTCCTGTTCCCGGGGAACCCAATAATAAAACCCCACGTGGAATCTTCGCTCCTAAATCATGAAACTTTTTAGGAAATCTTAGAAATTCAACAATTTCTTTTAATTCTTCCTTTGCCTCTTTTGCTCCGGCGACATCCTTAAAAGTCGTTCTATTCTTTTCATCCGGTTTAAAGTCTTTAGCAGTTGATTGTCCAAAACTCATCGCGCGAGAATTAGACCCCTGAAGCCCACGCATCATAAAAAAGATAAACCCACCAATAAGAACAAACGGAATTAAGAAAGGCAAAACATTAACTAAAATATAATCCCAACCACTTTCATCTTTAACGGAAGTTTTAATTAAAGTAGATTTCTCCGGATTAACTTGATAATTATTTAATAAAGTCGAAAGCGATTCAGTCGGTTCTTTTCTAATTGTCTCTTTTTTCCCATCCTTTAAAGTCGCATTTATCTTATTGCCGCTTATAACAATATCAGATACTTGCTCGCTATTTATTTGATTAACGAGCGTCTCAATCCCGACAATACTACTTTTTGCTCCCTGCCCAGAAATAGCGCTAAAAATAGCCGCTAAAGCTAGAAAACCAAATAAAAATATAAATAAATTCTTAAATAAATTTTTCATGTAATTGATAATTAATTAAACAAATTTCCTATTCTTAATAACTATATTATAGAAAGAAATGGAGGTTTTGGCAATCTGTTTTTATTTCTTGTCAAAATAAAATTTAACAAAAATTCCCCCAAAATACGGAGGAATTTTTGAAATATTTTCTAGACGTTCTAATTATTTACTTTTCTTCGTCTTTTTTTCCGCCTTTTCTGTTTTTTCTTCCTTCTCTTCTTTTACTGCATCTTCTTTCTTAACCTTCTTTTCTTTCTTCTCAACTTTTTCTTCTTTAGACGCCTTTTCTTCTTTTACCTTTTTACCTTCACCGGCTAATTTTAAGCCTAAACGATGTTCACTCGGAGAAATACTAACAACTTCAAACTTACGAACTTCATCAGATTTAAATAAATCAGTAATTTTCTCCTTAACCCCTAAATTTAATTGGCTAATATGAGCAAGCCCATGAATTTCATCGTCAAGTTTAACAAATAAACCGAAAGGATTAACTTTTAAAATTGTTCCTTCAACAACCTGCCCTGATTTATATTTAGCGCTCGCTTCAAGCCATGGATCGGTTAATAATTTTTTAGCACTTAAGAAAACTTTAGCGCCGTCGATTGTAATAATTTCCGCTTTTATTTTATCGCCAACTTTATACATCTCACTTGGAGAATCAATTCTCTGCCAAGCTAATTCAGAAATATGAATTAAACCTTCAATATTTTCTCCGAAAGAAACAAAGACACCGAAATTAGTAATGGCTGTAATCTTTCCTTCAATCCCCATCCCAATCGTATATTTATCAAGGGCTGGTTTTTGTTTTTTATTCCAAACATCTTTCTCGGAGAAAATAATTTTATTATCTTCTTCATTTAACGTCATAACGGTAACATCAAATTCTTGTCCGACAAAAGATTTTAATTTTTCTAAGATTCGGCTCTTATCACCGCCGGAAATCCTTGGATAATTTTCAGGGGCAAGCTGCGAAACCGGTAAGAACCCGTCAATCTGACAGAAACGACTTAGCAAGCCGCCTTTATTAGCGTCCATGATTTTAACTTTAATAACCGTCTTCTCTTTAAGCGCACGGCGTAAATCATTCCAAGCCTTTTCTTGCCCAACAAGACGAAATGATAATTCAAGTTCACCATTCTCGTTTTCATCATCAACAACCGCCGCTTCAACTTCTTGACCGGGTTTTAAATTTGAAAATTCTGGTACTTCGTTATAAAGTTCTGGCCCACGAACAACTCCCATCAAAACTCCATTAACATCTAACTTCACTTCTGATTTAGAAGCGGTAATAACGACAGCCTTAATAATATCCCCGACTTGAGGAATTTTAATATCATCTTTTTCAAGTAATTTAGCGAATTCGCTATCTTGATTTAAATCTTTCTCTTCCATATATATATGACGAACTTTTTTACAATAAAAAAAGCGCGTTTAACCCCGCGTTGGCGGAGCCTTTTGGCCACCTCTGAGCAAATTAGCTCATAAAATCCAAAAGTTTTCTTATAGGTGATTATTTAATTAGTACCAACATTGTATTGCATTTACTGTCTTTTGTCAAGAAAAAGAAAAGCCACCTTTCAGGGGTGGCTTTAACACAAAATTCAATCATTATTGCTTCATATAGCCTCTGGCTGCCTCTTGCAAATAACTAAGCCGTTTCAACAGTTCTTCTCTATCGGCAAGCGCTTTCTGATGCGCTGGCATTATTAAAAATACAGGATCTAATAATCTCTGTAGCTTGGCTGCCTGAAATTCATTAAGCCCTAATTCGAGAGTTTTGTTTTTTAATCCTTCGGCAAATTGCGTTTGATTAGCATACGAGCCGTCGGGGTTAACCGCAATATCCTGAATCGCCCGATAAGCGTCGCCGGGAATCCTCATCTTCTTCAAAACAGTCTGTAAAGCACTGCCCGACATTCCTGGGTATTCCCGAAAGAAAGCGGAAATTTTTTCCTGATAAGGAACATAGGATTTCATTTCACGAGTGATACGATCAAGCGCAATAAAAATCGGCATCACATCAGTCCCTAATTCCCTAAACAAGAATGAGCGCCCCATATTACCGGCGTTAGGGTAGTTGGGCAATTCTTCTGCTAAAAACATAAGGGCATTACGTGATTTTTTCAGCATTACAACCGCACCCTCCATCGCCCAGGCGTTAGATTTATTTGGCATGATTGACGAGCCTTTGACGCCTTTCTTTTTTTGTTTAATAAAAAGTTGCGCCGGACAACTAGCCATTCGGATAAAATCTTCAGTCAACTTAATTATCTGAGTAAGAATATTGGAGACAATTAGAAATTTCCCGGCTTCATTGGTATAAGAGACACACTGATCAGCCCAGGGTTCATGCGTCAGTTTATAATCTTCAATATACTTATTGGCAAAATCATGCCAAGGCAATTTAGGATAAGCGGCATAATGGCAAGTTAAATTATTAATAGCCCCACCCATTTTTGCAGAAAACTGGCTTGATAATAAATCATGCAATAAGCTTTGTATAGCGCTTACTCTAATTAACGTTTTAATCAGGTGTGTCGTTGGCTCAGCCGCTTGCAAATGAGTTAATTCAGGCAAAACAAGAGGGCCACCATTTAATGCTTCCTGTAAATAACAATAGTCCATCAGAAAAAAACAAAATTCTGATAAACGATTTGCTAAATGTCCTAAGATTAATTCATTGGCAACTAAGCCAAACACGATACTCATTGTGTCTTCTGAAGTTTCCGCAAAACAAACTGCTTCCACGTCTTTGGCTAAGTGTGGCAATTCGCTAGCAATTTTTAATTTAATAAAATCACCAGCAGCAGCTGTATCATGTTCGGTAAAAGCTTCAATTTTTTCTGCCTGAAAAACTTCATCCAGAGAAACACCAATCGTTTCCATAATAAATTTTTTATCTTCAGCACTTAGCACTCCAATAATCTTTTCATCATCAGGAATGGATCGTTGCGCCAAAAATTCGCTCAGGGCAATCAAATATTTTTTGATTACATAAAAGCGCTTTAAACCGATGGCTTTGCCGGAAGTTACGTCTTTCATAAACTCGACGCTTTTACTATAGCGTCCCAAGAGAGAGGTTGGGGACAATAATATTTCTACCGTCTTTGCGTCCGCTTTTAGAGCGAATAATTTTTCTAAACTAGGAAAATCCGGACCATAGCCGGCAATCATCCCTTTTACAATTTCATTCATTTCTTATCGTTTTTATGGGTCAAACAACCCGGTTAATATAATTTTCAATGTACTTTTAAATTCTAATAAGATTATAATTAATTAAGCAATATGTCAACACAAAAACGACCTGACAAAAATCGGGCCGTTTTCATATTCTAAAATATTCAATACAATTTCAATCTATCGATTGAAAATAATCACAATGAGAGTCGGGTTGAATTTCGCCATTTTCTTCTAATAATTCTTCAAAAGTTTTATCGCTTGAAGAAACACAAACGCATTTCCCGCGCTCAGAATAAAAACTGGTACAATTTTGACATTGTGTCGCCTCGTTCCCCCAATGATTAACGTATTCACTGTCTAAATTTCTATCTGACATATAATTTCCAAATAATTTAATAATTAATCTAAAAATATTATATCACGCGTTTTTGAAAAGTAAAAAAGCACCAAGTTTCCTTGATGCTCTAATGTTTCTATTCCGGAACTATTTTAGCTATTCCGGAAAACAGTCTTTAGCCATTTCTAATTGAAGCAAAAAACGATTGTGCTTAGGTTTCCAAATAACTTGTTCATTTTCAATAAAACCTGCCACCTTAGGGTCTTCCTGTATGTACTGCTCCGTTGGAATATCCATTGCCGAAATAATCGGAATACCATTCCAGTCTGCCAGAGAAGAACGATTGAAGCCGCATACAATCCCTTTTACGTGACCGCCATTTTTTTCAATCAACTGCACAAGGTCTTTAGTCGTACTGAAATTGTTAGTAACATCTTCAACAATAATAACTTCGTCTCCTTCATTAATGTTATGACGGCCAAAAACCTGTTCACTGATTTCCTTGGCGCCCTTACTGGCATCGGCCGGAGTAATAACAATTTTTTCAGTAAATATGGAACGGCATCCTAACACCCGTCCCAGCGCATCGCTAAGTTTAATTCCTCCCATAGCAGCGCCAATCACAACATCACAGGAAATTTTTGCCTCTGTTAACTTATCTCCTATTGTTTTAGCAAAGAAATCAAGAGGTAAAAAATGATCTTCAATACTGGCAAAATCATAATACTTAAAACCGACCTTGTTTTTGATTTGCCCATCAGGAGCCACATAGGTTCCTTTATAAGCAACCAGTGGTCCCATATAA
>Ga0265297_10011120_pt1 | contig 11090 bp, 10 predicted proteins | sample Munlanlwell13791_FD_192502 | JGI IMG/M metagenome (GOLD analysis project Ga0265297, IMG submission 192502) | Leachate microbial communities from a municipal landfill in Southern Ontario, Canada - Leachate well 137-91 | ecosystem: Engineered > Solid waste > Landfill > Unclassified | place...
AAACAAGTTTAGGCAAATCCAGGTATCCAGGATCAATATTCACCAGGCGCCTGCCTCGGCAAGAAAGCTTATCTTCAATCTTATTGGTTAAGATTTTAATTCCGGGAAGCTGCTGGGGCAGTATAAGTTTATTAAAACTCAGAAATACTCTGGATAGGCCATCCCCGAATTCTTCCTGATAATAATCCGTCATAGAAAACGGGATCGGGTCGCTTTCAAAATCAATTTTACCAAAACGCCTGATAAGGATTAGCCTCGCTTTGTTAAATGCCTGTTTATCCCTGAAAATAAAACCAACAATGAGCTTGACCGGCTTAGCGGGGGTTATTTTCCCCATCTTTTATCAGGGGAGGCTGCTGCGGGTGAATTCTGCGGCAAAAACTGATTAATATATTCTGTAATTACTTTACGTTGAGAATTATTTATCCGGTTAAAGAAGATAGCTATATTAAAACCCTGGCTTGATTCATCTTCCGTGCGCACAATAACTCCCTGGCAGTCAATTGTACGGTTCTTATTATCTTCTTTGGTTTTTACCGGAAGTGTTAATTTAATCGAGACCCTGGTAAACGGAGGTATGTATTTCTTTATGTTGCAATACGCCCCTACGCAGCTAATGTTGCGCGTAGTAGTTGAAAAATCATAACCATTAGCAGCTACCTTAAGAGGAAGCTTCTGGTCCAGGCGCGGATGGACTCTTCTTTCTATTCCAGTTTTTTTCATTTCTCCTCGGTTTTCGCCTTTTTAATGAAAGAAGACCAGCATTTCTTAGTGCAATAAAGTTTGCCGTCGCGGTAATAGCGCCTTATCTTCTTAATCGGTTTATTGCAACTTAGGCAATTTGTTTGTTTTTCTTCTTTTGGTTTCACTTCTGGGGCTGCTGCTTGAGCTTCGTTAGTTGCCATATTCGTTAACTGCCTTCCTTTCTTTAAAACCTTCCTGTTTGCATTTTGATATAATCTTCCAAATAATTCTTCTCTAAGGGGTCTATCTCCAGAAACTCAACGCCTAACCTGTTTCTGTCAGAATGAGGCAACGGCTGGCACCAGGCAACCCTGCCTATAGGATGAAGAACCCTAGCGAGTATATCAATTTCAAGCATTAATGAAGTCTGGGGCGCGAGGAATTTATTCGTGTTAAAAGCTACGCCGTAGGCACTGATATTATGGGAAATAACATTGTCGCATTCCGATGGCGAACCTCTTACCTGATAGCGCATTTGCGCGCGCAGGCCTATTCTCGGAGCACGCCTTTTAACCTCTTGGTTTGTAGACAAGTTATTACTTTCTCAAAATAAGAGAAAGCTCCAGCTCCACTTTCATTTAGGAAAATATAGCACATATTTTCGTTTATGTCAACCATCCTCTAAGCGCACCCCCCTTTAATCCGGCTTGAGAAATAGCCCCCGGTTAAAGCGTCTAATGAAGCTGTCAATTCTCTGATGCGCAGCTCTTTTTCAAAACGCCTCTTTCTGTCTTCAATCTGAATGTTGTCTAAATCCATCTTAACCCGGATACGCTCAAAATATAGTTTATTTACTTCATCTAATATATCATCTCTCAGTTGCACCATGAGCCGGGAGCGCGTATCAATAGAAGTCTGATCGCTATTCCAAATAAGTTCGCTTAAGTCCCAGCTTAAAGTAACATCCCAATCCAGGCTATCCCGGCCGCGCCTTAAGATATCGTCGGATTCATTGTTGCTTGAACCGGATTCCCAATGCCAGAGGTCACCCGTATCCCTGGCTAACCCCATGCTGACTTTAGGAAGTATCGCTTTTTTCTGCGCCTGTTTCCTCCAATTAATTATTTTCTCCGGCTCAACTTCAGCATATCTAACCGCCTGCCTTTGCACTTCTTTAATTCCGGGCTCGTCTTGGGAATATCCGGAGATTATATCCGGTGATTCGGATGAATCAGGATAATCTAACTTTGCTTTAAATAATCCTTTGTCCGTGCAGGCGTATAAATTCGCGTTATTATCCAACTCCATAAAATTAACATTACGCGCGCTAAGGTTAAATGAAACCTCTCTCCACCTTTCATTCTCATATGCGAACACGCCGGATTTAGTCGCCGCGTAAAGCCCGGATTTATCTGAAAACAATAAAAATTGCGTATCGCGGCTGAGTAAACCATATCCGGTTAATAATTCCCACTCAATTCCTTTGTTTTTACTCTTATATACGCCCCTGGTGGTAGCCAGGTATATATTGCTCGTATTGTTATGGTCAATAGTTATATATCTTATTTCGGAATAGCGCTTCTCCTCATCCCGGTCTTCATTCTCTTCCTCCGGCTCCAAACCATTTTCTACCGGATGGGTTACAAAGATTCTTTCCCAGGTTAACCCGCTATCAACGCTTCTAAAGGCTCCGTCTACGCAAGAAACATAAATATAAGCCGGCTCTTTATAAAAACAGGCGATATTGAATATCCGGCTATTCCCAAGCCTGCCTGTTTCCTTACGCCAGGAGCGGCCTTTGTCATTACTTATGAATAAGCCGCCTTTTGTCCCCAGATAGATTCCCTGAGGCAATATTACTACAGTTGTGCAATCAAGCTCAGCCGCATTCTTGCCTTTAAAAATCCTGTTCCACCTTTGACCTTCATCAGGGCTCACATATAACCCGGCTCCGGTTGCCGCGTATATGGCTTTCTTGTCAAGGCTAGCAAAAGTTAAATAATTTAGTGCGCGATTACCCCCTCTTAACGTAAAAATATTCCGCCAGTTCTTGCCGCCATCCTGCGTCTTAAATACCCCCTTGTCTGTTCCCAGATAAATAACCCCTGGGGTATCCTGGTTTATTAACACCGCGCTTGCGTTAAGCGTACCCCTGCTTACCTCCTCCCACCTGGGCTCAGCTGCCCAGGACTCTCCGGTTAGAATGACTAACCCTGCCAAAATTGCTATAGCTTTCTTCATTTTGCCACCTCCTACTACAATAGACGCAGGGGCAGCAAAAATCTAACTTAAAAAATCAAAAAAAATCCCGTATCTGGAAAGATACGGGAAAATAAAAGAGGCAAGGAGAAATCTATTTTTGTTTGTTTTTTGCCGGGCATTGCCTGCCCGCTGGTAGTTTACCCCTTGCCTGATTTAAGTATAACATATTTAGTCTAAGTTTCAAGAGCGAATGCCCGTGGTAGCGGACGTTTAAACGCCCGCTACCCCAAGGCAACAGCGTATTCCCTAGGCCGGCATGCCTAAATATAGCCTTATGGCCTGTATAAAACTTTGCTGTTTTTTATGGTGTCTTTTTGGCCTGCGTGTTAGCTTACGGTGCATACGTCTCATTTTACCCTCCTTTTTTCCTCCAGGTAAGCCCGGTTTATTACCGGGCTCTAACCCCCTCTCTCTGTAAACTCCCGTGGCTGGCATATAAATAAAAAACCCCGGCAATCATCATGCCAGGGCTTTAGCCAAACAAAAACCCTAAAAGGCTTTTTTAGGGTTCTATCCTTTTGGCAACCCCGCTATCCTCTTTCTTGGGAGGACCGGAAGTTTTGCGCCCCAGCATTACTGCTAGTTTGCCTTTTTCATAAGGTCAATCTCTAAATTGTCAAATATCAACCACAAAGGAAGTATAACATATTTTTTAAGGCTTTGTCAAGTCAGGCAAATTTACGTTATCCAGGCTAAGAATCTCATTTTTTACCTCTTTATAGGCCAAAGGGTCTATTGAGCTGTAAATCTCCTGGGCAAGACGAAGATATTCCTTAGCCTTGGCCTTCTTTCCCATCCTCTTGTATATTAAACCTAAATTGTGGCAGGCCGCGGCAAGGTCAGGCTGGGATTGAATTTGCTTTGATAATTCAACGGCCTGGCCCAGGGCCAAAACAGCTTCGGGGAGATTATCCATCTCCATATAAAGCTCGCCAACCATATTGTAATCAGAAGCCAGGTTAAATTTATTCCCCTGCGCCTGGTCTATCCTGAGCCCGGCCAGATAATAATCCTTGGCCTTTTGATATTGTTTTTCAAATAAAGCCAGTTCTCCGAGATTAAAATAGTAATCGCTTAATCCCCGCTTGATTTTCAACTTTTCAAAAATTTCCTGGCTCTTCCGGTAAAATTCCTCGGCGGCCACAAGATCATCTTTATTGGCAAAAACCAGGCCTATATCAAAATAATCGCACGCCAGGTTATAGCGGTAATCATAGAGATGCTGCCTCTGGCGGTTGATTTCAGAACTCTTGGTCAGGAGCCCGAGAGCCGAGTCATACTCATTTTTATCAATGTGCCAGACCGCTAGCTTTCGCATAGCCACGGCTTCATTCAATTTATCATTATTTTTACGCGCCAACTCCAGGGCCTTGTTGTAAAAATCAGCCGCCTTCGGATACTCGCCTTTCAGCTGATAAAGCCAGCCTATTTCAATATAGCCGCCGGCCAGGCGCTTAAAGTCGTGTTTCTTCTCAGCTAAAAGCGTATAATCAAAATAATATTTCAAGGCATTATCTTTATCGCCCAGCCTAAGATAGGTATCCGCAAGCAGCGGGTAAATATCCCTGAAATTCGGGTCTTTTTTAATAATCCGGCCGGCCAATTGAATAACCTGCTGATTATCGCCTTTAGCAAACAAACTTTGGGACTTTAAAAATAACCGGTAGGCATCTGGGTTAAGAGTCGGTAAAAACATGCTTAGATAAGAACACAGCCCCGCGGCAATAGCTAAAATTAAAAAACCTGGCAGCCATTTTTTGTCAAACCTCAGGTTAATTTTATTCTTAGGCTTAAGCGCTCTAACTTTAGGCTTAAAAAGGACAAACGCGGGATCACCATAAAGCAGGTAATTCGCCCAATGCAAAGATATAATCCCGTAATCTTTGACTAATTTAATCCTGCCTAAACGCAGGCTTTCGCCAACGGGCCTGCCATTAATTAAGTGGCGATAAAACTCTTTAGCGAAGGCTAAGCCGGCAGAATCTTCAATCTTACGTATAGAGCCAATGTAATGCCTTACCCCGGAGAATAAAAATGCCGCGGCGAGTGAATAATACTTTTTCTGATAATCCGCCTCAATTAATCCGCCGGAATTACTTTGGGCAGAATGACAGGCGTTTGAAAAAACCAACGCGGGCAAAGATGCGGCAGACCCCATGTTTAAGATATCATGTATAGTGAATTTACCATCACTTAAGACCCAACCGCTATTTTTAGGGTTATGAGTATCGTATTCGCAATGTCCCGCGAAATGTATAATGTCATAGTCAAAGATGTTTTTCTTTATATACAGCTTGTCTATGGCCGTAGATTTAAAATCAAGATGTATGTTTGCGCGATTATGATCAAACTGATTTTTAATACTTAAGCCTTCCAGGTAGGCGTATTTTAAATCGTTAGTGGGATTTGCTAAAATCAGCATCTTAAAGATGTGCGCGGAGGCGCGGTAGCCAACGCCGGCTGCCCGGCTCTTAGTCCTTACTAACCTTCCCAGATTGAATTTCAGGCAGAGGAAACTGACACCATCGTAAAGCAGCTCCCAGGGGATATCAATAAGCTCCTCATCAATAGTAAGCACGAGGTTGGCGGATTGTATTAGTTTTAACCTCTCTTTAACCGGGCGGCTTAAAATATGGTCCCAGAGGGCCTGGCCTGTTTTTTGCAGGTTTTTTACTACTACGGAGTCTTTGGAATCGGCTTTATTTAATACCGCGGTGATTTCCTGGCCTATCTTATCAATTTCGCTAAAATTAACCCTGTGCTGGCTATATTGTTTTAACGTTGAAGATGAGTCTTTTGGTTCAAAAAGGCTCATCTTTAACAAATCTTCCTGCCGGCTAATCTCTAAGACCAGGGTTTTTTCTTCTTGCATTTTCCTCTTTAGAATTTAACATCCAAAACCACTGAAGCAAGCTTATCGCTGACACTGGTCAATTCTAAATGATATTTACCTAACAAGACATGCTCAAAACTAACCGAACCTGTGTCGCTAAGGTAAGATTCCAATTCTACGCCCTCTTTAATCAGGGTAACCCTCAGGTCCTTAAGAAGGTGCTCCCCATACCTGTGCTTGGCTTTTATCATTACGTTAAAATATTTTCCGTCTTTATTATCTACCCGTACTTCTACCCTGATATCTTTAAAATCCTTCAATATAGTGACCTCGTCTTTAAAATCTTTAATTTTACGGCTGCGCAACACAGGAGCGGGGATTAACTCCTGCCCCAAGAGAATATCTCCGTTAGCTTTGATTATTTCAAGCATATTTTCTTTTAACCGTAAAATTACCTCAAATACCGGTAATCTATCCTTTAATTTTAATATATCCTGCGCTTTCTCAAGCAGTTCTTTAGGCGCCTCTTTTAACCCTTCAAATCTTTCAGCGCTTAAACTCAAAGAGAGAATCTGCGCGCAATTATCACAAGTTACCAGATGAGCTTGTATCTGTTCATTTTCCTCATGAGTTAAGCGGCCATCAATAAAGCAGGCCATAGCCTCTTCATCAGGATGGTTATCGGTAACCTCAAGGCCTTTCTTCCATCCCTGGTAAACCTTTTTAATTAAGGCCTCAAATTTATCTGCCATATCAATATCCCTCCTATATAATAGACGTAAGCACCTTAGAAATCTAACTTAAAACCTTTGGATTTAAAACACTCCCTAAGTTTATCAATAATCCTTTTCTTCTGCATATCTATGGCCCCGCGAGAAAGTTTGAATAAATCTTTTAAAACCTCAAGCTTCACACCCTGGTTAATATTTAACTCCACCAAGAATTTACTCTGGCTGCTTAATGCTCCTATACAATCCTCTAAACTCTTAAGCATCTCTTCCTGGTTAAGCAAATCCGGCACAGAGATTGAACCGTCGGATAATGTATCCTTAAGGCCTAAGCCCTCATCGGTTTGAGCGTCAAGCGAAAACGTTAGTTTAACCCTGCGTAAATAATCCAGGGTTAAATTTACAGTAACCTGCCTTAACCAGCTGGCAAGGCTGCACCCATTCCTGGCCTTAAAACTTTTTAACTTCTTATAGTCGTCCTGGATTAAAGAAGATAGAAATTCCTGGAATATATCGTCAACATGGTCCTGATTTGAAGCAAGAATATTCTTGGAATTTAATACGCTGTGGATATACTTGTATATTAGGCGGGAATAGCGCTTTAAGAATTCATCCCAGGATTGGTTGTCCCCATTGGCGCATCTCTGGACGAAATCCAAATCAGTCACTGCTGTATTATACTACCAAAAGGGGCAAAAACAACAAGAAAAAAGGGGACGGTTCTATTTTTCCGGCACTAGGCTTGAGAAAAATAGAACCGTCCCCTTTTTTCTAATTATAAGCCTTTTTTAATAACGTACTCGCACAAATCAACGACTCTGTTTGAATAACCCCATTCATTGTCATACCAGGCAAGCACTTTAATAAAATCATCCTGAATAACTTTAGTGCTTAAGGCGTCAACAATGGAGCTTAAGGAGCAGTGATTGAAATCAACCGAAACAACCGGGTCATCCGTAACTCCGAGGATGCCTTTCATTCCTCCCTCAGCCGCTTCTTTCATCGCTGCGTTAATATCCTGGGGGGTAACCGGCTTGCCCAATAAACAGGTCAAATCCACTACAGAAACGTTAGGCACGGGAACGCGCATAGAAAAACCGTCAAGCTTGCCTTTTAGTTCGGGTATAACCAAAGACAAGGCTTTAGCCGCTCCGGTAGAAGTAGGTATCATAGATAAAGCGGCTGCGCGGGCGCGGCGAGGATCAGCATGCGCCATATCCTGCACCCTTTGATCATTAGTATAAGCGTGAATAGTAGTCATCAGGCCCTTGGTAATTCCCCATTTGTCATTCAACACCTTAGCTATCGGAGCCAGGCAGTTAGTTGTGCAGGAAGCATTGGATAATACATTATGGTTTTTCGGGTCATACTTACCCTCATTAACGCCCATAACAATGGTAATATCCTCATCCTGGGCCGGAGCGGAAATAATGACCTTCTTCGCTCCTCCCTTGGTAATGTGATTTTCAGCGCCCTTAACTTCCTTGCCTTTTTTATTTATCCCGTCTTTCTTAATGGTAAATAAGCCTGTGGATTCAATTACGATATCCACTCCTAGGTCCTTCCAGGGCAATTCTGAAGGGTCTCTTTTGCTTAAAACCTTGATTTCTTTGCCGTTAACTGAAATAGTATCGCTTCCGACAACCTTTACCTCTCCGCAGAACCTTCCGTGCACCGAATCATATTTCAGCAATAACGCGTTGGATTTGGCGTCAGTAAGGTCATTGACCGCGACCAATTCCAGATTCTTAGAGTTTTTCTCAAGGATCGCGCGGGCCACAAGCCTGCCTATCCTCCCAAAACCATTGATACCGACTTTCACTGCCATTTTGTTTCCTCCTTTTGATTAATAAGTTTGTTTATTCTTTTACGGCTTTTAAATATTTCGCGGCTAATTCCGGAGAGGTTGGGTCAATATAAAATCCCGTGCCCCATTCAAAACCAGCTACCTGCGTAAGCTTAGGCATGAATTCTATATGCCAATGGTAATACTCTACTTCCCCATCGCCATTGATTGGTGCGGAATGAATAATATAATTATACGACAGGTTAACAAATACTTTCTTTATTTTAGCTATTGTTTCTTTCAGGACTTCGGCCAATGCCTGGATCTCTTCGGCCGTCAAATAGCAAAAGTGCCCGCTATGTTTCTTGGGCATTATCCAGATCTCAAACGGAAAGCGCGAAACAAACGGGCAGAATGATAAAAAATGCTTATTCTCTAAAATTATGCGCTCTTTCTCCTGGGCCTCCTGCCTTAAAATGTCGCAAAATATGCAGCGCTCGCGGTACTCAAAATAATTCTTCGCCCCGTGAATTTCTTCCAACGCGTTCTTAGGCACCATGGGAAGCGCGACAATCTGGGTATGCGGATGCTCTAAGGAGGCCCCCGCGGCTGAGCCGAAATTCCTGAAAAACATCAGGTACTTAAAACGCTTATCTTTCGCCAGGTCTATTGCCCTTCGGCAGCACATCTTCAAATAGTTCTCAACCTCGTGAGGCAATAAATCGCAAATATCTTTCGCGTGATACGGCGTCTCCACCAAAACTTCATGCGCGCCTATGCCGTTTGACATATCATAAAGCCCCAACGGCCTCCTGTTCAGTTCCCCCTCAACCTGCAGCGCGGGAAATTTATTCGGCACTACGCGCACCTGCCAACCTGAGGTATTAGCTGCCGTCCCCGGTTCACGGATTGCATCTATTTCCGGCGGGGTCATCGCTTCATTACCGTAACAAAAAGGGCAAACTCCCCCTTTTTGTATATATTGTTCATATTGAAAATCCGCGGGCGCGCTGGGATGTTCTGTATCCACAATTACCCACCTGCCCACAACAGGATCCCTTCTTAATTCTCCCATTTTATATCTCTACTCCTCTTAAGAAAGCGGCGGCATCTTCCGGGGGCAAGGGGCAAATATAAAAACCCGTCCCCCATTCAAACCCGGCCACGCGCGTTAAACGCGGCATAATCTCAATGTGCCAATGATAATCCTGATCCACTGTCTTCCAGTAGCCGGCTTTTTGCCTGCGAAAAGGCGCGGTATGAATAACATAATTATACGGCGGGTCATTTAAGCCTTTTTTAAGCTTGGAAAGGACTATCTTCAATACCTTACCCAGATTCCTTAATGATTCCGAATCCTGGCAGGTATAATCAGCGCAGTGTTTTTTAGGCAATATCCAGGTTTCAAAAGGAAAACGCGCCGCAAACGGAGTAATAGCGATAAACCCGTCCAGGTCAAGGACAATGCGGTCTTTTTGCTCAATCTCCTGCCTGATTAAATCGCAAAATACGCATCTTTCATGATAATCAAAATACTGTTTTGCTCCGGTGAGTTCTTCCTTCACGCGCTTGGGGTTAACCGGTGTAGCGATAAGCTGGGAGCGGGAATGCCTCAAAGAGCCGCCGCCGGCGCTCTTGCCATAGTTCTTAAAAACCAAAGTGTATTTAAAACGCTTGTCTTTTTCCAAGTCAGCAATTCTATCCGCATAACACCTTAAAACTTTAGCTATTTGCTCGTTGCTTAAATCGCACATATTGGCGATGTGCTGGTTAGTTTCAATAATAATCTCATGCGCCCCTACCCCGTTCATCATGTCGTAAAGGCCTTTTCCCCTGCGGTCTAAATCGCCTTCTATCCTTAAAAACGGGGAGATACTCGGCACAACCCTTAATTCCCAACCTGGAGTATTTGGCGGAGTATGAGACGGCCTTACGGAATAAATTTCCGGGGGAGTCTGGGATTCGGAGCCTGTGCAAAAAGGGCAGTTTTTCTCTGAAGGGAATTCTTCCTGCTTACCGCTGAATTGGTCCGGGCGCTTAGCCCGCTCAGTAGCAATAATAACCCATCTACCTATAATCGGATCTTTTCTTAACTCAGGCATAGAGTAAAATTATAACATAATAACATTTTTATGCAACTATTTTTTGCCAAACAGGTCCCCGGGCCGAATTTTATGGCCGTGGACAAACTCCTTAGCCGCCATTCTCTTACCGCCTTCTAATTGTAAATCCTCAATCACAAGGTTCCCCTTTCCGGTAGCCACAACTATCTTGCTCTCCCCCGGAGTAATCTGAGCTACCTCTCCGCACTTGAGATTGTCCTGAAAACTCAAAGGCAGCGCGGCTTCAACCTTAAATATTTTAAGCAGTTTACCCTTGTAATACGTAAAAGCGCCAGGCCAGGGAAGGCATCCCCTCACCAAATTACATATATCCTGAGCGGGAACAGCCCAATCAATATAACCGTTGATTTTCTTTAACTTGGGAGCCATTACCACCTTATTCTCATCCTGTTCAGCCAACTTAAAGGTTTTATTCTTAATCTCCTTAAGCGCGGCAATTAATAACTCCACCCCAAGCGTCCTTAATTTATCCTCCAGAATTATAGAATCATCGTCTTTACCTATCGGCACCTCTTTTTGCATAAGTATGGGCCCGGCATCCATTTTCCTGGCCACCTTAATAATAGTTACGCCTGTAGTTTTTTCGCCGCGGATTATGGCCCAATTTATTGGGGCTGCTCCGCGGTATTTCGGCAAAAGCGAGGCATGTATATTTAAAGGAAAAATCTTAGGGA
>Ga0265297_10011121_pt1 | contig 11089 bp, 12 predicted proteins | sample Munlanlwell13791_FD_192502 | JGI IMG/M metagenome (GOLD analysis project Ga0265297, IMG submission 192502) | Leachate microbial communities from a municipal landfill in Southern Ontario, Canada - Leachate well 137-91 | ecosystem: Engineered > Solid waste > Landfill > Unclassified | place...
ATCACAAGTGGAACAGTTTCTGCATTATGGAAAGCCTGGCGGTCCGTCGCGCGCACTTTATCTTTCCGACTTACAGCCCCGGACTAACCCCGTAGGATTTATTCTTGCCAACGGCGAGAAAATTGGCGAATGGATTCATTGGCTCTCGTTTGTGCAATACGCCAGATGCCAGCACGATGACAGCAAGCCAGCCTTAATTCTTTATGAGGTTTTTCAAGACAGGCCATGGACAAAAGACGGCGTTTTGATGTCTACTCCGCCTAATTACAGCGTTTTTCGCCAGTATAATGGAAGGCTGTATCTTGACACAAGCTGGTTGCTTCGCATGCCAAACCCAAGCAAATTGCGTTCAACTTTAATTGTAGCTCCTTACGATAATCGCTGGGTGGTTCGTTTTAGCAGTCAATCTGGATACCGCCCAATCAGGTTTTAAATAAAAAACATCAAGCCAAACAACAATAAAATCGGGTTCTGTACCCGATTTTTTTTCGTCCGTTAATTTGTCGCACAATAAAAAATGTTTAATAAAAATTGATTGGATATTGTCGCATAATAATATATTTGGTATAATTAATGAAGTTAGCAAATTAAAGGCTTAACTTAATTTAATAATATATGGCAAAGGATATTTTTAGCGTTTCAAAAATTGTAAATAATGATGGATGCTTTGATTTGCAGTTCCGCAAAGATACAAGACACGAAAGGACAAACGCCCCCACATATTATAGGTGGAAAGCTCAATTTGTGGTGACATGCCAAAAAGAAAGCCTTAAAATTTTAGAGAAAATACAAAAAGAAATCGGATGCGGGCAGATTACAATTTCAAAAGACCAGGCAAGGTTTTCTGTTCAAAAAATTGGAGACATAACCCAAACAGTAGTTCCGTTTTTCAGGAAGAATCCTTTGTCTGAAAAAAAGAAAAAAGATTTTGAGCTTTGGTCAAAAGGCGTTGAGATAATCCAGAAAAACAAAGGAAAATATATTTCAACCTGGAAAAAACACGATTTAAATACCCTTATAGAAATTCACAAGTCTTCTGTAAAGTATAAGTCCAGGCCCAGGCAACCCAAATGGTTTGAAATGGCGCAAGCTTTAACAAAAACAACTTAAAAATTAAAAAACGGGTATAGCCCGTTTTTTGGTTTATCCATTTCTCTATTTTGTGTGCCCGATTTGTAGCGCAATAAAAATTTCTATTTGCCAAACCTGCGTGATCTTTTGTCAAATTCTTCCATTGCCTGGTCAAAGTCTTGTTCTGTAAAATCCGGCCATAGTTTTTCTGAAAAATACAGTTCTGAGTAAGCGGCTTGCCAGAGCACAAAGTTGGACATTCTTTTTTCTCCGCCTGCCCTAATTACAAGGTCCGGAGCAGGCAAGCCTGCGGTAGACAAATAATTCTCAAAAAGTTCTTCATTTATTTTTTCAACTGGAATTTTTTCTTCAACTATCTTTTTTACTGCCTGCAAAATATCCCACTTTCCACCGTAGCTGATTGCCAAATTCAAATGCAGGCTTTTGTTGTCTTTTGTGGACTCTTCTGCAGTTTGTATTGCTTTTTTAAGAGATTCGGGTATTCTGTCCCTTTGCCCTATTGCCCTGACTCTAACATTATCTTTTGCGTATTTTTCTAAATTATCCAGCAAGCATTTTTCCAGCAGTTTCATCAAATAATCAACTTCTTCTTTTGGCCTGTTCCAGTTTTCAGTTGAGAATCCAAAAGCAGTAAGAACCTTCACTCCCCTGTTCTTGCACCACTCAGAAAAATCCAAAAGGTTTTTATACCCCTGCATATGGCCCTCAATGGATGCTATATTTTTTTGTTTTGCCCAGCGCCGGTTGCCGTCCGGAAACAAAACTATATGATTTGGAATGTTTTTCATAGTTAATCTGCGAGTTTTTCTATTTGAACAGGCGTTTTAGACTGGTATTTAGCCGTTATGTATCCTGAAGCAAAAGAAAGCATTATCAATAGAGCTACTATTATAATTAATATTATATCATTAAAATGCGCTTTGACAAATTCAGATATTTTTGTTAACATTATATAATAAAAGCTAAAAATTTTAAAATTTAAAAAATATGTCAAAAACCAAACAAGGAGGCTCAAGCAGGCTGGGTAGAGATTCTGCTTCGCAAAGGCTGGGAATTAAAATTTACGACGGGCAAAAAGTTAAAATTGGAATGATAATAGTAAGGCAGAGGGGTACAAAGTATCTTTTGGGTAGAAATGTGAAAAAAGGTTCTGACGATACAATTTACAGCCTTAAAGACGGAGTTGTAAAATTTTCAACAATCAATAAAAGTCTTTTTAACGGAACCCAAAGGTCAGCCAAAGTAGTTTCTGTAGAAACAGACGCTAAAACTTCAAAGAACCGAAAATAAACTTTTAAAACCGCCCCGATAATAAAGAATGGGCGGTTTTATTTTATAAAAATTATTTTTTGCCAGCCTTTAAATCTTTTGCCACCCTGACAAACTCTTTGAATAAGGGATGAGGTTTTAACGGCCTGGACTTAAATTCAGGGTGAAACTGCGTTGCCACAAAAAACGGATGGTCTTTTAATTCTATTATTTCCACTAAATTTTTATCTGGATTTATCCCGGCTACCACAAGCCCGTTTTTCTCTAAAACACTTCTGAAATTATTGTTCAACTCGTATCTGTGTCTGTGTCTTTCAGAAATAACATAAACCTCCTGTCCGGCTTTTTTATTCCAGTCTTTGTAAGCCTTATGGCTGATTGTGTTTTTTTGAATCTGGCAATCGTATGCTCCAAGCCTCATTGTTCCTCCATAATGATTTTCTTTAATATTCTTTTTCTGTTCTTGCATCACATCAATAACCGGATTTTTTGGATTTTTATCAAATTCCCTGGAAGTGGCATCTTTTATCCCGCAGACATTTCTGGAAAATTCAATCACAGACAATTGCAGTCCAAGACATAGACCCAAAAACGGGATTTTGTTTTTTCTGCAATATTCTATCACTATTATTTTTCCTTCCGTTCCTCTGTTTCCAAATCCGCCCGGAATTATTATTCCGTCATAATTTTTAAGTTCTTCCAATTGTTTGGAATTTTTTTCGTAAGCATCTGCATCCAGCCATTCAATGACTGCTTTTTGCTTAAAAGAATAGGCCGCGTGTTTTATTGATTCAATAACAGAAATATATGAATCTGTCAGGACAAAGTTTCCTGTGCCAAAATATTTTCCAACAATTCCAATCTTTACCTCTCCTGTTGGATTTTGTATATTGTAAACAAATTTTTTCCAGTCTTCCAAATCTTTGACTTTTGTTTTCAAATGCAGTTTTTGTAAAATTCTTTCTGATATGTTGTCTTTTTCAAAATTAACCGGAACTTCATAAATACTTTCAACATTTGGGGCAGAGACCACGTCTTCTGCCTCAACTCCGCAGGTGAATTGGATTTTTTCTTTTCTTTTTGGGTCCAAGGGAACCCCGGCTCTTGCCAAAATAATATCAGGTTGCAATCCTACGGAATTTAAGTTTCTTACGGCGTGTTGCGTTGGCTTTGTTTTTAATTCTGTTCCGCCAGCCCCCAGGGCGGGTAAAAAACTAACCAGGATTGTAACAACATCATTTGGCTGTTTTATTTTCAATATTTTAATTGCTTCCAAGAAGAGCAGGTTTTCATATTCGCCAACAGTTCCTCCAATTTCAGTGATTACAATTTCAGCGTTTTCTTTTTGGGACGCTTTGTTTATTCTGTCAATTACTTCAAGGGGAATTCTTGGCACAACTTCAACTTGTTTTCCATTATATTCCATTGCCCTTTCCTTGTTGATTACTGACAAATAAACGCTTCCGGTTGTCATATAGTTTGCGCGCGACAGGCTTGTATCCAAAAATCTTTCATAGTTTCCCATATCCTGGTCGCACTCCATTCCGTCATCCAAAACAAAAACCTCGCCATGCTCAGTGGGGCTCATCGTTCCCGCATCAACATTTACATACGGGTCGATTTTGATTGCCGTGACACTAAAACCGCGAGATTTAAGAATTTTTGCTATTGAAGCCGCCGCTACTCCCTTTCCTACCCCCGACATTACTCCGCCTGTTACAAAAATATATTTTATCATTTTTCTTCTTTTGCTTCTTCTGCTGTTATTATTACTTTTATTTCTACTTCAAGGTTGTGCTCAAGGTTTATTTTTACAGGGAATTCTCCGAGTTCTTTGATTGGGGTTCCCAAAATTATGTGGGATTTTTTAATTTCAAATCCGATTTCTTTTAACTTTTCGCAAATTTTTTGGCTATTAATAGATTCAAACATTTGTCCTTCTTCTCCAATTTTAACCGGAATAGCCAGCTCCAAACCGTCAATTTTTGATGCTAATTCCTGCGACCTCTTTAAATCCTCTTCAACCTCTTTGGCAATTTCTTCTTTCTGCGACTCAAGTTGTTCCAATGCTTCTTTTGTTGCGGGTTTTGCCAATTTTTCAGGTAAAAGAAAATTTCTGGCGTATCCGTCTTTTACTTCTTTGACTTCGTATTTTTTTCCAAGATCTTCAATATCTTGTAACAAGATTACTTTCATATTTATATTTTAATATTATGTTCTATTTTTTTATATTTTACTATTTTACTTTAAGTTGTTTATAATTTCAAGTGCCTTCTCAAGCTGAGTGTCTTTTTCTTCTCCGTTATCTGATTTTTCTGCCTCAACTTTTATATCCGGCTCCAACCCGACTTCGGAAATGGATGAGCCGTTTGGGGTTAACCATTTTGCAATAGTGACCTTAAGAAATGAGCTGCCTTTTAAGTAAATAACTTCCTGGACAGATCCTTTCCCAAAAGATTTTTCTCCAACTAATTTTATTCCCCTGTTGTCTCTTAGAGCCCCTGCCAAAATTTCAGAAGCAGAAGCAGACCCCTGATTTATTAAAACAACCAAGGGATATTTTTGCAGAATGTGGTTACCGTCTGTTTTGTAAATTGTTTGTTCTTTGCCTTCTCCAAAATCTTCAATTACAACAGTTTGATTTGGCGATAAAAAGTAGCTTGCAATTTTTCTGGCTGTTTCTAAATATCCCCCTGGATTATTTCTTAAATCAAGCACTATTTTTTCAGCTCCGCTTTGCAATATTTGGTTTGCAACAGAATTGAAATCGCTTAGCAATGTATCTCCAAATTGATAAATTTCTATATGCGCCACATTTCCGTCAATAATTTTCCAATCCATTGAAGGTATCACTATTTTATCTCTTATTATTTCTATGTCTTTCGTTTCTTTCCAGCCTTCTCTATATATTGTCAAAGTGACGCTTGTTCCTCTTTTGCCTCTTATTATATCAACAGCATTGTCTGCTGTCATATTTGCAGTGCTTTTTCCGTCAATTTGGGTAATAATGTCTCCGGATTTTAAGCCGGCTTTTTCGCCGGGGGTATTTTTAAGCGGGGCTATAACCGTAAGCTGGTCCTTTTTAATGCCAATTTCAACTCCAATTCCCTCAAAAGAACCAGAAAGGTCATCCTGGAATTTTTTTGCTTCGGTTGGATTAAAAAAAGCAGTATACGGGTCATTTAAAGAATTTGTCATTCCCTCAATCGCCCCATATATAATTTTTTCATCATTTATATTGCTTGGGTTCATATAGTTTTGCTTGAGCTTGTTGTAAGCATCCCAAAAAAGAGAGAAATCAATTGTTCCAGGCTGATGCACGCAATAAGACATTTTATCTCCTGTCCAATATCCTATCGAAAAAACAATTGCAAAACACAAAAACAGCGCAGAGGGATAAATTATTTTATTTTTATATTTATTGAAAAAATATTTTATGTCCATTACTTTAAATTAAAAATATATTAAACTATTTATACCAAAAAAAACAATTCAAAGCAATGAATGATTTAACTTTTGTATAAATTTTGTATAAAAAAAGAGGGCAAAACCTGAAAAGGTTTTGCCCATGGAAAGAATTGAGTTGGTTGCGCTCGGAAGCAAAGCAGAAATCAAAAAGTGTCCAGATACCAATGTCTTATGGCTTTCCCCCTTGCGACGGTTGCGTCCTTACGGGGCTGTATTCTTTTTGCTTTTTGATTCCAGCATTGCGCCGGCTTTATCAGGTGCCACCAACCGGACACCCAAACAGGGGCTTTATCCACCTCGCAATCTTCTGGGCCGTCCAGATGTTGTCGATTGCTTTACTGTTTTTGTGTTTACGCTTGTAGCACCCGCAGGATTCGCCTTTTTTCGTCAGTTCAAGCCGAACCGTTAAGAAAAAGACTATTGCCAAAAAAATCGCAGACAAACATAGCGTCATTATTCCCTCTCTGAAAGAAGTTGTCAATTTGCTATTTATAATGTTATCAAAAGCCAATAATCAAGTCAAGAGTTTTTAAAAACAGCAAAAAAAAACGGAGCAACAAGAACTTCGTTTGTTAAAACTTGGTTCTTGCTGCTCCCTGGCAACAGAATGGCTGCGTTGGGGATTGCGAATTGCCATCCTGGGCCATACCCGAGCCTCAAACCCGCTTACGATAGACCCACCTACGGTGGGTGTTTATACGGGGTCATTGGTTCTTCTCCCTGTCTGTGGTCCGCGGCCGGCCGAAGTCTCTTCAGCGCCGTGCGAACAGGACCGCCGTGGTGGTCGGTTGGAAGTACTTAAGTTCGCTCTTCGAAGTCAGTCGGTGGGTCATTTTGGGGTTCTCCATTTCTGTCGGTTGCGCCACAATGTGTTGGGTAGTGGTTCACCGGCGGTAAAAGTGCAAAGAGGATGAAATATCCTCCCTATAGTTCATCTTATCATAATATAAAATCATTGTCAAGCCCTGCTAAATTATTTTTCTCCCGTTATCATTTTTGTCGCACCTGCCTGCCGGACAGGCAGGCAATAAAAATACGGCATTTTAATGCCGTATTTTTATTGTGGACCCACCGGGAATCGAACCCGGACCTAATCCATGCCATGGATCCGTAATGCCGTTTTACTATGGGCCCCTTCACATAGAAATTTATTCTATGATATTTTTAATTTTTCTTTTATATTACATTTTTTTAGAATTTTTTCAATATTCAATTGTCGCACAATAAAAGATTACTTTTTAATAAATTTTTTTAGCTTTTCTATTGTTTGGTCATAAGTTTGGCGGTCAACAGGATATGGTGTTGCATCTTTTCCTCCGTGCGCAAAAGAATATCTGGCAGGGTCTTGATATGAAGGTTTGGCTCCATAAATAACTTCCGCAACCAATGCCAATGCCCTTATTGTTTTGGGGCCCACTCCGGGCGTTGCCAGCAGCTTTTCGTAGTTTTCCGGTTTTTGGTCGCATAGTTTCCATAAAATTTTTTCCAGATATTTACTCTTGGCAAAATTTTCTGTCACAGCCGGATGCCAACTGAACTCCTTTGTTTTTAAATTAAGCAGGGTAAGCTGCTCTTTTTGATTTTTAATTGTGATCGTTTGCGACAATGGCGTATAATATTTTCTTAAAAGGGTTATATCTTTCATCAAGGAGTTAAATCCTTGCTCTAAAACAAGGTCTTTGCTTAATTCCCTGTTTTTGTCGCTTTCCTGAGCCGTCATATCCAAAACATTTTTCAATGTAACGGCGCTTTCAATGCCCGAGTGCGGTTCCTTAATTAAATCTTTTAAGTTTTTTGAATACCAGTGATATCTTCTGGCAGACTGCTCTTTTGCGTTCATCCCCTGTTGGACAACCGTCCATGCTCCGTTTTTTGAGAAAAAGAAAGCATGGTGGTAAATTTGAAACCCGTCTTGAACCAACGAGCTGTCAACCTTGGCTGCCATTTTTGAGTTATAGACCAAAGAATTGGCTGATTTTTCGGGTAAAGATATTTTATAAGACCAGTTTAAAATTTCGTCCGGAGTTTTTAAAGATGTCTTGCCTTTTCCTCCGCATATAAAAATTCCCAAATCTTTTTCAGAGCCCCTTATCGCCTCTTTTAGGGCGGCTGTAAGAATTGTTGTAAGCCCAGAAGCATTCCAGTCAAAAGCCAAGACAGTTCCCAGAGACTGGAACCAAACAGGATCAGAGATTCTTTTTATAAATTCGTCAGGGCCTTCCTCTGCGATTATTGCATAAATCATTCTTTTGGACAGCAAAACCATTCTGTCAAAAAGCCATTTTGGGCACTTGCCGTAATCCAGTCCGAAAGTTGCAATTCCCTTTGTTATCATAAATTTTTATTGCTTAACAATATATTTTATCATTTCAGCCAATTGCAAACAAATAAAAAGCGGAGTTCTCTTGGTTCTCCGCATTTCACGCTAATGTCATTCGCGGGTAATAAGCTTCGCAAAAATCTTATCGATTTGTTTGCTCAAAGCCCCAACCGCACCCTTGCTTTTCAGAAGCTTTTTGGTTGATCTGGCAAGCTTCTTTAGCGCTTCATCATGAAGTTCTTTGACCACATTAAACTTAGCTTCCTTATCTTTAAGAGATGACTCAACTCCCCTTTTCTCGCATTCTAACCTGGCTATCTCTCCCTCCAGTTCACGGTTTTTGTTTATGACTCTTTCATGAGACGCTTCCAACCCCTGTTTAAGATTTTTTAGCCGCGTGATTTCTTCCCTCAGTCTTTTGTTTTCTCGATCGGCGTGCGTCAAACTTTTTCCTAAGAACTCTTCATCCACTTTTACTTTTATAGTAGGATTGGTTCTTGGAGGGGCTTTTTTTCCCGTTTTCGCCATCTGACATCTCCTAAACAGCTCGACAAATTGTTAAGGGTCAAAACAAAGAATAGGTTATGTTATCTTTTTGTTGTTATTTTGTCAATAAATTAAAAGGCCACTGCAAATTGTTTTTTACATCGTTCACTGTGTTTTCTATTTCTTTTATATTTTTAGATAAAGAATTTAGTGTGTTTATGGCTGACTGAAGTTCCTGGCTGGAGCCGGCAATTTTTGATAGTTCTTTTAATTGTCCCAGTTGGTCAATATATGGCTGGATGTTCTGGAATGTTTCTGACAGTTCATTAAATTTTTCTATGTAAGGCTTTATCAAAAAGTATCCTGAAATTGCCGATGTTATTAAAACAGCTATGAATAAAAATATTATTATTTTAAGAAATAAAATTTTTCTTTTTAATTTTTTTATTATTTTTTCACAATCTTGATCTTCTGTATATTCCATAAATTTAAAAGTTTAATTAATATTATTTAATTATATCAATAAAACTAAAAATTAAAAACACTCATTGTTTCTCAGTGAGTGTTTTTTTTAAAATAGTTTATAGATTTTTATTTTTTTGAAATTAGATTTATTTTCGCAGATTTTTTGCCGAAAATAAAAGAAATTAAAGAGAAGATAAATAAAATAATAATCCAAATAATATTTGAAGCAATCCATCCACCTATTTTTACAAAAAACGATTTATTATCAGTACCACTTTCTACCAAAGAAGCTGTTAAGACGTTTAGTGATTGATCTTCGTCTATCTCATTGTTTGCTACTTGCTCTGTTATAGAAACATTTTTGTCTTCTGTTTCCAACACGGTCGTTTGAGGAGTTACTGTTGTAGGCACTGGAATAGCATTAATAGTATAACTGCCTCCCGTTGATGTTGAACCAACTGACAATCCTTCGCCGATTATATCAGCATTGGTTAAATTAATTGAAGCCAGTCCTGCAGATACTGCTTTTGCTGACACCGTCATTAAAGTTACATCAGAAGTTGTGCAGGAAGGAATTCCAATTAAGAAATATGGATTTGAACAGGTTGGTGATGTTTGTGGAGTAACATTACCCGATAGAGTTATGCTTTGACAAGAAACATTGTTAAAAACTAATGTTCCCTCAACAGCGCAAACCTTTGTCCCAGAATTACTTATCTTTATTGATGCGTTGATATTAGTTCCCGCATTTTGAGTTGAACTTGCCGGAGAAATAAATAAGCTTGTAGCATTTGCTGTTCCCGATATTCCTAACAATAAAATAAGTATAGTTGATAATATAATTTCTTTTTTCATATTTTTATTGACCCCAAAGGGACATTAATAATGCAAAGTCGTATTTATTTACAGTGCCGTCGTTGTTTATATCGCTTATATTTGTGCCTGTTTTATTCCAGTTTGCCATCATTAGAGCAAAGTCGTATTTGTCAATTTTAGTGTCTCCGTTTGCATCGCCCGTTTTTATTGTTGTCGTGATTGGTATAATTGCTGATGTGCTTTCACCGCCACCACCCCCACCTCCGCCGCCGCCACCACCACTTGAATTTGCAACACAAGCGTTTCCACTTTGATAATATCCACTATTACAACTTTGAATTGTGCATGTTCCCCAAGATATTCCATCCCAATTTTGAATTCCAGCGCCGTTCACAATACTACATAATTGTGCCGTAACAAAATTGAGGTTTTTGTTTTTTGTTGTCCCTGATTCAAATCCATTAGTGTATTTTATTTTAACTCCGCCCGTTAGAGGTATTGCAGAATCTGATAAAACATATTTGAAGACATAATCGCTTTGGCATTCCGAGGCCAATAATTTTATCTTGCTGGATTCAGCATATCCATAAATCCCGTTTTCCTGCATAACAACCTCGCCGGCGAGGTTTGCCCCGCAATATGCCTGCACTTTGGTTTCCGCGCTCAACGGCTGGCCGTTCAAAGTTGCAGTTCCCCAAAACGCCATTGGAAATTGTGGAAAATCAATAGCAGAAACAGAAAATGGTAATAGAATTAATAGCGATAATAATATAAAAAATTTAATCATTGCTAGTTGTTGTAGTTGATACCAATTGAATTTAATGGCAAGTTCTCTATAAGATAGCCATTAAACCAATCTGATGAAGATGCGCTGTAGGTGTAATCGTGCAACTGAGCAGACTTATCAGACCAGATTATGTTAGGTATCACACCTGATGTTGCTGCATAATCTTCTCCTGCTGCTGAGCTGTACAATGCCTGAATGTCTGTTGTTGAATCTGCATCCAAGAAGTAATGTGTTGCATTAGCTCCTGCTGATACTCCTGCTGGAGTGGTATCTGCTGAGATGGTTGTAGAAACTGAGTCAGCGTCTGTGGATGTACCCATAAATCCTTGTGCTCTTGCTTTCAAGGTATATGTATAGGTTGTTCCTGCTGGAATAGTTTCTTCAGT
>Ga0265297_10011122_pt1 | contig 11087 bp, 3 predicted proteins | sample Munlanlwell13791_FD_192502 | JGI IMG/M metagenome (GOLD analysis project Ga0265297, IMG submission 192502) | Leachate microbial communities from a municipal landfill in Southern Ontario, Canada - Leachate well 137-91 | ecosystem: Engineered > Solid waste > Landfill > Unclassified | place...
GCCGTCGCGCAGCTGCCTCAATCATTACGCCCTCTGCCGGTCGTGGCGCAATGGTTTTCAACGGCAGGATGCCTGTCCCGCTTGACCACAATATTACTTGGCCAGCACCCGACGCCGGGTCTCGTTTTTCTGCGAAATCGGGACTTGTTGTTTGCAGCCGAATAAGAACACGCGCTACGAGGTCGGCGCCGGCGGCTCGGTCGGCGGCGGAGCGGCTGGCTCAGCACTTGCAGCTGGTTCAGCAACAGGCGCGACCGGTTCCGTGACAGGCACGGCCGGTTCGACAACGGACGCGGTCGGCGGCGGCTCGCTGACTGCGGCGGCGGCCGGCTGCTGCGCTTCGGGCATGATGGGTGCTGTGACGGGCGCGGGGGCGGGTGTCACGTCGGCCTTCGTGGTCTCCATCGTGCTGTCGCCTTCGTAATGGTCGAGCGGCTGCGCGTCTCCGTGGTCCTCGGCGCGTCGGGTGAACTTTACCGAGACAATCTTCGAGACGCCACTTTCCTGCATCGTCACGCCGTAAAGCACGTCGGCCATGGCGATGGTGCGCTTGTTGTGCGTGATGAGCACGAACTGGCTTTGCTTGAGAAAACGGCGGAGGATGTTCAGGAAGCGGTTGATGTTGCTCTCGTCCAGCGGCGCGTCCATCTCGTCCAGCACACAGAACGGGCTGGGCTTGACCATGTAAATGGCGAACAGCAGTGCCACGGCGGTCATCGTCTTCTCGCCGCCGCTGAGCAGCGTGATGCTCGTGAGCTGCTTGCCCGGCGGACGCGCGACGATTTCGATACCGCTTTCGAGCGGATCGTTTTCGTCGAGCAGGATGAGATTGGCCTTGCCGCCGCCGAACAGCTCGCCATACATCTCCTGGAAGTTCACACGGATTCTCTCGAACGTCTCGCTGAAGAGCTTGCGCGTGGTGGTGTTGATGTGCGCGATGGCCTTGAGCAGGTCGTCCTTGCTCTTGACGAGGTCTTCGTGCTGCTCACTGAGGAATTTCTGCCGTTGTTCCAACTCGTCGTATTCGGCGATGGCTTCGAGATTGACCGGCCCCATCGCGTCGAGGCGCTGCTGCATCTCAGTCACCTGCATTTCGATCGCGGCCCAGTCGGGTCCGAGGCCGGCGGCGGTGGTCTCCTCCGGCGTGAGTGTGGTGGTCTGCGGCTGGCCGGCGTCGGCGATGGTGATCTTGAGCACCTCCGGCGGCAACTCGTCGAGGTTGAGCTGATACTGGCGGGCGATGCGCTCCTTGAGGTTTTGCATCGCCATGCGCTTCTCGGCAAGCTGCAGGTCGATCGTGTTGTGCTCCGTCCTGGCTTCATCGATCTGTCGGCGCTGGACGCGGACCGATTCCTCCAGTTCCGCAATGCGCAGGGCAAACGCGTGGCGCTGCTCCTGTTGCTCTCGAAGTTGGCGCTGGAGTTCGTCGCGACGAACGGCGCAGGTCGCGACAGCCTGATCGGCTTCGGTGATTTCGGCGCGGAGACGCACGATGCGCTCAGTGTAGTCCGCGCGGTCGCGCTGGCGGGCCTCGATGAGGTCGGTAAATTCGGCGATGCGCGCGACAAGCGGCGCTTTGCCGGCGTCGGCGTTGTTGTATCTCTGCTGCTCGGTGGCCTGTGCGATCTTCGCCTCGGTCAGCTCGTCCAGCCGGTGCTGGCGATCGGCCTGCGATTGCGTGGCGTTCTGCCGCTCGGCGCCGAGCTGGCGGCGCAGTTCGCTCTCGCGCTGCTCGATGCCGGAAAGCTCCTGTTGGATCTGCGACTTCCGCTCGGCGTCGCCGGTGCCTTGGTGCGCGAGCTGTTCCAACTCCCACGTCACGGTCTCGGTTTTGTGGCCGAGCTCGACCAGTTCCTTCTCCACCGACGCCAGTTCGCCTTCCTGGGTGGCGATCTGGAGTTCGGCGGTGTGGACCAGTCTGCGCGTGGCGGCGAGCTTTTCTTCCACACGCACCGCTTCGTTGACGCTGGCCTGCTGGCGCGCCTCGGTCTGCGTGGCCTGGCTCTGCAACCGCGCGAGCGTCTCCGTCAGCTCGGCGATCTGGCTCTTGCGCGTGAGGATGCCGGCCGCGACACCCGCGCCGCCACTGATGACACCGTGGCGGTTGACAAACTCGCCGCGCGGCGTGACGGCTTCGACACCGTTGCTGCGGCTGATGATTTGCAGCGCCGTCTGGAGGTCGGGCGCGATGACGACCGACGCGAGCAGCGAGCGGACAAGCGGTTTCAACGCCTCGTCGCAGCGCACATGGTCAATCGCGAAACCAACCGCGCCTTCGAGCATCATGTCGAGCGACGGTGCGATCGTGCGAGGCAGGTCCAGCGGCGCCAGCGCGGCGCGGCCCAGTTGACGCTCGTGCAGCGCGGCGATGATCTTCTCCGCACTCGCGCAGTCGCGCACGACGATGGCCTGAAGGTGACTGCCGAGTGCCGCCTCGACGGCCGGCGCAAACTGCGGGTCCACCTGGATGCACTGGGCCAGCGCGTTGAGCAGCGCGTCGGCCGGCACATCGGCGCCGTGCGTGTTGCGCAGCACCGCCAGCGAACCGGCGGAATAGCCTTCGTAATCGCGCTCCAGTTGGTTGAGCAATTCCAGCTTCGAGTTCACCTCGGCGATGGAGCGCAACTCGGCGCTCGCCGCGGCGGAAAGCTGCTTCATCTCGGTGTTGGCCTGCGCCAGCGCCTGCTCGAACTGGGCGATTTCCTCCTGAAACTTGCCAATCGTGGCCCGACGTCCGATGAGTTCCTGCTCTCCCGCGTCACGGGTTACCTGAATGCGTGATGCGCGTTGCTGCAGCTCGGATTTTTCGGTGCCGAGCCGTTCGAGGCGCAGGCTGCTGTTGCGCTGTTGGATGTCGAGAGAGGCCAGTTCGGTGCGGAGCCGCGAGGCGTTGCTCTCTTGCTCGATGATCGCCGCGTCGGTTTGCGCGACGGTCTTCTCGGCTTCCGCAAGCTGCTGGTCCAGCGCAGCGACAGCGTCCTGCTCAGCCTTGAGCGCGGCGTTCTTCTCAGCGACGACCGCGGCCATCGCCTTCAACTGTTCTTCCAGAGCGGTCAGCGCGGCCCGCTGGTCCGCGGCGCGCTGCTCGGCAACGCCGATGTCCACGCTGTGCTTCTGGATCAGCGCGTCGAATTCCGATATCCGTTCGTTGTTGAACTGGATGCGGCTCTGGTTGCGCTCGATCTCGCTGCGGTTCTCCTGTTGTTCCAGCGTGGTCTGCGCGACGGCGTGGTCGAGCGATTCCTGCCCCTGGCGCTGGCCGGCCACGGCGGTCTCGCTTTGCTCGACGGTGCTCGTGGCAGCCGCGATGGTTGCGTCGAGCGCGGCGATCTTCGTCTGGAATTCGGCGACGGCGGCTTCCAGTTCGTCAAGCCGGTGGCGGCTCAGGCGACAGTCGAGCGACCTGAGTTGGTCGTGCAGTTCCTTGTAGCGGCGCGCCTTGCCCGCCTGGCGCTGGAGCGAACCGATCTGCCGCTTGACCTCGCGAATGATGTCGGTGACGCGGACGAGATTGGCCTCGGTGTATTCGAGTTTGCGGAGCGCCTCCTTCTTCTGCGTCTTGAACTTCGTGATGCCGGCGGCTTCCTCAAAGATGGCGCGGCGGTCTTCAGGATGCGAACTGAGGATCTGGTCAATGCGCCCCTGCTCCATCATGGAGTAGGCCGCACGGCCAATGCCCGTGTCCATGAAGAGCTGCTGCACGTCGCGGAGGCGGACCGGCGTCTGGTTGATGAAGTAATTGCCCTCACCGTTGCGAAAAACGCGGCGCGTGATCTTCACCTCACCGTAGTCAAGCTGCACGCCGGCCACCGGTGACAACTCGCCGGGTTTGATTTCGGCGATGGTGATGCTGACCTCGGCCATGCCGATGGGCCGTCGGCCGTCGGTGCCGTTGAAAATCACGTCGGCCATTTCGCCACCGCGCAACGCCTTGGCGCTTTGCTCACCGAGCACCCAGCGGAGCGAGTCGGAAACATTGGATTTACCGCAACCGTTGGGACCAACGATAGCCGTGACACCAGGGAGAAAATCGAGGCGGGTTTTTTCCGCAAACGACTTAAAACCAACTATTTCAAGGTTTTTGAGATACATGTGAGAAGAACGTGTGAATAACTTGTGCGTAGGTTGCCAAAGCACATGGCTCATGTAAAGCGAAAACACCATTAGCGGTGGTTGCTATACTGCCTGACCCCAAAATATAGGGTTTAAGCCCCTCTGTCACAGCCCCGCCAATTTCATGTCAATAACTGCGTATCTTGCCATTCCACAAAGCGTTTCGTCTGGGTCTTCGGCGACAATACGCAGGGTGCGAGAAGCCTTTCCCATCTTCCGCAGTCTCACTTCGAATTGAGGCGGGCCGCGTCTGTCAATGCCACCATGAGGCATCAGGATCTGGTCTGGCAACAACTACTTCGTCCAGAGGTCGCAGAGATACAATTGTCCTTTGCCGGCGACGCTGTTCCTTCCGATGAAGTGTCTGCCATCGTGAAGGAGTTTGCTCACCATGACCGGCCCGGCTGTCGTGTATATCGGTCGCTCTGTGCCTGTATCCACTTCGATAAATGCCGGCGGACCGGACAAACAAACAAACCGTCCGTCGAATGAAATCAAAGGCGTCTCGTAGCTCCCTCGTTCAATCGCCCGGATTTGCCTGCCGGTTTCCAAGTCCAAAACACGAAACCCGTTCTTGTTCTTCGCCAGCCCTCGTCGGCCATCACCCGAAACGGCGATAAGGCCCCGACAGTTCACTGCGTCGTGGCGGAAAAGTTCCGAACCCGTCATTGTGTCGTAGCAAACAATCGCACCGTTTGAGGTGCCGACAACCGCCTTGCGGCCGTCCGCCGTGAAGCATGCTTGGCTGCCACATTGGAACCGGCCGACCTTCTTGCCGGACTCAACCTCCCAGACATAGACACTACCATCACCGCCATTGGCTAGCAGCCGCTTGCCGTCGCTGGTGAATTGGATATTACGAACACGCATGTATGGCTGTGGAAACTCGTGGTTCAGCTCGCACATCAGCCGGCGTGAAGCGACATCCCAGACAACCACCGTCCGCTCCAGATCGACTGCCAGCAGTTTGTTGTCGGCCGAGAAGACCCCGCTATGACGGCTCTCGTTGCACTTGGGCTTCTCCAAAATACCCAATGTGTTGTCCGTTTCATCCTGAAGTTCGAATCCTTTGTTCGACTCCGTGAAACGGATCTTACCGTCCGACGAATACGCGATCGCCGGGTTGACATAGTCCCGGATCGGGATGGCGAGAATCGAACCACGTTTCCCATCGTCGGCTGGCATCAGAAGAGAGGGGGCAGGAGAGGCGGATGGCGCTGGGCCGGGAGTGGAGGGAGGCTGGACAGCGGCTGAACTCCTCTTGACGTGCGTGAGGCTCTGCACGTCGGCTTTACGGACGATTTGCACGCTGCCGTCGGATGTGTGGATCAGGTATTCGTCGCCACGCTGGCCGAAGTCGCCCTCAAAACGCCGGCCGTCTTTCAGCACGACAACGACAGGATCGTAGGGACCCGAAGGCGGCGCTGGCGGTTCATCCATCGTGGGCAAACTGCCGTCGAGCGTGCGTCTATAGGGTTTGTCTATCGAAGTGATGCGCGCCCAGTGCGTCTGGCAGCCTTCGTGGGAGATCCTCACCAGGAATGGCGGCCGTAATCCAAGGAACCGGCACATCCCCGAGGTCTCGTCCATCGTCTGGCTTGCAAGGAGCTTCCGGCCTTTGAGGATGTCCGCCTCATTTCTGAGCGTGTTGAGGTCGCCGTCTTCATAAACATCCACGCGCGTGAAATCCTCGGGTTGCACCATGACAACCCAACTGCCTGTGACCTTGATGGACGGATCGTCCGTGACGCCATGGACGTTCGGTTTCTCAAGCCAGACATAGGTGCCGACCTTGTTCACGTAGCCGACGCCGGGTACGCGCGCCAATCCGCCATGAAACTCTCCGCACTCCGTGGTCACCTCTCTCAGGAAGAAAGCCTCTTTGCCGGTGTTATCCACGTAAGCCGGCCTGCCATCCTTGAGTGCAAAGGCCAATCCTTCCGAGAAATTGCCCGCTTTGAACTGAAAAGCGGAATGGATCACGATCCTGCCCGTGCGGTCAATGAACCGCCATGTGTTGCCATGTTCATCGGCCATGAAAATACGGGCCAGTCCTTCCGAGAAATCACCCGCTTCATCGAATCTCGCGGGCACAACCCATTGACCGGTCCGGTCAATGTAGCCCCATTTTCTCTCGCTGGGTGCATCCTTGTTTCCCACACAAACCGCGGCCAGCCCTTCATGAAAATCCCGCGCCGCTCTGAATTGATGGGGAATCGCAATTCTTCCCGACTTGTCCCCATAGCCCCAAGAATGGCCCTTATTGTGACGAATTCGAACAAGCCCTTCGGAGAATTTTCCGGCAGCGACGGCTGGTTGCAGTTCACAAACGGGCCGCCCCCGTTTATCAACAAACGTGTAACTGGTTCTTCCTTGCGCTGCCCATCCTCCGAACCCCGCCACGCCTTCCGAGAAGTCGTCCTGGCTCTTGTTGAGAACCACCTGTCCGGCGGTGTTGATGTATCCGGCCGAGGTCGCCGCCAAACCGTCCGAGAAATCCGCAGCCGATGTCAGCGTGGCCGGGACGACGATCTTACCCGTGCTGTCAATGTAGCCATAATGGCTGTTGGCCCGATTGAGGGCTTCAGATCGCCGGCCAGTGCCAATGCCCCCCATCCGGAATCGGCCCATGCCGTCATGGAATTCCCAAGCTTCGGTGAACTGCGGCGCCACCACGACCCGGCCCGTCACGTCAATGTAACCATACTTGCCATCCTGAACGATGGGATAGAGGCGGGCGGTTTGGCCCGGCCCGGCGGGGGTTGCGGCGGGTGGAACCACAACAGTGGGTTGTGACGGCAGGACAAGAGCACGTTCTGCCATTCGGTCTACGGGTTTGACAACGCGGTCGGGAACGTCCGGTGGCCTGCCAACAACAATCGGCCCTGTCACGCCGGCGGCGCTCGATGTGCCGGCTTTGGCGCGGGCCGCCGTCAGCGCCTGTACGAGGGCGGGCTTGCACCAACTGGGCTGCCTTCCCTCAGCCACCTTGTAGGTGTAATTGCCCCGCGCATCCACAACCCAGATTGCATCGTCTCTTTCGTAGGCGATGAACTGACCGTCCGTGGACCACGCGGGTCCGCTCAAATGGGATTCACGCACAACTGGAACTCTTGGCATGAGGAAAAGATCCACCTTGTCGGAACCATCCGGTTTGATGGTGAATATCTTTCCGAGCCAATTGTAGGCGAGGCGCGAGGAGTCTGGCGCCCACGTTGCACGGGCACCCGTCTCCAGAATGCGCGCCCCGGTGCCGTCGGCGTTCATGACGCCAATCTTTGAAATGCCCAAGCCTGCCGTGAAGGCAATCTTCGTGCCGTCGGGCGACCACTGAGGATACGAGTAGCGGTTCTTAGGATCGTTTGCCAACAACCGCAAGCCCGTGCCGTCGGAATTGACGACGTAGATGCCCGGTGTCCCCAAACCGCCTTCCACGACCAGACGCCGGCTGTCGGGCGACCAAGACGGGTTGCTGAACCACATCTTGGGCATCTTCGTGATCTGGCGGGGATACCGGCCGTCGGCGGTCATGGCGAAGACGTTCTCCATGTAAGCCCCAATGCTTGGCGTCACTGTGTAAGCAACCCATCGTCCATCTGGCGACCACGTGGGATCGTGAATCGCATGATCATCGACATGATACTCCACGTTGTTATTGGCGGTTTTGTTGCCGGTCAATGGGCGAAGCCCGGTTCCGTCGGGGTTCACGCAATTCAAAAGGTTCCCGGTTTGGAATAGGATCGGCCCAAGATCGGCAGGCGCTTTGGGTTCGCCCATGATCACTCGCAGCACTTTGTCAGCCTCGACGCGCTCCCATTTTCCATCGCCGCGGGTCAGCTTGTAGCGACCGCCCGAAGATCCCGAATCCTTCTCTGGTTCCACGTGACCGATCATTTGCGTGCCATCCTTCAAGATCAGGATGTCCGCTTGGGAAAATGATGCCATCGCCAGAACGGCGATGCCTTGGACACAGACCAGTCTGTACAATTTCATGACGGCTCCTCTTCGATGCCTGAACCACCTGCCATGCTTGTCTTTGGCACAAGGATTCCGATAGGGCACGAGCATAGAGGGTTCGGTGTTTGGATGGCAAGAAATGCCTGAGTTCATGCAAATGTTTGCGTTGGCATTGAGCGATGCTCGTGATAAACTAATCAATTGCCGGTGGTGGTGAGCAAGGTGGCGTTTCAGGATTCCAACCATGAAGAACCGTATCGCCCGAGCGGTCTTGCGGGTTGTTTTGCCGTATGTCTTGTTCGCCACGTTGTGGATTTCGTTGTCCGACCACTGGGTGGAAACCCTGCTTTCTGACCCTGCGGCTCGCACACAATGGTCCATCTACAAAGGTTGCGCTTTTGTGATCGTCACGGCGCTGCTCTTGTATTGTCTCTTGCGCATGGAGTTGAAGTCACGTGAGCGGGTTGAGGTGGCGCTGCGGGAGAGCAAGGAACACCTGTGGCTGGCTCTGGATGCGGCGCAGATGGGTCAGTGGGACTTGAACATTGTCACCGGTGAAGTCGTGTGGTCGCCGGAGTGCCTGGCCCTTTACGGCCTGCCACCCGGCACGCATCTGAACCGTGAGGAGTTTCTGGTTTTGGTGCATCCGGACGACCGTCCAGACGTGAACGAGGCCATCCGCAGGGCGGTCGAGGAGCGGGCGAATTACGAGAATGAAAGGCGCGTGGTCTGGCCCGATGGTTCGATCCACTGGCTTGCCTCGCGCGGCCGGGTTCATTGCGACGCGACGAGTCGGCCGGTGCACATGATCGGCGTCAGCTTTGACATCACTGCGCGCAAGAAGGCCGAAGAGGCCTTGCGTGAGAGCGAGGCGCGCGCGCAGAAAGCGTTTCGGGTCACGCATCAACGTCTTGAGAACATCATCGAGCATCTGCCGGATGCCACATTTGCGATTGATCAGGACAAACGGGTTATTGCGTGGAACCGGGCTTGCGAGATCATGACGGGAGTCAAGAAGGATGCGGTGTTGGGCCAGGGTGATTACATCTATGCCGAGCCGTTTTACGGCAAGCGGTGCCCCATCATGATTGACCTGCTCGATCAGCCCTCACCAGAGGTGGAGAGTCACTATACCTACGTCCAGCGAGTCGGCGATACGATCACAGCCGCGGCTTTCAACCCTCGTATGCGGGGCGGTCAAGGCGCGTATCTTTGGGGCACGGCGGCGCCCCTGTTCGACCAGGAAGGACGGCGTTGTGGCGCCATTGAGGTCATGCGGGATGTGACGGAACAGAAGCGCGTCGAGCAGGCGCTGCGTGAAAGTGAGCTCAAGCACCGCACGTTGTTCGAAACAGCAACCGACGCGATCCTCCTGATTCGCGGAGATCGATTCTTTGACTGCAACCCGGAGGCGTTGAGGGTGTTTGGCCGCAGTCGGGAAGAGATCGTTGGCACGCCGCTCCACAAACTGTCAGTGCCCACCCAACCCGACGGACGGCGTTCCGAAGAGAAAGCCCTTGAGATACTCAAGCAGGCGATGGCTGGAGGGCCGCAGTTCATCGAATGGGAATATTGCCGGCCCGACGGGATCCCGTTCACTGCAGAGTTGAGTTTGAATCGTCTGGAACTGGACGGGGATGTGTTGCTCCAGATGCTCTTGCGTGACATTACGGCGCGCAAGTACATGGACAAGGCGTTGCGCCAAAGTGAAGCCACCATCCGCAGTGTATTCCGGGCCGCGCCGGTGGGCATCTGCATCGTGAAGGATCGGGTGTTCAGGAGCGTGAATCAATACTGGTGCGAGAAGTTCGGGTATCCGGAAAGAAGCCTCCTCGGCAAGAGTACCCGCTTGGTGTACGAGAGTGACGAGGAGTGGAATCGGGTCGGAGGAATATATGACCAATTGAGGACGCAAGGTCTGGCATCCATTGAAACCAGGCATCGTTGCAGTGACGGATCGGTCCGCGAGGTCATCCTGACCGCTGCTCCCATCCAGCACGATGACTTTTCGGCTGGCGTTGTGACCGTCACCTACGACATCACCGAGCGCAAACGGGCGGAAGAGAAGATACGACAGCTCCATGAAGATTTGCAGCGCCATGCAGCGGAATTGGAGCAGCGCGTGGCCGACCGCACCGCCGAACTGGCCGTGGCTAGAGATCAAGCTGAGGCGGCCAACCTCTTGAAGTCCGCGTTCCTGGCCACCATGTCTCACGAGTTGCGCACGCCGCTGAACTCCATTATCGGTTTCACCGGCATCATTCTTCAGGGGCTGGCCGGGCCGTTGAGCGCGGAGCAAACGAAACAACTCGAAATGGTGCGCGGCAGCGCGCGCCATCTCTTGGCGCTGATCAACGACGTGCTGGACATCTCCAAGATCGAAGCCATGCGACTGAAGGTGACGCGCGAACCGTTTAACATGCGTGCGTCCATCGGGAAGACGGTGGAGTTGGTGAAGCCACTGGCGGAAAAGAAGGGACTGGCATTTCGCGTGGAAATCGCGCCGGACGTCAGTACGATGGTTAGCGACCAGCGGCGCGTGGAACAGATTCTGGTCAACTTGTTGAACAATGCGATCAAGTTTACTGAGCACGGCCAGATCACGCTGACGGTGGAAGTGGCGTGGAACATGCTGCGCATCTCAGTCAAGGATACGGGCATTGGGATTAAGCAGGAGGATTTGGAGAAACTATTCCAACCGTTCCGGCAGGTTGACACCGGGTTGGCACGCAATCGCGAAGGCACAGGGTTGGGCCTGGCTATTTGCCGCCGGTTGGTGGAGTTGCTTGGAGGCGAAATTCATGTTGAGAGCGAGTGGGGCAAGGGCAGCACCTTTACGGTGCTGCTGCCTGGCCGAAGTGGAGCCATATGATGAAACGCAAGATTCTTCTCATCGAGGACAACGACCAAAACCGGTATATGACGACGTTTCTTTTGGAAAGGCACGGATACGAAGTCGTGTCGGCCGTGGACGGTCCCACCGGGATCGAACTGGCCTCCAGGGCCCAGCCGAGCCT
>Ga0265297_10011123_pt1 | contig 11087 bp, 11 predicted proteins | sample Munlanlwell13791_FD_192502 | JGI IMG/M metagenome (GOLD analysis project Ga0265297, IMG submission 192502) | Leachate microbial communities from a municipal landfill in Southern Ontario, Canada - Leachate well 137-91 | ecosystem: Engineered > Solid waste > Landfill > Unclassified | place...
TGGCGAGGCGGACCACCGTCAACCTCGCGCGCCGTTGATGGACCCGCCGTTACCATGGCCGTTGCCCGCTTCACCCAGCCGATCTTCGCCGCAGCCGTTCTCGCGGCCGGCCTCGCCGTCGGCGCCTGCACGCCGACGATCGACGAGCGCGGGTGGCGACCCGACGAAACCGCCATCACCGCGATCCGGCCGGGGGTGGACAACAAGGAATCGGTGGCCCGCCTGCTCGGCACGCCATCGACCGTGTCCAACTTCGACGATAGTTCCTGGTATTACATCAGCGAGACGACCCAGCGCGTCGCCTTCCGGCGCGAGGAAGTGACGGACCAGGGCGTGCTTGTTGTCCAGTTCGACCAGGCCGGCAATGTCACCGAGGTGAGCCGCCTGAAGGCCGAGGACGGCAAGCAGGTTGCCATGAACCCCGAAAAGACGCCGACTCTCGGTTCGGAGCTGAGCCTCTGGCAGCAGCTCTTCGGCAATCTCGGCCGCTTCAACGCGCCCAATTCCGGCGCCACCAGCGCACCCGTGCCCGGCGGCAGCATTCCGCGCTGACGGAAGGCATGAAAAAGGCCCCGCCGGGCAACCGGCGGGGCCTTTCTCTTGTTCGGCTCAGCCGTGGTGAGCCAGGATCGCCAGCAGCAGCAGGGCGACGATGTTGGTGATCTTGATCATCGGGTTGACCGCGGGGCCCGCGGTGTCCTTGTAGGGATCGCCGACGGTATCGCCGGTCACGGCGGCCTTGTGGGCATCCGAGCCCTTGCCGCCGAAGTTGCCTTCCTCGATGTATTTCTTGGCATTGTCCCAGGCGCCGCCGCCCGCCGTCATCGACAGCGCGACGAAGAGCCCGGTCACGATCACGCCCATCAGCATGGCGCCGACGGCCGCGAAGGCAGAGGCCTGGTCGGCCACCGCAAGGATCACGTAATAAAGCACGATGGGCGCCAGCACCGGCAGCAGCGAGGGGATGATCATCTCCTTGATCGCCGCCTTGGTCAGCAGGTCGACGGCACGGCCGTAGTCCGGCTTGGCCTTGCCCTGCATGATGCCCTTGATCTCCTTGAACTGGCGCCGCACCTCGACCACCACGGCCCCCGCCGCCCGGCCGACCGCGGTCATGCCCATGGCGCCGAACAGATAGGGCAGCATGCCGCCGACCAGCAGCCCGACCACGACATAGGGGCTGGAAAGGTCGAAGGTGACGTGCAGCGACGGGAAGAAAGCCGTCAGGTCCTCGGTATAGGCGGCGAAGAGCACCAGGGCCGCCAAGCCGGCGGAACCGATGGCATAGCCCTTGGTGACCGCCTTGGTGGTGTTGCCGACCGCGTCCAGCGCGTCGGTCGTCTTGCGCACTTCGGGCGGCAGATTGGCCATTTCGGCGATGCCGCCCGCGTTGTCGGTGACCGGGCCATAGGCGTCGAGCGCCACGATCATGCCGGCCAGGGCCAGCATGGTGGTGACCGCCACCGCCGTGCCGAACAGACCGGCGAGCTGAAAGGTGGCGACGATGCCGACGCAGATGATCAGGGCCGGGATCGCAGTCGCCTCCATGGAGACGGCGAGGCCCTGGATCACATTGGTGCCGTGACCGGTCGTCGAAGACTGAGCGACCGAGCGGACCGGCCGGAAGGCGGTCGAGGTGTAGAATTCCGTGACCCAGACCAGCAGCCCGGTGACCACGAGCCCGACCAGGCCGCAAAGGAAGAGATGGCCGCCGTTGAAGGTGTGGCCACCGCCGGTGATCGGGGCCGCCATGTCCCCCAGGACCAGTTGGGTGATCGGCCAGAGCGCCGCCGCCGACAGGACGCCGGTGACGATCAAGCCCTTGTAGAGGGCGCCCATGATGTTCTGCGAAGCGCCCAGGCGGACGAAGAAGGTGCCGATGATCGAGGTGATGATGCAGGCCCCGCCGATCGCCAGCGGATAGAGCATCATGCGCGAGACGAGCGCCGGATCGGCCGCGAAGAAGATCGAACCGAGCACCATGGTGGCGACCAGGGTGACCGCATAGGTCTCGAACAGGTCGGCCGCCATGCCGGCGCAGTCGCCCACGTTGTCGCCCACGTTGTCGGCGATCACGGCGGGATTGCGCGGGTCGTCTTCGGGGATGCCGGCCTCGACCTTGCCCACGAGGTCGGCGCCGACGTCGGCGCCCTTGGTGAAGATGCCGCCGCCGAGGCGGGCAAAGATCGAAATCAGCGAGGCGCCGAAGCTGAGCGCCACCAAGGGATCGACCAGGTCACGCCCGCTCGCCCCGCTCGACAGCAGGATGTAGTAGTAGACCGCGACAGCGAGCAGGGCCAGGCCGACCACGAGCATGCCGGTCACCGCCCCCGCCCGGAAGGCGATGCCGAGGGCGTTCGCGAGCCCCTCGCGAGCGCCCGCCGCCGTGCGGACATTGGCCCGCACCGAGACATTCATGCCGACATAGCCGGCCGCTCCCGAGAGCACGGCACCGATCACGAAGCCGATCGCCACCATGGCCCCGAGCAGCAGGTAGAGAATGACGATGACGACGACGCCGACGATGGCGATCGTGCGGTACTGCCGGTTCAGATAGGCCCGTGCGCCTTCCTGAATGGCGGCGGCGATTTCCTGCATGCGGACAGTGCCCGCATCACGCGACAGAACGGAACGCGCTGCCCATACGCCATAAAGCAGCGCAAGCACACCGCAACCGATGACGCTCCAAAGGCCGATGGTTGTATCCATGATCTCCCCGCGTGTTTCCTGGGTTGCCGGGGCTGGGCGCCCTGCACCCTCCGGTCCCTGCACTTAACCCCGCGCGAACGGTGCCAGAGATGTGCGGGGGCCGCAATGAAGCTCTCTCAATCGTCGTGGTCGGCACCGCCACCACAACAACAAGCATGAAGCACAGGCGGGGGCGCCTGCACCTGCGGCGCGTGGCCGCGCCGGGCCAGCGGCAGCAGCAGCAGCGCCAGCGCGGCGAGCGGCAGTGCCGTCAGCGGCACGCCGTGCCAGCCGAAGACATCGAGCACCACGCCGGACAGGAAGGACGCTGCCGAAACGACGCCGAACACCAGGAAATCATTGGCCGCCTGGGTCTTGGAGCGTTCGGCCGGCGTGTAGCAGGTGGTGACCAGGCTGGTCGCACCGACGAAGGCGAAATTCCAGCCGAGGCCGAGCAGCACCAGGGCGATCCAGAACTGCTCGAAGGAGACGCCGGTCATCGCGATCCCGGTACAGGCGAGGATCAGCAGGAGGCCGGCGCCGATCACCGTGGTGACGCCGAATTTCTCGATCAACCGGCCGGTGAAGAAGGAGGGCGCGAACATGGCGAGCGAATGCCATTGGATGACGAAGGCGGCATCCTCGACCGTCAGGCTGCAGGCGATCATGGCGAGCGGCGTTGCCGTCATGACGAGACTCATCGAGGCATAGCCGGCGATCCCGGTCGCCAGCGCCGCGATCATGCGCGGCTGGCGCAGGATCTCCGAAAGCGGCCGGCCCGACTCGTGCCGCGCCACCGGGTCGAGCGGCGCCAGGCGGAGCCGCGACAATAAGCCCATCGATGCGACGCCGAGGGCCACCACCACGACATAGGCGCCGAGGAAGGGCAGGCCCAGCACCATGTCCCGCGTGTATTTCACCAGTTCCGGCCCGCATAGCGCCGCCGCGATGCCGCCCGCCATGACGAAGCCGATGGCGCGCGGGCGCTGGGCCGGCAGCGCCGCCTCGGCCGCGGCGAAGCGGTAGAACTGGGCATTGGCGTAGTACCAGCCGCCCATCAGTGACGCCGCGACGAAGCCCCAGAAGGAGCCGTAGTAGATCGACAGGCCGTAGAGAATGCCGGCGAACGTCCCCGCCCCCGCCCCCAACAGAAAGCCGTTCCGCCGTCCGATCCGCTTCTGCACCGCGGCCGCCGGCATGGTCGAGAGAGCGGCGCCCACGGTGATCGCGGTGACCGGCAGGGTCGCCAGCGCCTTGTCGCTCGCCAGCATGGCGCCGACGATGCCGTTCAGGGTGAGCAGGATCGTGGTCGACGTGCCGTAGAGCGCCTGGCCGAAGGCGAGCAGCAGGACATTGCGTCGGGCGAGCCGGGCGGCCGGATCTGTCACCGGGGTCAACTCTTGATCGGCAGGATGCTGGAGACCAGCATCCCCGTGATCTCGATGTCCCCCGCCGCCTTGCGGATCGCCGCCAGCGCCTTCTCCCGGAACGGGATCTCGTCGAAATCCGCCGGACCGTCCCCGGTCTGGATCGGATCGCTCGAGAACAGCGCCACCAACGCCGCCCGTATGTGCGGCTCTCGCTCCTTCAGGCGATTCGAGGCTTCGAGATCCTTCACCTCGATCTTGAAGGTGAAGGCGATGTAATTGCGCAGCTTGCCGTTCCGGACCGCCGGCAGGATTACGTTCTTCAGCTCGAAATAGGTCCGTTCCTCGACCTGGGGCAGGGTCGGCGGCGGCGCCGCGGCTGCCTCGTCCGTCGCCCCGCCGAAGGGCAGGAAACCGCCCAGATAGAGACCGCCCGCGCCGATCAACGCCAGCACGACGATTGCGAGCGCGATCCATCTCCAGCGCCTCATGACCCGACCACTCCGCTCTTGGGGTCCGGGCCGCCGACGTCGTGGCGCCAGCCGCCCCGGCCGAGCGTCAGGGGTGATCCTGCCGGATCGATCGCGCGCACTCCTTGACCTTGCTCAAAGCGTCCGATCGCCGTGCCCCCCTGCCCGGCCAGTTTCGCCAGGTCCTCGGGCGCCAGGGCGAAAACCAGTTCGTAATCGTCGCCCCCGGTCAGTACCGTCTCGATCAGGCCGGGATCGGCCGCCACGGCCGCTGCCGCCGCTGCCGACAGGGGAACCCGCCCCGCCTCGACCACCGCCGCCAGACCCGACTGCTCGCAGAGATGGCCGAGATCGGCCACCAGCCCGTCCGAAATGTCGCAGCAGGCGTGCGCCAAGCCGCGCAGCGAAGCACCGAGGTCGAGACGCGGCGTCGGCAGGCGATAACGCCCCTCGAAGGCGGAGAGGTCCCCGACCGCCCTGCCCTTCAGGCGCCCTGCGACATAGAGCGCGGCGTCGCCGATGGTGCCCGAGACGCAGACCAGATCGCCCGCCCGAGCCCCGGCCCGCCGGATCATGGTGCCGGTGGGCACTTCGCCGATCGCCGTCAGGCTGAACCAGGCAGGGCCGGAGGTCGACACGGTATCGCCGCCGATCAGGGTGAGGCCGAATGCCGCCACGTCGGCGGCGAGGCCGGCCGCGAAACCTTCGACCCAGGCCGGGCCGGCTGCGGGCGAAAAACCCGCGGCCAGCAGGCAGGCGCGCGGCCGTGCCCCCTTGGCCGCCAGGTCGGAGAGGTTGACCCGCATCAGCTTGGCCGCGACCGCCTCGGGCGGATCGTCGGCGAAGAAATGAACGCCCGCCACGATCGCGTCCTTGGTCAGCACGAAGTCGCAGCCAGGCGCCGGGGCCAGGGCCGCCGCATCGTCGGTCAGGCCGAAGGCGCCGGGCTCGCCCCGGCTGAGCGGCGCGAAGAGACGGGCGATGGTCTCGAATTCGTCCATGCGCCCCTAGTCCATGCGCCCGGAAGGCCTTAAGCGAATTCGGCGGGGCGGAGGCGGCGCGCCAGCGTGTTCAGCACGCCGTTGGCAAAGGCCGGCTCGGCCCCCGCGAAGAAGGCGTGGGCGACGTCGAGATATTCGTTGATGACGACCTTGGCCGGCACGTCGACCCGGGCCAGGAACTCGTAGACCGCGATCCGGACCAGCGCACGCAGGATCGAGTCGAGCCGGTCGAGCGGCCAATCGGCGGTCAGCGCGGGGGTGATCAGAGTGTCGATCTCGGCCCGCCGGTCGCTCGCGCCGCGCACCAGGTCGGCGAAGAAATCCTGGTCGGCGTCGTGCAGCTTCTCGCCCTCGTCGGTCTCGACACCCAGGCGGTGGGCGACGAATTCCTTGATCACGCCGACCGCGGGACGACCCGTGACCTCGATCTGATAGAGCGCCTGGACGGCGGCCAGACGGGCCGCCGAACGGGCCTTCACGCCCGACTTCGGCCGCCGGCCCTGCTGGAGGGGATTGTTCGGGTTGCTCACGACGCCACCCCGAAGCGGCGGCGCAGCGCGATCAGCGCGAGCGCCGCCTCGGCTGCACCGGCGCCCTTGTTCAGCTCGCCACGGTCGGCGCGGGCCCAGGCCTGGCCCTCGTTCTCGACCGTCAGGATGCCGTTGCCGATGGCAAGACCATGGCCGACACCGAGGTCCATCAGCCCGCGCGCGCTCTCGCCGCAGACATAGTCGAAATGGCTGGTCTCGCCCCGGATGACGCAGCCGAGGGCAACATAGCCGTCGATCCGCTTCACGCGGTTCGCCTTGGCCTGATTGCCTTCCTCGGCGATCCGGATGGCGGTCGGAATCTCCAGCGCGCCGGGCACGGAAATCCGCTCCCACGAGCCGCCGGCCGCTTCGATCGCCTCGGCGGCGCCGCGCAGCAATTCGTCCGCGATCGCATTGTAGAAGCGCGCCTCGACGATCAGGAGGCGTGGGCCGCCGGAGCCGCCGGAAATAGGCAGATTGGGATCGCCGGCGTCGGTCGCCTTGGGTCGCATGTCGTTCAGCCGATCGAGAGAGTGCGGTGCTCGACCACTTTCAGGTCGTAGCCTTCGAGCCCGATGATGGTGCGCCGCGTGTTGGAGATAAGGATCATGGCGTGCACGCCGAGATCCAGCAGAATCTGGGCACCGATGCCATAGTCGCGCAATTCGTGCTGACCGAGGGTCGGCGGGACCGCGGCTTCGGCCGGCGCACTCGAGCGCGCCGCGATTTCCGAGAGCGCGGTCGGCCGGGTGTCACGGATCAGCACGATCACGCCGCGCCCTTCCCGCCCGATCTCTTCCATCGCGGCGGCGAGTGGGCTGGTGCGGCCACGCTTGTCGGCCAGCAGGTCCTCGAAGACGTTGACCGTGTGGACGCGCACCAGGACCGGGGCCGGGCCGGAGATATCGCCCTTCACCAGGGCGATATGCTCGCTGCCGTCGATCTTGTTCTTGTAGACCAGGGTGCGGAAGCGGCCGCCATGGGCGGAGTCGATCTCGGTCTGGCCGACCTGGGTCACCAGATTGTCCCAGCGCCGACGATAGGAGATCAGGTCCGCGATGGTGCCGATCTTCAGGCCGTGGAACTGCGCGAATTTCACCAGGTCCGGCAGCCGGGCCATGGTGCCGTCGTCGTTCATGATCTCGCAGATCACGCCCGACGGGTTGAGCCCGGCGAGGCGCGAGACGTCGACAGCCGCCTCGGTATGGCCGGCGCGGACCAGCACGCCGCCGTCGCGCGCCACCAGCGGGAAGACATGGCCCGGCGTCGCCAGGTCCTGCGGCCCCTTGGTGGGATCGATGGCGACCGCCACGGTGCGCGCCCGGTCATGGGCGGAAATACCGGTGCTGACCCCTTCGCGCGCCTCGATCGAGACGGTGAAGGCGGTCTGGTGGCGCGAGAGATTGTCCCGGCTCATCAGCGTGAGACCGAGCTGATCGACGCGCTGGCGGGTGAGCGACAGACAGATCAGGCCGCGGCCGTAGCGCGCCATGAAATTGATCGCGTCCGGCGTCGCCATCTGGGCCGGAATCACCAGGTCGCCCTCGTTTTCCCGGTCCTCGTGATCGACCAGGATGAACATGCGGCCGTTGCGGGCGTCGTCGATGATCGCTTCGATGGGGGCGAGATAGTCCCGCCATTCGTTGCTCATGCCCGCCACTCCTGGAGCCGGGCGACATAACGCGCCAGCACGTCGATCTCGAAGTTCAGCTTGGTGCCCGGCGTCACCAGGTCGCGGCTGAAAGTGGTCATCTCCTGCGTATGCGGGATCACGTTGATCCAGAACTTGTCGCCCGAGACGTCGTTCACGGTGAGCGAGACGCCGTCCAGCGCGACCGAGCCCTTGGTCGCGACATAGCGGGCGAAGCCCTCCGGCGCCTGGATGCCGATCTTCAGCGAATCCCCCTCGGGCTCGACCGAGACGACGGTGGCGATGCCGTCGACATGGCCGGTCACGATATGGCCGCCCATCTCGTCGCCCACCTTGAGCGAACGCTCCAGGTTCACCGGGCTGCCGGCCACCCAGGTGCCCAGCTTGGTCTTGCGCAGGGTCTCGCCCGAGGCGTCGACCTCGAACCAGCCGGTGTCCTTGTCGACCACGGTGAGACAGACGCCCGAACAGGCGATCGAGGCGCCGATCGCCACGGTCGAAAGGTCGAAGCCGGTCTCGATCCGGAATCTCGTGTCGCCGCGATGCTCGACACGAGCGATTCGGCCGACGTCTGTGATGATGCCTGTAAACATGGCGTCACTCTTAACGGGAGAGGCGATAGATTTCCAATAGGTCGTCCCCGAGATACTCCACGGCGTCCAGCGCATAGGTCGGTGCCAGGGACAATTTTTCGAGACCCAGAGCGGCGACGCCCGGCCTGCCGTCGTCGCCGATCACGCAGCGCCCACGGAACCAGAACAGACGGTCGACAAGCTTGGCCGTGATCAGGCTGGCGGCGAGCTGGCCGCCGCCCTCGACCAGGAGGCGGGTCACCCCCTTGTCGGCCAGGCATTTCATCATGTGGACCGGATCGGGATGGCCGCCCTGGCCCTGGGGCACCTCGATCACCTCGACGCCGGCCGCAGTGAAGGCGGTGCGCCGCCCCGCCGGATTGCCGGGGACAGTGAACAGCAGGGTCGGCACATTGCGCGCCGTGCGCACCAGGCCATGGGTCAGGGGCAGGCGCAGCCTGCCGTCGGCGACGATCCGCATGGGCGAACGGTCGCCCAGGCCGGGCAGCCGGCAGGTGAGTTGGGGATCGTCGGCGATCGCGGTGCCGACACCGATGACCACGGCGTCATGATTGGCGCGCATCAGATGGGCCCGGGCGCGGGCCTGCTCGCCGGTGATCCACTGGCTGTCGCCGCTCCGCGTCGCGATGCAGCCGTCGATGCTGGTCGCCAGCTTCAGGGTGACCAGGGGCTTGCCGTCCAGCCGGCCGAAGAAGCCGGCGTTCAGCATCTGCGCCTCGCATTCGAGGAGGCCGACGTCGACCTTCACGCCCGCCGCCTGGAGCATGGCGACGCCGCGCCCGGCGACCCGGGGATCGGGATCGATGGTCGCGACGACGGCCCGGGCGATACCCGCCTTCGCCAGCGCGTCGGCACAGGGGCCGGTCTTGCCGTGGTGGGAACAGGGTTCGAGCGTGACATAGGCGGTGGCGCCGCGCGCCCCCTCGCCCGCCCGCTTCAGGGCTTCGGTCTCGGCATGGGGGCGGCCGCCGGGCTGCGTCCAGCCGCGGGCGACAACGCGGCCGTCCTTGACCAGCACACAGCCGACCGCCGGATTGGGCGCCACATTGCCGAGGCCGCGCCGCGCCAGACCCAGCGCGACGCCCATGTGGCGGCGGTCCGCCTCGGAAAAGCGATCAGTCGTTGGCGTCCGCACCGGCCAGCCGTCCGACGAAAGTCTCGAAATCCTTGGCTTCGCGGAAATTGCGATAGACCGAGGCATAGCGGACATAGGCGACCGAATCGAGAGAGGCCAGCCCCTCCATGACCATTTCGCCGACCATGACGGAAGGGATCTCGCTCTCGCCCATCGATTCGAGGCGGCGCACGATGCCCGAGATCATGCGCTCCACACGCTCCGGCTCCACCGGGCGCTTGCGCAGCGCCACCATGACCGAGCGGGCCAGCTTGTCGCGGTCGAAGGGCACGCGGCGGCCGGTCTTCTTGACGATGGTGATCTCGCGGAGCTGAACCCGCTCGAAGGTGGTGAAACGCGCACCGCAGCCGGGACAGAAACGCCGGCGCCGGATGGCGCCATTGTCTTCGGTGGGACGGCTGTCCTTCACCTGTGTTTCTTCATGGCCGCAGAACGGGCAGCGCATCTTGAACCCCCTAGCCCCGAGCGAAGGTCAGGCGCGCCGTAACCCTTCCGGCGCGCCTGCCACGTTTAGCGATAGATCGGAAAATCGGCGCAGAGCTTGGTCACCTTGGCAGCGACCGCAGCTTCGACCGCACCATTGCCCTCGACACCATTGGCCGCCAGGCCGTCCAGCACTTCGGCGATCAGATCGGCGACATATTGGAATTCGGCGACGCCGAAGCCGCGGCTGGTGCCGGCCGGCGTGCCCAGGCGGATGCCCGAGGTCACCATCGGCTTTTCCGGATCGAAGGGAATGCCGTTCTTGTTGCAGGTGATCTGGGCGCGGTCCAATGCCTTCTCGGCGATGTTGCCGGTCAGCTTCTTGGGCCGGAGATCGACCAGCATGAGATGGGTGTCGGTGCCGCCCGAGACGAGGTCGAAACCATGGCCCTTCAGGCGCTCGGCCAGGGCCTTGGCATTCTCGACCACCTGGCGGGCATAGGCCTTGAATTCGGGCTGCAGCGCTTCGCCGAAGGCCACGGCCTTGGCGGCGATGACATGCATCAGCGGGCCGCCCTGCAGGCCAGGGAAGACCGCCGAGTTGATCTTCTTGCCGAGATCGACATCGCGCGTGAGGATCATGCCGCCGCGGGGACCGCGCAGGGTCTTGTGCGTCGTCGTGGTCACGACATGGGCATGGTCGAGCGGGTTGGGATGCGCCCCACCGGCCACGAGACCGGCGAAATGCGCCATGTCGACCATGAAATAGGCGCCCACCTTGTCGGCGATCGCCCGGAAGGCGGCGAAATCGATCGTGCGCGGATAGGCCGAGCCGCCGGCGATGATCAGCTTCGGCTTATGTTCGAGGGCCAGTGCCTCGACCTCGGCCATGTCGACCTGGTGGGTGTCCGGACGCACCGAATAAGGCACCGGCTTGAACCACTTGCCCGACTGGTTGGCGGGCGAGCCATGGGTGAGATGGCCGCCGGCCGCCAGGTTCAGGCCCATGAAAGTGTCGCCCGGCTGGAGCAGGGCGAAGAACACCGCCTGATTGGCCTGGGCGCCCGAATGGGGCTGCACATTGGCGAAAGTGGCGCCGAAGAGCTGGCAGGCGCGTTCGATCGCCGCGACCTCGGCCTTGTCGACTTCCTCGCAGCCGCCGTAATAGCGCCGGCCGGGATAGCCTTCGGCATATTTGTTGGTCAGGACGGAGCCCTGAGCTTCGAGCA
>Ga0265297_10011124_pt1 | contig 11086 bp, 15 predicted proteins | sample Munlanlwell13791_FD_192502 | JGI IMG/M metagenome (GOLD analysis project Ga0265297, IMG submission 192502) | Leachate microbial communities from a municipal landfill in Southern Ontario, Canada - Leachate well 137-91 | ecosystem: Engineered > Solid waste > Landfill > Unclassified | place...
CGCGGATGTGAACCTTTTTCATAAGTCGGTCCTTGAAGAGATCGAGCTGCTGGGACTGGACATAGGTAGAAAGCAATGATTCTAAAGTTTGTAGCTGCGATGTTTGTGATAGCGATGGGGATGATGGCCATTGGTGGGGTGATTTTTTTGATGGCCGACGGCCAGTCGAGTGACGGCGGTAAATGCCTTGGCGCTGGCATAGCTATCGTTGGCGGGCTTATTGCGATTGTGCCTTTGTTTATGCTTCTTACTGGTGGGATTACCTACCACGAGGGAAACAACCATTCAACAACGAAGGAGACTGAGGATGACCAAGAGTGACCGTATCTCGATTCTTGATTGCATGACGGGAAAACAGCAGCGCGAGCTGTACGACGCGCTCTCCCACAATGTTCGGGCTGCGAACGTCAAGGCGTTCAAGGCCGTCAAGCAGGACTGGAAGGGCAAAAAATTTCTTCTGAGCGAGACCGTCGCCGACGCCGCTGTCGCTGGCAAGGTTGCGCAGCTGATGGACACCAAGCTGGCTGCGTTCAAGAAGGACCAGAAGGCGAAGCAGGACGCGAAGAACAAGATCGCCAAGAAAAAATAAGGGTGGTCGAAAAAAGTTCTTGACAAACCTTGTGGTGAAGGATATCTTCTTGGCAACGATACACGAACCACAAGGTTTGTGCTTTTAAACTCGATTTGAAGGAAGATAGAAACGTGACTACTTTAACGACCAGAAAACCCGAGCATCAGCGCATGTGGCGTGGAAAGCGACACAATTATTGTGTCAACTTTCAAGAACGCGAGCACGGGGGTCTGGCCATGTAAGTCACGTTGACGTAGGTTTTACAAGGCCCGACTCCCGAAAGGGAATCGGGCTTTTTTGTTTTTGGCTCCTTGAAAATCAGAACGAACAAGTGGACGGGTAGCTCAGTTGGCAGAGCATCAGCTCGACAAGCTGAATGTCGTAGGTTCAAGACCTATCCCGTTCAATAAGGGAGTCTAAAACGGATTCACCGCGCGCAGCGAACAATAACCTCGCCGGTCCGTCTCCCGCCATGACCCTGTCGTCTAGCGGTCCAGGACGCCGCTCTCTCAAAGCGGAAATTTTCACGGGTTCAAATCCCGTCAGGGTCAATCATGGTGAGGTGGGCGAGAGGCCGAAACCGCTCGACTGTAAATCGAGATTGAAAGACGCGCTGGTTCAAATCCATCCCTCACCACTAAGACCCGCTCCAGATGGGGCGGCGGAGTTCGTTCATTGAAAATTGAATATGCCCAAAAAATCGTCTTTTATGAGGGGCGAGAGATCGTCCCTCGTTTGTTTGTTCTGTGATCGTCTAATGGAATGTGATTTGCATTCGATGCTTTTCACATTAAGGTACTCCGGATCAATCCGGAGCCGTAGGGTAACCCTGGCTCGTTGTAAAGCGGGTCAGGGGTATCCCGTCAAGCAGATGGTTGATTTTACTGAACTATTTAGTGAGCCCCTATAGGCCAACTGGTTAGGCCACCGGACCTTCAATCCGGTCACTCTCGGTTCGAGCCCGGGTGGGGGCGATGTTCGGGAATAGGCAAGCTGGTAAGCCACGGGTTTTTGGCACCCGCAATCGTTGGTTCGAGTCCAACTTCCCGAGAGAAATATCGCGATCCGTCTCGACGCGCTACGCGCGCGGCGATGATAGGCACGTTCTCAGTAGTGGCCCCGATGCCGGTCGCGAGCGATTTTGTGTGATGAAAAAAGACGACGGCGCAGCCAAGGCTGATGGGATACTTCGGATAAAACAATAGTCGTAAAACTATTTGTGACTTGGTTCGACTCCAAGACTCGCCAATTATGGCGAGGACAAAAATACCCCGTCCCGATAATTCTCGCCGTCAAAACAACATGTTCCAACGTAGCTAAGTGGTAAAGCGCCCGCCCGTTAAGCGGAAGATTTCGCCGGTTCAAATCCGGCCGTTGGAGTTCCGACATTCGTTCAAAAAACTCTTGACAAACTCTGTTAGTCTTGCTATTCTATGAACGATGCCAGGAGGTTTTATGAACGAACTTTTGCAACGTCTCACGCTTCTTCCCGTATGGGATAGCCTCGACTCTCTCTGCCGCTTGGTGCGCTCGGAGAATGGTCGTGCGCTGCTGGTGGGTGGTTGCGTGCGCGATCTCTTGCTTGAACGCGAATCGAAAGACTTCGACGTGGAAGTTTTCGGCATCGAGCCTGATCGGCTGATCGAGCTGCTGTCCGGCACCTTCAATCTTGACCTCGTCGGGCGTGACTTCGGCGTCATCAAGTTGAAGGATCTGCCGGTCGACGTATCGATCCCTCGGCGCGAGAACAAACGTGGCTTGGGGCACCAAGGCTTCGAGATTCACTCGGACCCGACGATGACCGTCACCGAGGCAGCGGAGCGACGTGACTTCACGATCAACGCGCTGTCGCTCGATCCGTTGACCTGCGAGTTGTTTGACCCGTTCAATGGTCAGGCCGACCTCCGTGATCGCATTTTACGGCCTGTGTCGGAGCGCACGTTCGCCGACGACCCTTTGCGGGTTTTACGGGCGGCACAGTTCCTGGCGCGGTTCGAGCTGACGCCGTCGGTTGATCTGTTTACGTCCGCCAGGAAAGCGGATATCGAAGGGTTGCCCAAGGAGCGTTTGTTCGAGGAGTTCAAGAAACTGCTGCTCAAGGGAGTTCGACCGTCGCTCGGACTCAACTTCTTGCATAAGGTTGGCTGGCTTCGGTTCTTCCCTGAATTGGAAGCGATGCTCGGCTGTCAGCAAGACGGGTCTTGGCACCCTGAGGGTGATTGCTGGGTCCATTCACTTCACTGCGTTGATGCCTTCGCGGCATCTCGTATCGGTAACGACCGTGAGGACCTCGTGGTCGGCCTGGCTGTTCTGTGCCATGACCTCGGCAAACCCGCGACGACGGAGTTCCTTGATGGACGCTGGCGGTCGCGTGGTCATGAACCGGCCGGTGAGGCTCCGACCAGGTCCTTCCTGGCTCGGTTGACGAACGATGCTGATCTCGTCGATGAGGTGGTGGTCTTGGTCGTCGAACACTTGAAACCCTTCGACCTCTTTGAGGATCGGGCTTCCGACTCGGCGATCCGACGCCTCGCTCAGCGCGTCAAGCGGGTTGACCGTCTGGTTCGGGTGGCGTTGTGTGACCGCGCCGGTCGTCCGCCGCTGGTCTCCGACGACTCCTTTGCTCCATGGTTGTTGGAGCGTGTCGAGGATCTCGGTGTGAAGGATCAGGCTTCGAGGCCTATCGTGATGGGTCGACACCTGATCGACCTGGGCTGGGAACCTGGAAAACACTTTCGCCGTGTGCTGGATGCCTGCTTCGAGGCGCAGCTCGATGGTACGTTTGATGATGAACGGGGCGGTCTGGCGTTCCTGAAGGGATATGTAACTGCTCTTGAGGATAAGGTTGACATTGGCGAGGCAAAGAAAGCCTTGAAAGAACCTGACAAGAAGGAGTGGCCAGATCATGTCTAGTTACAATTACAGTAAGCATCTGCAAGTTAGTGATATTGTAAATGTCCGAAGTAAGAAGACGGTTGGGGACGAGAATTGGTGTTTTGACGAAAACGGTAATTTTCTCGGTTATGAATCAGTTCCGCCCCGTCCGGGTGAGTACGGATATGATCAGCCCACCCCAAACCATAAATGAGAAACACAATGAGGGATAAGGTTAATGGATCATGACTGATTTACAACTGCTGAAAGAGACGTTGAAGAAGATCGGAGCACATTGCCCGTTTCAAGAAAGCCCATCTGATGGTAGCGATCCATGGTGTAGCGAAGACGACCTTCCTGATGGGATTAAGGAATGTATCCGATACAAAATGATGGTCGGGGACGACTGGTGGTATTTTGACGAAAATGGCAACTATCTTGGCGCTGTTCTCGGTGATGAACAGCCGGTGTGGGAGTCGCGTGTGCAGGAGGATGAGGGATGAGCGAGAAGAAGTTTACCGAAGAGTAACTGGTGCGCGAGCTTCGGAAGTTAGAACGCCGGTGGCCGAAAACTCATTGGTTGTTTGCTGGCGCTGGTAATTTTCTTTTGATGCGGAAGGGCTCGGATGGAGAGCGAGTTATAACCTCTGGCGGCTCTTACGATCAGGGTGAGAATATCGTAGATTCTTTTTCTGGCATTGAAGCTGACGGTGGTGATTTTTAGCCTTTGTTTGTAAAAGGTCTCGTGTCGTTCAGCGAAAAGGATGCCAGGGTTTTCCTGGAGACGGTTAGGCGGTAAGACGGCCTGCCCACGGACCGGTATCTGGTGGTGATGAAATGCAAGGTCAAGTTCGACAAAAGGTATCGGAGGTTAGATATCGTCGCCGACGTGGTTCGCATGTTCTGCATTATAACCCTTGGAACATGGATGCCGAACAGGGAGATTTAATGGTGAGCAACGATGGGAAATTGTTTCGGTTGGAAAAGTCGAGTGGGTGGGGCGCGAAGAGCGCAGGTGTTTTGTATCCACGAACGATCAAACCGCCGCGAGATGGCATGGTAGCTATGATCCGCGACGGTGAAGTTTGGTGGTCGATGACGACGTAGCTAAGTGGCAAGGCATTCGGCCGCAACCCGAATAATCGCCGGTTCGATTCCGGCCGTCGTCTTTATCCTTGGGTGGGTAGCTCAGTTGGCAGAGCACTGGTTTGTGACACCAGTTGTCGAGAGTTCAATCCTCTCCCCTCCCTCAAAAAGTATCCGCAGCGCAGCACAAGTGAGGGCTACTTCCAAGTTAATGGGGTTGTTGCAAGTTCGATTCTTGCCAGGGGCGTTATGCGCCCCTGTGGCTCAACGGTAGAGCACCAAAACGTTTCCTTCGCCGATCATTCTCGCTGCGGTATTATGCGCCAATAGCTCAGCTAGGTTTAGAGCGTCAGTCTCCAAAACTGAAAGTCGGGGGTTCGATTCCCTCTTGGCGTGTTCGGGCATCTTCCGAAAGGTTCAAGTCTTGAACTCAACGAGTTCCTTGCAGCAGCGCATCTTCTGGCCAAGGTGTGCTGTGTTGGAGATACGAGGTGAAGCCCACTAGATGCCCTATGGGAACGTAGCTCAGTTTAATGGTAGAGCACGGCGCTGAAGCCGCCGGTGTCGTCGGTTCAATCCCGACCGTTCCCATTTCGTTCCATTACAAGAAAACTCTTGACAAACCTTTGGCGGTTTGCTAGCTTTGATGGCGAACCAACTGAAGGAGCCTTCCGTGGCACAAAAGACCTACCTTGAAATCTTCGATGATCTCGTGATGCAGTTGAAACGGTTCTTCCGTGAGGCGGGCTACACGAAAGCCGTGCTCGGACTATCGGGTGGTTTCGACTCCGCTTTGGTGGCGGCCGTCGCATGCGAGGCGCTCGGACGAGATAATGTTCTGTCAACCTACCTGCCGATGGGCGGCATCTCCTCGCGCGAGTCGAACGTGCTCGCCGTGCAGACGGCCAACGCCCTCGGCTGTGAGCTTCGGGTCATTGAGATCGACAACGTCGTCAAGAGCATCCTGTACGCCGTCGACCACCACTTCACTCCCATCGTCGGCCTTCCAGACGTGACCGTCGAGAACGCCCAAGCGCGGGCTCGCGGCATGATCCTGATGACCCTCGCCAACCAGGAGGATCGGCTCGTGCTGGAGACCAGCAACTTGTCCGAGTCGCTGGTCGGATATTGCACGCTTTACGGTGATACCGTCGGCGCGGTCGAGGTGATCGGCTGCTTGTTCAAAACGGAGGCCTATGAGGTGGCGTGCGCGTACAACGCGGCCTACCCTCAGCGTGCGATCCCTCAGGCTGTTATCGACCGGCCTCCATCTGCCGAACTGCGGGTGGGACAGGTTGACACGAGCGAGCTGCCGCCCTACGCGGTGCTTGATCCACTGCTCTACGCGTTGTACTTCCAGAACATGAACCTTCATCAGTTCGTGGACTATGCGGTGGAGCAACGAAACATTGAGAATGTTATGGCTGACCACCTTTACCACGAGATCGTGCCCCTTATGAAGCGCGGCGCGTTCAAGATGAAACAGTGCCCGCCGATGCTCGACGTGCGCGGTCTGCCTGGTCGGCCGACGTCGGTGAAGGAGTCGGTGTGAAACCGCTGCGGGTCAAAGTTTCTGTGAAGAACAACATCTTGATCTCGCTGCGCGAGGCTGAGGGGCTCACTCAAGCTAAGCTGGCTTGGATCATTGGCGTGCCAAAGGGTTGCATTAGTGATTTTGAAAATCTTCGGCTGGCTCCTTATACTAAGGATTCGGTCAATGAACCATCGCGTTTACGTCGTGCTGCTGAGTTGCTGGCTGGGTATTTTGGCAAGGCAGTGGAAGAACTGTGGCCCGAAGAACTGGCTCATGCGACGATGGCTAAACGTGAGTTTACCTTTGAGATGTCGTTGGAGCAAGCGCGTAGGATCGCCGAGTCACCGGCGGATGAACTGGATCGAGCAAAGTTAGTTGTGACGATGCGTAAACTGCTGGAAACCCTTACGCCGAGAGAACAGTTTATTTTACAGCAGCACTTCTTCGAGGAGAAGAACTTTGATGAGATTGGAGAACAGCTAGATGTAAACCGTTGTAGGGTGATACAAATTGCGGTCAGAGCCCTTAGAAAGTTGCAGCACCCTTCCAGGTCTATAATCTTGGAACCGTATCGGCAGTTGAGTGGAACATAATGGACCTGATCGAGACGCTTCTGGCGAGTCTTTTCTTCGCTACCCTGGCGGTGGCGGGGATCATTCTCGTACCCGTCTGGTGGCGGCACCGGACAGAGGAGACGAAAAATGCTGATACTGAAGCTGATCCTCGGCGCACTGGCCGCCGTGGCGTTTCTACTGTTCGTGGGGTGGACCTGCATACGGGATCGGAAAGGCAAGAAGGGCAAGGGGAAGGATAGTGTATGATCGTTGACATCCGCCACGAACTGGATACCGATGCCGTCGAGGCATACCTGGAGCGCAGACTCTCGAAGGGAGCGGTTCGGGTCGGCATCACGACCGGCGTGTTTGATATGACGCACGCTTACCACATTTTGTACCTGAAGCGGTGCCGTGGTCAGTGCGACCTGCTGGTCGTCGGCGTGGACGCGGATCACCTCGTACGGGCCGATAAGGGGCCTGGACGTCCGATCATGAATGAGCAGCTCCGCTCGCTCGCCGTGGACTCGCTGAAGCCGGTAGACTTTACCTTTATCCTGAACGACCTGAATGACCTCGCCCTGGCTGGCAAACTGTTCCGCAAGGCTGAGGTGCTGCTTTTCAAGAATCAGACTTTCCAGGGGACTGATGCTCCTGAGAAGGTTGTAGGACTGGAACATGGTGCGAAGCTTGTGATCGTGCCGGACCTGGAGGTGCTGACCTCTACGACGGAGATCATCGAGCATCTGAAGAAGGGTTGATGCGGGGTAGAGTAGTTGGTCACTCACCAGGCTCATAACCTGGGTGCCCAAAAGGCTGACGCTGGTTCGAGCCCAGCTCCCGCTAATAGCTCGGCGTTCGGAACCGGAGCGGAAACGACGTGATTACCGCCTCCAAAGAGTACGCCCGTACGGCCGATCAACAGGCATCTGCGCCGGAGGTGGGCAGATATCTTGGCTGAGCTGACATTTTCGCTGGTAAGATTCAATTCGGATGATGGTTTCGATGGTGGCATTTGACGAAAGGGTGCTCAAATGACTTGGTGGTGCTGTTCTCGTCCGCACAAGTGCGAGTTTCAAGTGCTGGTCAGCCACGATAACCGAATTGACTGTGAGAAGCTCAGGATGAGTTACGGCTCTTGCGTCTTTGCTGCCGTCAAAGATTCCAAGGTGTGCAGCCCCGCCGCAGTGTGGTCGGATTGGGGGTTGTCTGAGGAGTATAAGCGGTTGAAGGGATATTTGGAAAAGTACCACAATTTACAGGCTCCCCCTTTCGTATGTGAAGACATCAAAGAGATCATGAAAAAGGTCAAGGAACGTCGTGTTTTATTATTCGGCTCCGAAACGGCGCTTCGCGTGGGTAACGCAAATGAATTTTGCTGGCCGATTCGAGAGGATGAGAAGCCCATAAAATCTTGATGCTTCGCTGGTAAGATGTGGTGAGGAGGTGGATTATGACCGATAGGGCAAAGGGACTGGTCGTGACGCTGGAGCATGACATGCGCGTGGACGACGCCGTGGCGACCTTGAACGCCATCCGGCAAATCCGAGGCGTGACCGACGTGCAGTTCGTAGCGTCTGACATCGTCAACGACCACATCAACCGGATGCAGATCAGGCGCGAGCTTGAGAAGAAGCTCTGGGCTGTTCTGCAAGAGAAGTAAGGAGAGGGAGACATGAACACGGCACCGAGAGAGTTGAGGGTGGAGATCGCCTTCGTCGGCGATAAGAGTGGGTCAATGAGCGGCAAGGAAAAAGACGTGATCGGCGGGTACAACGCGCTGCTCGACGAGCAACAGAGGTCACCTGGCGAGGCGAGGCTGAGTCTGGTTCTCTTTGACACAAAGGTGGAACGCGTACACGCCAGTGTCCCGATCAAGGATGTCCCGCCGTTGACCGGCGAGGTCTATCGCATTGGTGGTATGACCGCGTTGCTCGATGCGGTGGGTTCGACAATCCGCCTGATTGAGGATGAGATCGCGGCACGTCCGGCCGACCAACAACCGGATAAGATCGTCATGGTCGTCATGACCGACGGCGAAGAAAACTCCAGCAAGGAGTATAAGCTGGACCAGCTCAAGCAGATGGTCACAGAGCGGCAGGATACGCGCCGTTGGGAGTTCATCTTTCTGGGTGCAAACATTGATGCTTTCGCAGCGGCAAGTGCGTTGAACATCAACACCGCCAACGTCTCGAACTTCGTGGCTACCAGCGAAGGGACGCGCCAGGCCATGTTCGACGTTTCATTACGGGTGAAGGGGTTCCGTAGCGGTTTATCGGCTGAAAAAATGGGTCAGTTCAAGGTCGAGGAGGAGTAAGATGGCATCCGGCCTTGATTTCAAGAGCGATCCGCTCTCTCCGGAAAACTTAAGACGAATCTGCGATGCCATTGATCAGATAGCCCCTCTCGCTCGCGGGAACGGGCTCAACGTGGTGCTCGTTCCAAAGGGGGAGTTCCCTGACGAGGTGAAACTCTTCTGTCTCGTCCAGGAGCCCTTTTGCCCTCCTCGTGAGGGCGAGCCTCCCGAGATTTCGATTCATTTCAATGTGGCTCGTTATCGTCTCGTCGAAGAGCCAAAGGAGGCTAGCAATAACGAGATCAACGAGCTGCTCGGGAAAGCGACCGGATACGGCGAGATCGACGAGATGGCTGCCAAACTCTATCCCGACTCGAAAGCCTTTGCTTGTTTTTTCACGAAATGTTTTCGGCATGGACACGCTGGCTATGATGCGGAGGCTCCGTGGCCTGGAAACCCTGATGGATACGCGGCCTATCTTGAAGGGATAAAGGTTGGGCAGAGCGCTCGTCAAAGGGTTATGACGACGCCGGAGAAGGAGGGATGATGCGCGGACCGTTTATCACCTTTGAGGGCGGAGAGGGTAGCGGCAAGACGACGCAGATCGCGAAGACGTATGACTACCTAGTGAACGCCAAAGACCTCTGCGTGCTCAAGACTCGTGACCCCGGTGGCACCCCGATTTGTGACGGCATCCGTGCTGTTCTGCTCGACGCTCGGAATAAGGCGATGGACCCGATGGTGGAACTACTGCTCTACCTGGCATCGCGGCGGCAGCTCACTCAGGAGCTGATCCTGCCGATGATGGAGAAGGGTATCTGGGTTCTTTGCGACCGTTACCACGACTCGACGTGGGCCTACCAGGTCTATTCGCGGCTTGGTGAGTATGAAGGGCCTGTTCCAGGGTTTCCGACGGTACGAAACTACAGGTACATCGAGGAGATCATCCAGTCGGGTATCGAGCCGGACCTGACGATCTGGCTGGACCTGCCGGTCGAACGGGGGCTGGATCGGGCAATGGCGCGCGCGAGTGCGCTGCCAACCGATCAGCGCGAGGATCGGTTCGAGCAGAAACACCTCGACTTTCATCGCAAGCTGCGGGAGAGCTATACCAAGCGTCACCACGAGTGCGGCAACCGCATCCGTCGTGTTATCGGCAACGGGACGGTCGAGCAGACATGGGAGCTGGTGAAGGCTGAGCTGGACTATTTCATGGAAAAATGGATGGTAAGAGGGGTGTGAGATGTCCGGTTCATTGAGTCGATCTGAAGTTGCTAGACGTGGTGGAATTACTCGGGCCAAGAAGTCGCGCGAAGAGGCTTTAGCTCGTTATTATTCTGCTCCGAATGTATGCCCCAACTGCGAAAGTGTGATTGCTGTTAGAGATGGTGAGAGGGTATCTGATGCAAGGCACAGAAAATTTTGTAATCATTCTTGCTGCGCCTCGTTCAACAACAAGATAAGGAATCTTTCGGGGAAGGGTATGTTTATTTGTGCTGATTGTGGTCAAGAATTTAGGTTGAATAAAAGGTCTGATGGAGGATATAAACGTCGTAAGTTTTGTTCTTTGTGTCTGAAGAAAATGTTGAGAATTAATGGATTGAAGTTTTGGCAACGCAAAAGGCCAAATTACTTATCTATTGCTGAAAGAACGAAAGGGGAACTTTTCCGAACTGCAAAGAGTTGGCAGTCAGCCAGAAGTACAATTAGAAAACATGCGTGTGAGGTAGTTACTGAATCTGGTCGCGAAATGAAGTGTGCTGAGTGTGGGTACTCGAAAATTGTCGTTGTTTGTCATATAAGACCAGTTTTTAAGTTTGTAAATGATTCTTTGATTTCAGAGATAAATTCGCTTGAAAATTTGGTTGTTCTTTGCCCAAATCATCATGCTGAGTTTGATGCTGGAATGTTAGTTTTAGAGGCGCAGGATCGCCAAATCTGGTAAGGCAGCGGCCCCATAAGCCGTGATTCGCCGGTTCAAATCCGGCTCCTGCGATAGGTCGAAGGGGAAGGTCGGTGTCGAGATGCTAAGCCTCGACGTGCTCCAGGGCCTCAATCCGAAACGGGCCGACCGCGCGTGGGCTGAGGTTGCCTTCGCAACTAATGAACAGGAGAAGAGATGAAAGAGAAATTTGCAGTTGGCGAAATGGTGATGCTGAAAAGCGGTGGGC
>Ga0265297_10011125_pt1 | contig 11085 bp, 9 predicted proteins | sample Munlanlwell13791_FD_192502 | JGI IMG/M metagenome (GOLD analysis project Ga0265297, IMG submission 192502) | Leachate microbial communities from a municipal landfill in Southern Ontario, Canada - Leachate well 137-91 | ecosystem: Engineered > Solid waste > Landfill > Unclassified | place...
ATAGCGCCAGGGAGCCTATCTTATCCATTGCCAGGCGGCTTGCCTCGACTCCGGAGCCGGTATAAGGAATCCCCATCCTCTCGAGCACATCCTGGATCGTCCCGTCTTCGCCGAAACGCCCGTGCAAAGCGATAAAGGCGCAGTCCAAAGCATAACTGTCCAATAAGCGGATATCGTTTTCTTTATTATCGCTCACGATATCTATACCCAAAACATCCGCCCCGGCTCCCTTGAGAGCGGAAAGAACAGCGTTACCGCTCTTCAGGGAAATGTCTCTTTCCGAAGACGGGCCTCCCATCAATACCCCTATCCTGCCGAAATCCCTTATTTCCATATTTTTATCTCGGGCTCCATTCTGATTTTAAACTTATCTTTTACTTTCCTGCGCATCAACCTCATAAGCGAAAGCACGTCTCCGCTGGCGGCTCCCCCGCGGTTAAGAATAAAATTCGCGTGGCAGCGGGAAATAACCGCTCCCCCCCGGGAAACGCCCTTCAGCCCGCAGGAATCGATAAGCATCCCCGCAGATCTTTCCCCGGGGTTCCTGAAGACGCATCCGGCGTTAGGCAAAGTATCCTTTTGGGTTTTCCTGCGGCGCAGGATATATCCGCGCATCCTTGAATCTATCCCCCTGCCCTCCCCCTTGCGCAGCCTGAACCTGCAGGAAAGAATCGCATACCCGCCTAAACTGGAGCGGCGGTAAGAAAAACGTATCTTCCCGCCGGATAGGGTCTTATGCCTCCCCTCCCGGTCAAGGACGCTGACACTATGCACAAGAGGGCAGATGGATTTGCCCCATGCCCCGGCATTGCCCGCCAAGGCCCCGCCCAGAGTCCCGGGGATACCGGCTAAAAACTCCAGGCCGGACAAGCCGTTTTCCTTTGCATAACCCGCCAGGCGGTTCAGGCCTACTCCCGCTCCCGCCTCCAGGAATACGCCATCGGCTTTCAGCGATTTGAAAGGCTTGCCGCAAAGCCTTACCACCAGCCCGCGCAGGCCCGAATCGCTGACCAGGACGTTACTCCCCGCCCCCAGTATAAAAACTTTCCTTCCGGAACGCCTGGCGCAGCTCAAGAGCGTGCGCAATTCTTCCACTCCGGAAGCTTCCGCGAAAAACTCCGCCTCGCCGCCTATCCTTAAGGTAGTCAAAGACGACAGCTTAACATGCCTTTTAATTTTCTTGTTTAAATCTCTCGGCCAAATCATCTGAAACCTTAACGATATCACCCGCCCCAAGGATAACCGCCATATCTCCCGGGCGCAGGCAGTCCATAATAAAATCCTCTGCCTTTTCTCTCGGGGTATAAAATACCGGCTTCCCCGGATTAGTCTTCTTTAGCCTCTCCAGGAAAACATGCGCGTCGACTCCCTCTATGGGCCGTTCGCCCGCAGCATAAACATCCGTAACCACCAGGATATCCGCCCGGTCAAAGGAATGCGCGAACTCATCCATGAGCAGCTGCGTGCGGCTGTAGCGGTGCGGCTGAAAAACAACGACTTTCCGGCCGGCCCATGCCTTATCCAGGGCATCCAGAGTCGCCTTTATCTCGGTAGGATGATGCGCGTAATCATCCAGGACCATGTATTTATCGCTTTTAAATTTTACATCCAGCCTCCGCCCCGCTCCTTTATACCCCTCCAGGGACCTGCGGATGCAGGCGGGGTCTATCCCCAGTTCCAGCCCCAATCCGATGGCGCCCAGGGAATTCGATATGTTATGCCGCCCGCCCAAAGGAAGGCGCAGGCGGAAGACGAACTTTCCCCAGGCAAAACAGTCGAATGACGAAGAGAACCCGTCCTGCTCTATATTCTTTGCGGATATGTCCGAACCGTCCTCGAGCCCGAAAAAAACCGTACGCCCGCCGTAATCAGAGCACAGGCGGCGCAGGTTGGAATCGTCATAACAGGCGAATACGCATCCTCCGGGAAGGGTATGCTCCAGGAAATCGCCGAATACGCCGAGCTCATTTTCAAACGTACGGTAATGATCCAAATGTTCGCGGTCCACGTTTGTGATAATAGAATACTCCGGTTTATAGTAAAGGAACGAACCGTCCGATTCGTCGGCCTCTGCCACAAAAAAATCCCCTTTCCCGGCGCAGGCGTTACTGTCTATATTCTTCAGCACTCCGCCGATAGCCACGCTGGGATGAAGCCCCGCTTCGAGCAAAATGCAGGAAACCAGGGAGGTCGTAGTCGTCTTGCCATGGCTGCCGGAGACGGTTATCACCCTCTTACTGCGCATGAGCATAGCCAGGGCTTCCGCCCGCCTCATCAACGGCAGCCCCTTATCCCTGGCATGCACCATCTCGGGATTATCATCGCTTATCGCCGAAGAATAAACCACGGTCTCCATGCCTTTGATATTCCCGGGGCTGTGCCCTATGCATATCCTGGCGCCGAGCCCCTCCAGCTCTTTGGTTATCCGGCCCTCTCTCAGGTCGGAGCCGCTCACCGAAAAACCGCACTTCAGCATCAGGCGGGCGATCCCGCTCATCCCTATGCCGCCTATGCCTATAAAATGGTAGCTCTCTCTCATTTTAATATATACTTCTTCCAGGAATTCTCGAAATCCTCCATGTCTTTAAACGAATACGCCAGGCGCAACGACCTTTCCAGGTCTTTCTTGTCTCTCAGGTACTGGCAAAAAAGCACGAACCTGTCTTTGCCGAATGCCGAGACCAGGTACCTTACCAGGCTGTATGATTCCGTATAGAATAAGACGACATCCTCATCGCTCTTCATGGTATCGGGGCTGGATGCGGCAAGATCGCCAAGGCTGAAGAATTTCCCGGAATTCAATTTCGCCCCCAGGGCGGATTTATTGAAGTTTTTCTTCTTCTCCTGAAAACAGGCCACGCCTTCATCAAGCCAGAGAGGGACAGCGGGATTGCCGAAACCCACCATCTCCCTGAATATGATATGCGCCATCTCATGCGGCAGCACATTATCCAGAAAGCCTATGGCGGTAATATATGTAGAGATGGTTTTACTGCCTATCTGGGCCTGCCCTGCTGCCCAATGAGGGTCCCCTGTATTGTGCATATATTCCTGCTGATCGTCAAAAAGGTATATCCTGGCCCGGTTATCCCATGTCCAGAAGTTGAAACGGGTAAAGCCCAGATCGTCGGTAATCGTATTGTAATACTTCTCGGCCCTTTGGGCCAGCTCGTTAAGCTGGGAATCACCCGCGCTGTTATAGAATATCAGGAAATGCGTGCTCTTAAAAACCTGCCACGTGCGTTCGGCCGCAAACACCGAAAGGGGAATAAGCAGCAATATGATAAACGCCCTGATTGCTTTCATCTTTTCAAATCCATAACCTCACCGGCGAGCATGGCCGAGGCGTCCCGGGAAGCGGCAGGAGGATAAGAAGAACGCATAGACTCCAGCCTTTGCCGGTCCAACAGGAAAGCCATTACCTGCTCTCTTATCTTATCCGCGGACAGATCGTCCTCCCGGATAACTAAAGCGCACCTCCGCCCTTCAAGCACCTTCGCGTTCTCAAGCTGATGTTCGTAAGCAAAGGGGTACGGGACCAAAACCGCCGGCAGGGAAAACCTCTGCAGCTCCGCTATGGTCGTGGCTCCTGCCCTGCAAATCGCCAGGTCCGCCGCGCTATAGGCGTATTGCATATCGTGGAAAAAATCGAATACCATGCTCTTTATCCCGGCCTGGGCGTAAGCGTCTTTAAGCGGGGCATAATCTTCAGCCCCCGAGATATGCACCACCTGAAAAGATTCCCTGCACCCGGCCAAAGCCGAATAGACTGTCTCGTTAAGCCTGTGCGCCCCCTGGCTGCCCCCTGCTACCAAAAGAGTGAACTTGCCATGCTGGAGGCCTAACCTGTCCAGGGATTCCTTCTTGTCCATTCTGGACATTCCTCTGCGCAAAGGGTTGCCGGTTACGCATGTCTTTTCTCCGCGCACGCACAAGCGGCAAGCCGTCTGCGGGAAAGACAGCGCGATCTTATCCGCGAACTTGGCCAAAACCCGGTTTGCCCTCCCCGGAACGACATTCTGTTCGTGGATAATTGTCTTCACCCTGAAAAGCCATCCCCAAAACAGCATCGCCAGCGTATGTAGACTCCCGAATCCCACGACTACGTCAGGCCGGAACTTGATTATAATACGCAGGCTTTCCCATGCCCCGGCCAGGAAAGAAGGCACCTCTCTTATATTCCTGCCCAAGGATCCGGAACCCATCCTGCAGGGACGGATATAAATTACTCCCGGTACCTCTTTGAGCATACTCATAGCGGACTCCTTTGCCGGGGCAACCAGCTTGACTTCTACGGAACGCGATTTAAGCTCTTCCAGCAGAGCCAGCGCGGGGAATATATGCCCTCCGCTCGATCCGGTAACAATTATCACTCTCATCTTAAGGATAGTCTCCGGTGCGGGCTATGTTGATAAGTATGCCCAGGCTTACCATATCGAATATCAGGGAAGACCCGCCGTAGCTGATAAAAGGCAAAGGCAGCCCTTTTGTCGGGAAGACGCCGCAGGAAACCCCAATATTTACTATCGCCTTGAGCGCAATCATCAGGACAAGCCCCTGGGCAAGGAAGTATCCGAATTTATCCTGGGCGTTTTTTATGATCTTGAGCCCTTGGTGGATAAAAACCATGAACAGGGCGATTATCCCCAGCGTACCGAGCAGCCCGAACTCCTCACCGATTATGGAGAAAATAAAATCCGTATGCGCCGCGGGCAGGTAAAAAAGTTTCTGCTGCGAATGCCCGAGCCCGACCCCGAACGCCCCGCCGGAACCTATGGCTATCTGCGACTGGATGATCTGGAACCCGCTGCCTTTTGGGTCAAGCCATGGGTTCAAAAACGCCAGGATCCTGCCCCTGCGGTAAGGCACGCTGAAAATAAGCATATATGCCGCCGGCAGACTGCAAAGCACAAGCCCCGTGATATATTTTAAACGCACCCCGGCTATATAAAGCATGATCAGGACCACGCAGCCTAAGGCGATCGTAGTCCCGAGGTCAGGCTGCATTAAAATCAAGACGGAAACCGCGCCCAGGGCGAATATGGGAGGCAGGAAACCTTTTGCCAGCGTCTTTATCTGTTCGCCCTTCCTGCATATAAAATCGGATATATATATGATCACCGCCAGGTTGGCGAATTCCGAAGGCTGGAAGCTGATAAATTTGAACCTGAACCAGCGCCGCGCTCCGGAAATCTCCCTGCCTATGCCAGGAATGAGCACCAGTACCAACAGCGCCAGAGATATCCAAAGCATCGGGCGCGCATACTTGCGCAGAAGCCGGTAGTCGACAAGCATGGCCAGGAAAGTCAGCACCAGGCCGGCCGACAAAAAAGCCAAATGGCGTTTCAGAAAATAAAAACTGTCCCCGTACCTCTCCCAGGCGTAAATGCTAGAAGAGCTGTAAATCATGATGATTCCCACGCAGACGAGGACAACCGAAACAGTAAGCAAGTTGATGCGCGTCTTCCTGATCATTTGCCTTGTTCGTTCCTGGACAAATCAAACACTATTTTCTTAAAAGCCTCCCCGCGTTGTTCATAATCCCTGAACATATCGAAACTCGAACACATGGGAGAAAACAACACACAGTCTCCCGGCCCGGCATTTTCATAAGAACCCTCGACCGCCTCTTTAAGGCTGGAAACCTTCCGGACGGGAATTTCCCCTTCCAGGCCGGCGGCGATTATATCCTTGGCCTCCCCGATGAGAAACGCCTGCTTGACCTTGCCCCGGGCTGCCTCAATGATTACCCGGTAATCGATCCCTTTATGCCTGCCTCCCGCAATAAGCAGGATCGGCGATGATATATTGCGTATAGCCCAGATTGCCGAATCCGCGGTAGTGGCCTTGGAGTCATTGATAAATCTCACTCCCCTTATTTCCGCCACCTCTTCCATGCGGTGCTCTATCCCTTTGAATTCCCCGAATACCCGGTTTATAATCTCGGGCTTTACCCCGATTATCCTGCCCACCGCCTCTACCGCGCTCTGGTCGGGATTAAGCCTCCCCCTGCCATCGAAAAACACAACCCTGGGCCTGGCTCCACCGGCAAATGATTTTAAAACCTGGTCATCCGCATTCAAAACCAGAAAATCCCCTCTCTCCTGATTCATAAAAATGCGCTTTTTCGCTTCCGTATACTCGCTCATATCCTTATACCTGTCAAGGTGGTTAGGGGTCAGGTTAAGCATAACTGCGATCTTGGGCCTGAATTTGATTATCGTCTCAAGCTGGAAGGAGCTCACCTCGATAACCGCAAAATCGCCTTTCTTCATCCTGCCCACTTCCGCAGAAAAAGGATTCCCGATGTTCCCACAGACAAAACAATTCCTGCCCGCCTTTTCCAGCATCTTGCCGATCAGGGTGGTAACGGTGGTCTTACCGTTGGAGCCGGTAACGGCGATGATCTCCGCCTGGCAAAGCATGCCCGCCACTTCGATCTCCCCCATGATCTGCTTGCCCTTTTCTTTCGCCCAAAGTACGGGCTGGGATGTCCAGGGAACCCCGGGAGAGACAACCACCATATCCGCTCCGCTGATAAACTCTTCGCTGTGCCTGCCCAGTTCATAAGCTATATCGGGGGAAGAAAAACGGATGACAGAACTCTTGACCTGCGGCCCGTTGTTGATATCGGTGACCCGGACGCGGGCGCCCAGGCTATGCAGGAGGTTAGCGCAGGCAAGCCCGGAACGGGCCAGTCCCACGATAGTCACATTTTTGCCTTTGAAATATCCTGTGTTCTGCATCAATCCGCCTGCCTACCTGATCTTCAGCGTCGCCAGGGTAAGGAGGGCAAGAAGGCCCGCGATGATCCAGAACCTGACGATGACCTTGTTTTCAGGCCAATTCAAGAATTGGAAATGGTGGTGTAAAGGAGCGATCTTGAACAGGCGCTTTTTGGTCAATTTAAAAAAACCTACCTGGAGTATGACCGAAACCGCCTCAAGCACGAATATCCCTCCCACGATGACCAAGAGCATCTCTTTTTTTATCAACAGGGCTACCGTGCCGATTGCCCCTCCCAGCGCCAGGGAACCTACATCCCCCATGAACACCGAAGCGGGATAACAGTTAAACCACAAGAAACCCAGGCCCGCCCCGATGATGCTGGCACAAAAAACGGTCAGCTCACCAGCACCTTTGACGTAAGAAACTAACAGATAATTGCTTAAGTTGAAATTGCCGGATATATAACAAAGTATGCTGAAGGCAAGCGCCACCATCACCACTATCCCGACTGCCAGGCCGTCCAGCCCGTCGGTAAGGTTCACCGCGTTGGAGGAACCGGAAATCACCAGTATCACGAAAAGTATGTAAAGGCCGTCCAGGTCTAATGCTAAGTTCTTAAGGAAAGGGATTTCCAGTTTTACGTTATAGTGATTCTCAAGAATGAGTACCGCCCCCAGGATTATTCCCAGAAGCAGCTGGCTGGAGAACTTTAACGCGGGAGAAAGCCCCCCCGGCCTGCTCCTCGTCTGCTTGAGGTAATCATCCGCAAAGCCAGTTGCCCCGAGCCAAAGGGTGCTGAAGAGGACAATCCATATGCAATGATTGGTAATATCCGCCCAAAGAAGTGTCGAGAATATGACCGCCCCCAGGATCAACAGCCCCCCCATGGTAGGAGTATCCTGCTTGTGCCTGTGCAGGTCATCAAGCCTGGCGCTGTCAGCCTTGTTTATCTTTTCTCCAAGTTTATGCTCTTTGAGTTTCCTGATCACCAAAGGGCCCAGCACCAGACTGATCAGGAAGGCGGTTAAGGCGGCCATCGCCGCCCGGAAAGTGATATAGCGGAAGACATTGAACGCGGAGATGAAATCACTTAGAGGATAAAGCCAATGGTAAAACATTAAATCTTAAATACCTCTTCCATTCTCATCGACCGGGAACCCTTGACCAGTATCACGTCTCCCGCCCCCGGGGAAATCTTATTAAACAGCAGGTCTCTGGCCTGCCGGGAATCAGCGCAGCAAAAAATATTATCCTTTTCAAAACCCAGCGATTTGGCCTCTTTGGCCGTAAACGCGGATAATCCGCCTACCGCAATAAGCACATCGCATATATTAGTTATACTACCGGCGGCCCGCCTATGCAATAACTCTTTTTCCCTGCCCAATTCCAGCATATCGCCCATGACCAGGACCCTCCTGCCCCTGCACCTGAACCCTTTCAGTGCATCTAAGGCAACGCTTAAAGAAAGAGGGTTGGAGTTATAAGTATCGTCGATAAAATCAACGCCTCCCAGCTTAAAAATCCTGAGCCTTCCAGGAGGAAAGATAAAATCTTCAAGCCTGCGCGAAATCTCCTTCCACTCCAGGCCCAGGATGCGCCCGAGCGCGGCTGCGGCCAGCGCATTATAAACATTATGCCGCCCTGGCGTATGCAAAAGGAAGCCCTGCTTGCGGTTAATTCTGAAAGCTATTCCGTTCCCGGAGGCCCTGATCATGCCGGCGCGGAAATCCGCTTTTTCCTTTATGCCGTAACTGAATAGATTGTAACCGGGGTTTTTTATCCCGATCAACCGCTTTAAATACGGGTCATCCGCATTGACAAGGCCTATCCTCGGGCCGCTCAATGCCTTGAAAATACATGATTTCTCCCTGAAAACCCCTTCCAGGTTCTTGAAGTATTCCAGGTGCGAAGGCCCTATATTGGTAATCACCCCTATATCGGGACAAGCTATCCCGGATAAATAACCAACCTCGCCGAAATGATTAGTGCCTATCTCGACCACCGCGAAATCATGCTGCCGGCCGAGCTTGAGCAGGGTCTGTGGCAAGCCTATGTGATTATTCTTTGTCCCTTCGTTTTTCAACACGCGTCCGCTTCCCGAAATGACATGGCAGATCATATCCTTGACCGTAGTCTTGCCGTTTGAACCGGTAACCGCGGCCAAAGGCTTGCTGAATTTGCTTCTCTTGAAACGCGCCAGGCCCCCCAGGGCCAAAGAAGTATCTTTTACTTTTATGAAAACCGTCCCCTTAGGAAGGGTGCCCCGGTATGCCTTCTGCGAAATTATGCAGGACGCCCCGCGTTCAACGGCGCGGGGAATAAAATTATGCCCGTCAAAATTCTCCCCCTTTAAAGCTACGAACGCATCGCCGGGGGACAGTATCCTGGTATCCGTGGAAACACCCTTGACCCTTGCGCACGAATCCCCTTTTAACAGCCTGCCCGCAGTAATCCCGATTATCTCTTGCGCGATAAACACTTGTTCACAGCCTCCCTGTCGCTAAAATGCCTTTTCCTGCCCTTTATCAACTGGTATTCTTCATGCCCCTTGCCGGCAACCACCAGGCAATCCCCGCCTTTCAAAGACTTAATCCCGTCTTTTATAGCCTTGTACCTGTCCGGGATAACCAGGTAATTGTCATCCGGCATCCCGGAACGTATATCCCTGATTATTTTCACGGGATCCTCCGAACGCGGGTTATCGTCCGTAAGATAAACAAAATCCGCCAGCCTGGAGGCTATCCTCCCCATTAAAGGACGCTTCTTGCTGTCGCGCTCTCCGCCGCAGCCGAACACAACCACCAGCCTGCCTTTTACCAGGGGCCTCAAAGAACCAAGCACATTGTAAAGCGCATCCGGGGTATGGGCATAATCTACAAAGATATCTTTCCCGCCTTTCATTTTCTCAAGCCTGCCGGGGACATTCCTCAACCCTTCAACAGCCTCCTTCACGCGCTTCATCGCGATCCCCTCGGCCCTTGCCCAGGAAACAGCCGCCAGTATATTATAAATATTATGCCTGCCTATCAGGCGCGTCCTAATATTTGTCTCCCTGCCCTCTCCGCTCAGAACGAATTCGCTCCCCCGCAAGGAAGAAAATGTACCCTTGGCCATAAAATCCGATTTATTTTTTATCCCGTAAGTTATCAGACGGCAGGATGTTTTTTTCAGCCGCCGCCCGTACGGGTCGTCATTATTGATTATCGCCGTTCCGGAGGAAGGCAGAAGCCCGAAAAGGCGCTTCTTGGCGGAAAAATACTCCTCCATATTATCATGATAATCCAGGTGGTCCTGGGTAAGGTTGGTAAAAATTGCCTCCTTGAAATCGACTCCCAGCACCCTCTCCTGGGCAAGCGCATGCGAAGAGACCTCCATTACGCAATACTTCATTCCATGCCCGCGCATCCGCGCCAGCAGGCTCTGCAGCTCCACCGGTCCGGGAGTGGTATTCGAAGCGGCGATCCGCCTGCCGCCAAAACGGTAATTGACTGTACCGATTACCCCGCATCCGCGCCCCAGCTTTTCGCTTATAGCCTCGATCAAATAAGAGATAGTGGTCTTCCCGTTGGTGCCGGTAACCCCGCAGACCCGCATGCCCCTGGAGGGGTAACCGTAGAACTGCGCGCAGGACTCTGCAAGGAACTTACGGCAATTCTCCACTTTCAGGAAGGCTGCCCTATGCCCTTTTCCCCGGGCAGCATTTCCACTCCCCTTCTCCGTAACTATGACCCCCGCGCCTCTGGCAAGCGCCTCGCCGATATAATCGTTCCCGTCTCCTGAATTGCCTTTTACCGCCACGAAGGCAAAACCGCTGCCTACGCTTTTGGAATTACAGCTTATCCCCTTGATCTCCACGCCCGCGATCTTCATTGCGCAGCCACCCCCGCAGGTATCTCGTTCCCCTTTATGTAACGTATGGCATCTCCCGCTACCTTCTGGAACACCGGGGCCGCGACCACCCCGCCGAAATAATACGGGTGCGGGTCGTCCACGGTCACCACTACGGCCACGAGCGGGTCCTCCGCCGGGGCAAAACCGATAAAAGAAGCAACGAATTTATTATGGGAATAGCTCCCGTCCTCCTCGAGTTTCTGGGCCGTACCGGTTTTTCCGGCGGCGCTGAAACCTTCGATTTTTGCCATTCTGCCTGTCCCTTCCTCGACAACGCCGATAAGGATTTTCCTTATGCGCAATGCGGTATCCAGGGAAATTACTTTACGTATCAGCACGGGTTTGTTTTTCTTTACCAGCTCCCCCCGGTTATCCCGGACCGAATCCACTATGTAAGGCCTCATCAGCTGGCCTCCGTTGGCGATTACGGAAATTGCGCTGGCCAGCTGGAGCGCGGTCACCCCC
>Ga0265297_10011126_pt1 | contig 11084 bp, 12 predicted proteins | sample Munlanlwell13791_FD_192502 | JGI IMG/M metagenome (GOLD analysis project Ga0265297, IMG submission 192502) | Leachate microbial communities from a municipal landfill in Southern Ontario, Canada - Leachate well 137-91 | ecosystem: Engineered > Solid waste > Landfill > Unclassified | place...
AACCGGATCAAACTGCTGAAGATCGCAAAGCGCCCATTGCTTTGTTCCATTAGTAATTACTGCATCATCAGGTACCATAATATTAATCTCATCCGCTCCTCCTGACCGAAGATCAGTATAACGTACTGAAATTATTTGTCCTACTTTGTCCACATCAGAGATTCTTCCTGAAATAGTCTTTTGGCTCTGACTATCATTAGCTGCCCAACTACAAGTTAGTGCCAACGACAACAAAATAAATATAATTACTATTTTCATCATACGCATATATGCGCTCCTTTTTGTAAATGCTAAAACTATATAAAAACTAATTTAATAATATCTTTTCAAAAGGTTCCGGAGTTATGCGTACCCCGCCAGTAAAAGGAAAATCCAGGACTACAATTGTAAACAACACTAAGCCAATAGTTGCTGAAACTAATACCCCCATCACAATTTGCGCCTTGATATTTTCTGCTCCAAATAAAAATGTAAAAGATATAATCGATAACGCACCAATAATTAGCACAACCCATAATATCGGGACGATTCCATTACTAGAATCCATAATTCGCTGTCTTCTTAATTCTCTAAACAAATTCAGCTTTTGCACTGACTCATTAAAAAAAACCAATTCGGTCTGCGTCTTAGGAGTATATTGCGTATAAAGATTCCAAATGCTACGCATAATTTTCTCCGCCTGCAAGCTACCTTCTCCCTTTTGCATTGTTTTCCATTCATAATTAATTAAAGCTTGTCTATATTCACGCAATTGTGGCACCAATTTTTGCCTAAAATCCAAAGAAAGCGCTTCAGAGTCCCGGTAAAGATCAGCCATATAAATTGCTTCTTTTTGTACTCCGGCATTAGCTTTATCATAATTCTGCCAAACGGTAACTACTACAAAAGCTAACAATACCGAATACATCGCACCCAATATACCTAATAAAGGGTCAGCCACATCATGATGATTTTTTAATTTATGGTGAGGGATAAAACGCCGGACAAAATAAAGACCGGCAATGGATAAAAAAACCATAAAGCCGATAATAATTATACCAATGACATAGGAAGGCAATAAATATAATGCCCGCTGGGCCAGCATCATTATTGGTCTAAATATTTACCTGTCTTAGGTTCTTGTTGGAGATAAGGTTGATTAATCTCTTCAACAATCGTGGTTTTAACAATCTTATTATCGCCATCTTTTTCGATGGTGACTGATTTATGGTATCCTGTAGGAGTAGTGCAACCAACCAAAAAAAATCCCACTAATAATATAAAAAATGTCTTAACCATTACTCCTCCTTTGCAATAAGAGTATTATCTCGCTTAATTTGAAAAATTGCAAATAAATTAATCTTACATATAATTTTTTCTATCTTTTAATTATTTTATAATTTTATTCATAGCTTCTTCAAAACTTAATTATTTAATAAAGCTTGTTTCTTCCCGGCTGCTTCATACTTCTTAGCCACAAAGCCAATATCTTTTTTCGTCATCCAATCAGTTTGAAAATCCACACCAGTTGATAAATACAGCGGTCGAATTTTTTTATGCAAGCGAATCCCGTATTTTTGCGGATGATTTAATACATCCGTTCCAAAGAATAGAAATAACTGCTGACCAGCAGAATTAGCCGAAATTTTCACGCCCAGATTTTGCAAAAAACTTAAAGTCTTTAATGCCGATTTCCGTGTTTGCCTGGGTAAACCATACAAAGTAAAGACTTCCGGCTCAATTCCTGCAGCCTGAGTCATTTTAATCACATCCGCAAACTGTTTCAAATTAATACGCTTATTTAATGCTTGATTCACTTTTTGATCAACTGATTCAAGACCATAAGCAATAAACTTTACCCCTGCCTTAGCCATAAGACTAAGTAGTGCTGCATCAATCAAATCTGATCTAGTCTCACACCAGATCTCTATTTTCCAATCTTTTTTAATAATCCCCTGCATAATTAAGCGCACTCTTTTTTTATTAAATGTAAATGAGGGATCCGCAAAGAAAAATCTGTGAATCCCATTTTTAATACACAGATCCATATCTTTAAGTATACGCTGAATTGAATGCACGCGAATTAAGCGCTGGAATGCCGCCGGAGTATAACAAAACGCACAATTATAAGTACAACCGCGTGAAGTCAGCATCGCCGCACCAGAATGCTGGTTCCAGCCAAATACACCTAACTGATAAGGTGAAGGAAATTTATCTAAATTACGCACTAATGGAGCAGATTTTGTTTCAAAGATTCCATTTTCTGTGCGAAAAGCAATCCCTTTTACTTTAGCAATATCTGCTCTATCGGCTAAACAATTAACTAATGCCGGCAAGACAACTTCTCCTTCACCACGAATAATTACATCTACTTCTGGCATTTGATCTAAAGCTTCTCCTGGCATAAATGTTGCCTGCGGTCCGCCGATAACTACCACAATCGAAGGATCACAACTTTTTATTAATTTTGCCAACTGTACCGCTAATCTAATATTAACTTGATATACTGCCAGACCAACTACGGTAGGTTTAAATTTACGCACAAATTTAATAATATCCTGGGCAGTTGAGGATTTTATTACTTCGATTTCACCAATAACCGATTCAATATTATGACTAGCAAGACTGGCGGCAACATAGCCCAAAGATATCGGGAAAAGATCGCCGCCTAAGGGGGGCAGATTAAACAACAATACTTTAGATTTCATATTAATGAATTATAATTTAAGGACTAGGCGTGCCGGTTCCCCTCGACCACCTACCATCAGCAGTCAATGATATATGATATAATATTCCATCATATCCAGGCTGTTTACCATTGGCACCAGTACACCTATATGCAGAACAACGGCCTCCAGTCCCTCCAGAATTACAAGTATAATAAAAATAATGCGTAGGTTGGCATGTTAGGGGAATACTGGGATCTATTTGAGAGCTATCAAAATACACGCCATTTTCCAGATGATAAGCATTTTGTTGCGTTCTTAAGGTACCTAAGACCGTTCTAGCTTCTGCCTCTCGGCCTTTTTCTACTACCTTAGCATACTGCGTCACGCCTAGGGATGCTAAAATCCCTACAATAATAATCACAATAATTAATTCAATAAGCGTAAACCCCTTTATTTTCATACCTTTTTTATTCATATATACATATTTTACCATAAATATTCGAATAAAAACAACTTTGTCATTTAAAATAAATATCTACATTTAACAAAAATGACTGAACAATTATGCTCAGCCATTTATAAAATTACTTTAATAAACTTTTTTTACTAATTTTTACGCCTTAACAAAAATTCACCCACCAGCACAATTAATAATACCCCAATAATAACCGGCAAGGAGCTCTTTACAAAATCATGCCCAGGCTGAATAAATAGTATTAATAAAGCGGTTAAAATAAACACTTCCGCTACTACCGCCAACATTACCGCCATCCAATTCGGCCCCGGTATTCGATAAGGCCTTTCAATTTCTTTATCTTTAATTCTGGAGATAATAAAACTCGGGAAAAGCATCGCGTAAGAGAATAGCCCGATCACCAGGCTAAACGAAACCACATGCCAAAACAATTCCCCGGCATTTTTAGCGATAAATCCATAAATAATAATTACAACGGTAGAAATAACCCCCGAGACAATTGAAGCGCCAATAGGCGCCATGTTTTTTGTCATCTTACCTAATACTTTAGGTAAATCTCCGTTATTAGCGGCTTCAGCGACTGTCCGATTTTCACCGAGGTTCCAAGTTACAATTTCAGCGAACAAAGTAAAAGAGATAAGCAAACCCAATACTACCGTAATCACCTGCTGTACCCAATGTCCGCTAAAAGTAATGGTGAACATATGCAAAATTCCGCTAGCGACATTTATTTCTGCAATAGGAATAACCACCCAGATCGCAAAAGTAGTAACCAGATACAGCGACGCTATGGCCAATGCTGATAAAATAACCGCGCGCGGAATATCACGCGCAGGATTCTTCATTTCTCCGCTAGCTGCCGAAATAAGCTCGCAACCTTCCAAATTATAAATAATAATTGGAATAAATACAATCGCCGCGTTTAAATTCGGCATAATATTTGTAAAATTAATTTCATTCGCAAAACGCCCATGCTTAAAAAAATAAACTACTGCAGCAGTTAGCATCCCGATAATCACGATCAGCCTGGAAAACGTACCAAAGTTCGGGATCCATTTTGAAATTTTAAGCGAACATAAATTAATCCCCACCGCCACCCAAATCATAACGATAGCAATTAGTATCTGCATCCAAAGACTTATATTAGGAAAAAACATCTGACCGATAATTTCCGCAATCGCAATATATATCGCCGGCACCCAGAGCGGTAAAGCGACCCAATAATACCAAATACTCCGAGCCGCCCATCTATTGCCCAGCCCTTTTTTAATCCAGATATATATGCCGCCCTGCTCAGGATAAGTTGCACCTAATTCTGCAGCGATTAAACCAAAGGGTAGGAAATATCCCACAATGCAAATCAACCACCAGGATATCGCCGACGGGCCAATGGCCGCAGAGGTAGCTATCGCCTCAACACCAAAAATCGCACAAAATGAAAAAAGTATAAGATCCCAAAATCCCAATACTTTTTTTCTTTCCTTAAAGTCGTTCATTTATTTTCCAATGCTTATTCTCGTCAATGACATACCCAAGCATGATCAGGGCTACAGCCCCATTGACCTTGAGGAGTTAGCTGAATCAGATAACTCCTCTGCCATCCCGGCTGTTTTCCAGTAGTTCCAACACATCTCAGCGCTCGATTAATACCAGAACCAGCTGGATTAACTAAATAGTAATAATAATGCGTAGTTTGATTGCAATCTTCAGGAGCAGATACACCTAAATTAATAAGTGCCGTAGCATACACTCCGTTTTCTAACTTATAAGCGGCTTGAGCAGCCCTTATTGTACCTAATACCATCCGAGCTTCGGCAGCGCGCGATTTTTCAATTACTCTATTATACTGTGTTATTCCTAATGATCCTAAAATACCCACGATAATTATTACAATAATTAACTCAATAAGAGTAAATGCTTTTTTCATCTTTTTCCTACAAACTATTTTTTTGCAACCACCAATATTTCAAAATCATCAGGAGTTAATTTATCATTCCTAGAATAAGCTCCCAATTTTGCACCAAACATCTCTATTTTTTTATACCCTAGAGTCTTTAAAAGCCAGGTAAGTTCACTTGGCACATAGTAGCGCTCATTACAGGTTAATTCCTTTTTAATTCCCGCATCGTCTTCGAAGGCAACTGTATTGTGATCCCGAAATGTCATAAGATCAAAAGAACAGTTTTTACACACTGAATTACCTTCTTTAGCCGCAGACTCATAAAATTTTTTCACGGAATGAAAAAGTGGAAATAATCCGTTTAATGTCGTGAATATAAATTTGCCCTTATCTTTTAACGCCTTCGTCGCATTTTTTAAAATTGCAAAATTCATCTCATCCGTTTCCATTAAAGAAAAACCACCCTCACAGAGCATAATCGCTAGATCGAACTCGCCTTCAAAGGGAAGGTTTCTGGCATCATGTTTCTGAAAATTAATGTTTAGATTAAGTTCTTTCGCTTTTTCTTTTGCTCTTACAATCTGAGATTCAGATAAATCAACACCAGTTACATTATATCCTCTTTTTGTCAGTTCAATTGCATGGCGACCAGTGCCACAACCGATGTCGATGATCTTTACCGATTTATCCCTACTTATTTCCTGCTCGATAAAATCGCATTCACCAAGTGTTCCCTGAACAAAACACTCATGATCATATTTTTTGGCGTAATTTTCAAACAAAGCTTCATACCATTTCTTCATTATAATCTTTCTCCCTTTTCTGATTATACCACGCTCTTTTTAAAATAATAATTAAATTCATAAAATGTCTAAATTAGATAAATAAAAAAGGCTAGACAACTAACTCTAGCCCTGAATCAATATTTTTTTCACCTGTATTCAATTACTTGGGGCAACCAAATTAGTGGGACAATTAGATTCCTGCGTAGACTCAATACAATTTAATAAGCTTGCTTTTGTATCACCAGTCACATTTTCAAAATGTACACCCACACGATATAATCCAGCATCTAACCTATTTTTATGCTTAACTTTACAAGCAACCTCAAATAGAGAATTATTTTTAGAAAACCACAGGCGACATAAAAATTCTTCATTAGAAAAATCACGACTAAAAAGGAACAACGCTCCTTCTTTAGATATATTAATTATTTTCTGATCTTGTACTTTTTCTTTCCCTAAAAAATCAGCTATTTCTATCTTAACAGCAGATACAGGACTAAACCTAACCGATCTCCTCTTTTCAAAAACTGCCCTGTTTTTTCCTTCTTGTTTAGCTTGCCGCATAGCATTATCAACAGCCCAAATCAATTCCTTGAGTTCGCTTGCATTTTGAGGAAAAGAAACTATGCCTGCGCTAAATTTTAATGTCAATACTTCAGTACTATTTAAATGTAGTGAAATTATTTTTGTTAGAGCAAGATTGCTCTTGACTCTTTCTAGCGCCACCAAAGCATACTGCGCATCTGTTTCTGGAAGAATGATTATAAATTCTTCACCGCCGTAACGACAGACCGTATCTATGTTTCTAAAACTACTTTTAAGTACATTGCTAAAAATAACTAACGCGTCGTTGCCGACAAGATGCCCATAATTATCATTTAGTTTTTTAAAATCATCGATATCTACCATAATAATAGTAAAACTTGTTTGATATCGACAAGACCGAGCAATTTCTTTCTCTAAAAAATCCATTGTCGACCTAAAATTATAACAATTGGTAAGTTCATCACGACTGGCCAATGCTTCTAGTTTCTCTTCTAATCTTTTTCGTTCGGTAATATCACGATAAACGCTCAAGAACATCTCGCGATCTTTAAATTTCATTTCAATAGTAGAGACCCAAAGTACTTTATTTTTTCCGCCTTTAGTTTGAATAGTAGTTTCTACTTCTAAAGGTAAGGTTACTTTATGTTCTATAATTTCCTGTAACCTTTGTAGTGCCTTTTGGTGTTCTAATGGTCTAGGATACAAAAGTTTTGTAAAATCACCGCAATTATTTGCCTCTTCTGCTGTATAGCCAGTAAGCTCCTTCATCTTAGGATTATAAACCGAAAATTTACCTGACTTATCACTAAAAGTAATACCTTCCCCTACCGACTCTACTACAGTTTGAAATTTATAAGCTATATCTTTAATTTCTTCTTCTGCTTTTTTAGCTTCCTTTCTAGCAATATTTAAATCTTCAACCATATCTAAAATCGTTTTCTGTGGCCAAGCTAATTCTTTGCCTCGCTTTTCAAGATCGTGTTTCTTTTCTTCTAATTCATTTAATGTTGCAATAATCTTACGCATATCCCTAGCCACACCAACTAAGCCCACAATCTTACCGTCTTCTCTAATTGCTGCCCCACTAAAATTTACAGAAATTTCTTTTCTTTGTTTATTAATAAAAGTTAACTCAATGGTAGCGGCTACGCCTGAATTAATTATTTTTTTAAAATATTTATCTAACGCCTCTTCTTCATCTTCTTGTAGAAAAATACTTTTTAATGGCTGACCGATTAGTTCGCTCTCCTGATAACCTAATAAATCTAAAGTAGCTTTATTAACCAGCCTAACTGTCATATCAAAATTAACGACAATCAAGGCATCAGCCATTGAATTCATCACGCATTCCAGATACTTATTTTGGTCAGAAAATACTTTTTTTTCATTTTTTTCAATCATTTTATTCCTCAAATAAAAAACCCAAGTCCTGTATTTCTACAGAACTTGGGTTAACATTTATTAACTCAGTTTACTTTAATCCCCTTACTTATGTCTTTTTTCATCAAAAAGACCTCCTGGTTGAGCCAAATATATTCTACCCCTAGCCAAACCCAAGTCAACAATAATTTACAATAAATTTAATAAACTATTTATTTGTAATTTTAGGTTTACTATTTTTTATCTTACCAATCTTTTCCTGCAATGTACCCATCGGACAGATCATGCACCATCCACGATGCTTTGTTAGTACCCCTAAAACTATAGCAATAATCGTAGTCAATATACACATCGTTACAAAAACTGAGCCGATAGCAATTAAATTACCACCCGTATGAATAATGCGAACGGCAATAAAAATCATAAATAGAGCTAATATTAACCAACGAAACCATTGTTTAATAAAAATTTTTGGGATAGATTTATTTAAGCTTAACTTTGACATTACAATATCTAAAAAAGCCCCTCTAGGACATAAATTCCAGCACCAATACCGACCTTTAAATAATGCTAAAATCAAAAGCACTACCATCATCACTAAAACAAAAAAACCAAACAACGGATAAAACAACCCCCCAATCACAATCAGCGGTAGGAACCAAACCATAATCATTTGCGTTTTTTTCATTTCACATTCTCCGTATTTTTTTACTTATACAGCTTTAACCGCATAAGTTTTCTTACCACATCCAGAGCTACCGCATTTATTTTTATCAATCATCACGATTCTATTTATAATTCGATATAATTCCCCTCTTTAACATGCATAAAGCCATAACCAAAAGCTTCACGCATCATTTCCGTAGCCTGCTTGCCAGTACAATGCATAGGAGCAATTCTACGAATACCCAAATCCCTTAATTCTTGGATAATCGCTGAATTTACCTCTTGAGAATTATCTTTTAAATGAAAACCCCCTAAAATATAACAAATATGCTCCTTTAAAAAATGCTGTTTCACGATATTAACAATATTAACAATCCCCGGATGCGCACAACCAGTAATTATATTAATATTCTTTAAAAATTTTACTACCAGCGCCTGCTCAAAAATACTCTGATTAGCATAAGCACTCTTAATCTGTCCGGTAGAAAATACACCTTCTCTTATTTCCATAAACGGCTCCACTTCAACCACCCTTACACCAAAAGCAGCTATTCTATCTTTTGTCTCTTGGGTAAAACCTGGACAGATATAAACCGAAATATCTTTTCGTCCGGTCAGCAAAGACCATAATCCGGATATATGGTCCCAATGGTCGTGCGACAGAACAATATGCTTAATCTTAGCAAGATCGATTTTATATTTGCGTAAATTATTTAAAAGTACCCTGGGATCTCCAAAAGTATCAAACAATAAATCTTCACCCAGTAGAAAAGAAACTCCCCATCTGTGAATGAATCTCTCCCACTTACTTGAACCAGTAGCAATAATTTTAATTTTCATATTAATGTTAACCCTAACAGTGCGTAAATTTATTTAGTTTTACATATTTCTTTTTAGCCGAAATTACCACAAAACCACACTTACCAAAACCCTTTTTTGGTTTTTCCACTACAATCATTTTATCCGGAAATTTAGATATCGTTTGATAACACTGCGCCCGACCAAAACCCGACATCTTTAACAAATTAACAACTTCTTGGACCGCAAAAAAACGCGCCCGCTTATAAAACAAGCTTTTTTTATGCTGATAAAATTTACCCAAAAAACTATCCTTATCAATAATTCCGATAATCACTTTACCGCGCGGCTTTAAAACTCTTTTTGCTTCAATCAATACCTTAATTGGGTCTTTAACAAAACACAGAGCAATAATAATCGCCACATAATCAAAAACATCACGCTCAAAAGGCAACCTTTCTCCCGAGGCGCGGCGCACATCTATGCCTCTGGTTTTAGCAATTTTAAGCATATTCCCAGAAGGATCAACTCCACATTTTATGCCTAAACTAGCAGCAAATCTACCTGTGCCAACGCCGATTTCAAGTCCTTTTTTATTTTGCGGCAGTACTTTTTTTATCGCCTTTAGCTCTGAGAGAAACGCATATTTATTTCGATCATACCATGCATCATATTTCTTATAATGCCTATCAAAAGTATCGCTCATAGATTAAGATCTCCGAACCAGCCGTCATAAAATCTTTTAAGATGCTCATATTCTTCTTTAGACATTGTATTTTTCTTCGCCTCTTTTTCTTTGAAAGAAAACCGGTAGTTTGCACAATAGCTTAAGATTACATCTCGGGCGTGATTTATTTTTTTAAATATTTCTTCGCAGTGCCGTTTATCTTTATTTTTACACCTGTCAGGATAATATTTAAGCGCAAGACTCCTAAAAGCCTCTTTAATCTCTTCTATGCTAGCTTCTTCATCTAAACCTAATATTTTTCTGGCTTCATCAATCTGTTTAAAATTCATCATCTTATTTCTCCATAAATATAAAACTTTTACTCGAGCGCCTGCCTAAAAAAACAGGAAATGCAATCTAAATAGGTATGCATTTAGTTTTGCCCCGTCTTTTTAATGTCTGCTCGTCACTAATTGAGGTAACATCCTTAGACGCCCTTTGATCATAAACTGAAATTACATTAATTCCTTGGCAAGCAGCTTTGAAATGGCTTTTTATCTTTAAAATTTCTTCTTTCGCTAATGGCTTAATCTTAACCGGCCTTAACGGCGTATTCAGCTGAACCTCATCCGGCCGAATATAATTTGTAAGTTCAATATATTTATTAAAATCGTGCTTATTGTTTTCGATAAACATTATCTGTAACGCTAATTTACCCTTATATTCATTCCGGAATTTCTTTATGCCCTCTAGAATGTCATTATATTTTACGGTTTTAACCGGTTTATTAATTTCTTGCAAAGACTCTTGCGAGCAAGCGTCTAACTTCGCCACGATAAAATCTGCTAAAGCCAACTCTTTTCTTACTTCTGCTAACCTCATTAAAGAGCCATTAGTGATCACCGCAATTGACTCTTTGCGTATAAGCTTTACCGCTTTTATCATCTCTCCTAAATTTTTAGCCAAGGTAGGCTCTCCGGCTCCAGAAAACGTTATATAATCTATCTTTAGCGCCGGTAACTTAGCTAATTCGCCAACGATCTCTTTAACTTCAATAAATTTTTTTCTTTCATCAGTAAAAAGCCCTGTTTTGCCAATCTGACAATAAATACAATCAAAACTACATATCTTCCTGCCTTTAGAAACCGGATCTATCCCCAAAGAACTTCCTAATCTCCAAGAAGGCACTGGACCATAAATATATTTAAATGCTGACTTC
>Ga0265297_10011129_pt1 | contig 11082 bp, 18 predicted proteins | sample Munlanlwell13791_FD_192502 | JGI IMG/M metagenome (GOLD analysis project Ga0265297, IMG submission 192502) | Leachate microbial communities from a municipal landfill in Southern Ontario, Canada - Leachate well 137-91 | ecosystem: Engineered > Solid waste > Landfill > Unclassified | place...
AACAACTGGATACGCCTCTTCCCACCAGGGATACCGGCAGGTTTTGTAATCAACGATGACTTTTTCATTGTTTAGTTTTCCAATGACATCCAAGACGCGAGTAAACCGGATTCCCCTCCCCATGGGGTATTGCTGGTAAACCTCGCGGTCCAGGATTGTAATCTTCATAGCTTTCATAAGGGCTTGGATTTTGGAGCATTGGGAGGCGACCACACTTGGAGTTTGCGGACACTTCCCCTTTTCCAGAGCCTTATGGACAATGAGTCCTGGCAGCATCTTTGGTTCCTTGATACTGTAGGACTGGCGAAACTGAAAGGCCGCCGGGCACGAAAGAAAAGTTGTAATCCCGGTAGAGGAGAGATATAACGTCATTGGCAATTTCCCGTTTTAGCTGTCCATATAAGAGGTAATGGGAGTTGCCGATATGCTTGGGAGGGTGGAATGCTTGTGTTTGGTTTTGTGGCTATTACCAAACAATGAGCCAAATTAAGGCTGGTTGCTGGAAATTCGGCTTCGCAGCGAAGACAACGAACTATTCCGGGTTCCAGGTCGTCATCTATGTCCGATCCTACACGCCAAAATTGATGCTCACAACGGCAAGGGGCGGATTGTATCTGAGTCATTTTCGTTTGCCCTTTCGCTTGATGGTCTTCCCGGATGCTTCCCCCAGGGTTTCCAAGAACGGTTGGAAGGTATCGTTCTGGCCTTTCTTCGCGCTCTCGATGAGATCTTTCAAGAATCCAAAGGACTTGCTGCCCAACTTGATTGTACGTTCTTTGGTAGCTAGTCCCATCACAATGCAGTCAATGACGGCACTTAGGCCAATGTGAGGCCCAAACCCGGATAGGTTAAACACCTGGAATTTATTCCCGGAGGGCCCAAATTTCACCTTCTCTGCTTTTCCGTTGAGAATGTGGGATCCATCATCAAACCAATGATCCTTGTCCTTGTAAACGGAAAGTTCAATTAAATTGGAAGCCATGTATTCCTGGGTTTTCCCTCCAGAAAGGACATTCCCATAGCTTCCGATGTTGGGATGTTGATGGTTAATACATAGCAGGGAGAAGGCGGATTCTCTAGTGCGAATGCGATTACGCGCCCGCCGGAGGAGTTTGGAGACGAGCAATGCCCTTCGGCCCATGTTAGCTTCTCCAACCTTGCCCTCACTCTCAGAAATGGCTAGGATCGCACCCAGGCTATCAAACACGCCCACGGAGAAGTCTTCGTCCTGCATCTTCTCGTCCAAGGCTTCAATATACTCCTCGTCGGACTCACCCTCTACGAAATGCATTTCCCCGCTGTAGCCAGCCTCTTCCAGCAACGCTTGTACAAATTCGGGATCATACTCCTCTAAACTGGCCTGGGCGATCTTTCCCTTTTCCGCAACACGCCCAGCAAGCCATTCTACGAAGGTCGTTTTGCCCGACATTTTCCACCCATGTACGATGGTGATGGTGCGTACAGGAAATCCAGGAATCAACAATCCACGCGGGCCCCCGGCGAGGGCGGCATCAAAGGAATGCAATCCTGTTTTAATCCGGGCATACTTCTCTACAGCTCCGACTAATTTTACCGTCACGATTTCCTCCGTTTTTTAGAATGCTCTTTTATCCACTCGCAACGCAGACAGATGGGAACGCCCTTTCGAGTGAATTGCGGAGCACAATCTGCCGCATGACCGCAGGGTAGGGGGTTGAGTTTTATTGCAGCATCCAGCAAAATTGGCACATCTCGCATAGCTAGGAAGAATACTCGGGCTCGTGTAAGGTTGAGGAGGAGAGGTTCTTTATCCGCACACGCCTTTTCGTACAACTCTCGCTCAACCTGGATCCATTCTTGGATTTCTATGATGTGATCGTGTAAGGTGGGATTCTTTGGAACGATGCCCAACTCTTCTTCCGTTGCCCGCTTCGCCTTAACTCGAACTACTTTCACTATTCCTCCAAAATCCCAGCAGCCCGGACGATGCGCTCAATGGCTTTATCAATGATGGGATCAGAGCCCTTTTCTTGATATTTCATGTATCCGATAAGGAATGGCTTCCGCCGGTTGTCTGTGGCTTCCAGATCCCCATTCTTCCGTAGTCGGATGGTAATGCCCGATTTTCGGGGGGCTTGATTCAAGAGCTTATGCTTCAATTCCGTCAGTTCATGTTCATTGACAGTATTAGAAATGGCTTTCCATTCCTTTTCTTTCAAGGGAATGCGGTCCGCAATGACAGCGATCTTAATTTGGTCGCGCATGGTGCGACCCATCAATTTTGGGACTAACGCCTTGGGAACGGATCCTGACTCATAAATTTTCCACACAAGAATATAACGGTCGATGGTTTCTCTGCTGATGGCAGACCGCTCCATTAGGAAATCTTTGAAATCTTCCCCGGGCAGGTCGAATTTCTTCCATGATTCTTGTAAGCGAAATAGGAGCTTCGCTTTGGCCAGCCCAGCCACGCGCTCCATGCCCGTGAGTTGAGAAAGACCGGCGGCGGCAATTTCTGGATCTTGTTGCTCCAGCGCATTTTTTATGACGCGATCTACTTGTGAAAATGCCTTAGCCAATACGTCTGAATTGATGGTGACGGGTTCGTCGAGCGGAAAGGAAGGAGTAATATCAGTCATCGTTTTACCTTCTTGTATTCTTTCACGAATAGGGATAAAGCCAATCGAAAATCGCCAACAACGCCTTGAAGGACGTTGGCGGGGTTTACTGTAGCACGAATTAAAGCAGCGTTAAAGAATTTGGATTTTACAGGAAGCCCCGAAATCGCAGTCACGTTTTTCCCCAAGAATGTTTTGGAAGTTTCAGATCCCAGCAGCAAGATTGCTTTTCTTCCTTTGGCTTCATGCACCGCACATTCAATGCCGAATTGGAAACAAGCCTCTCCAGGATCCATGTGTCCGCTAATATTCGTTACTCGAATCTTTTCCCAATCCAATCCAAGTCGGGCTATCTCAGCTTGGAGAACGTTCCCGGAGGGTCCGCAGAACGGCCTACCATAACGCATTTCATCCTTTCCGGGAAACTCCCCGATGATGAGGAGATCTGCATCTACGGGGCCGGAGGGCGGAAGGAAGCGTTTTCCACAAACGCAGTTAATGGGGGAAGTGTACTTTTTTGGCTTCGTCATCTTTGTCCGACCAGCGATCTCCAATGTATGTATCGACTTCGAAGGGGATTCCGGAGAACATTTCCTCAGCGGCATTTACCATACAATCATGAACGATTTTGGCAGTCTGTTTGGCATCTGCCCTCGATGCTTCCACCACGAATTCATCATGGACGAAATTAACAATCTTGGCATCAATGCCCTGGCGGCGAATTTCCCGCTGGATGAGAATCCCGGCTACCTTGGAACAATCGGCCGCTCCACCTTGTACTGGAGCATTGAGCGCGGAGTTCAACCAAGTTCGAACATAGAAATTGATCCAGATTTTCCGACCGGCGGCTGTAGTTACCCATTCTTGCTGAAGACGTTTCGTTTCTTCAATATGGGAAAACTGTTTGGGAAAGATCATGAAATAGCGATTGAGGAATATCGTAGCTTCCGATTCCGTAATGCCTTCTTTCAAGGCAAGTCCTTTGGCCGTCATGCCATAAGCGATGGCCAGGATACGTTCTTTGATTTCCTTGCGTCTGCGGTCCCCCTTTACAATGGCCTCTCCAAACACTGCTTGGGCCAGGTTGATGTAAATATCGCCGCGCTGGCGGAAGATCTTCATCATGGTTGGATCTTGAATATAAAAAGCATTGATGCGTGGTTCTTGTTGGCTGTAATCCGCGATGATGAGCTTGCGTTTGGGGGCCGCCGTAAAACACTCACGGAATCGCTTTGTATCTCTGGCTGGGATGTTCTGGAAGTTAGGATCCGTACTAGAAGTGCGCCCGGTTTCCGCTCCACAAACCTTATAGGCTGGATGGATTCGTCCATCAGCCTCCAAATGCTCTTCTAAGAACTTTTTCCCGTAAGTTCCAGAGCGTTTAGCATAGGTGCGGTATTCCAGGATGGCATCCACAAGAGGGTGCCCTTTATGTTCTTCTAAAACACTCTCAGAAGTGCTGGATACTCGAATGCCCGCTTTCCGCAACTGTAAAAGAGCTTGTTGCCAGCTTCCTGGGTTGAACCCAAGGCCATTTTTTATCTTCTCAGCAGTCTGGGCGTTCTCCTCGGCCAAGAGAAGCCAGGATTTTTGGTCTACATACATGCCCTCAAAGTCCATGATGGAAAACAAAATGGGCCGATCGATTTGTTCGTAAATCTTGTTGGGTCGAGGCGTTAGAGCATGTTGCTTTTCTCCAACAAGGAAGTGGGCGCATGCGTCGTTTGCCGCATATTGTTTTTGTTCTGGAGTTAATTCGTTAGCTTTTTCAAACGACTTTTGTAATTCTTTTGGCAATTCCTTATTGAAATATCTCCGGTATAAGTCCTCTAATCCAAAACGCTCATAATATGCGCTGTAAAGCTCCTTCTCAATGGTAAAAGTATCCCAGACGTTCGTGTGATTGATGTTAGCCCATCGGCGGAGATGTGAGAGATCGAAAATAGCGTTATGAATCCGCCATTCCCCACGGAGGCGTTTCAACGCTTTAGGAATGTCTTTTACGTCATCAATGAAGTAGGCCGTCTTTCCGTCAAAGGAAAGAGTCATACACGCAAACTTCCCAAAGGGGCGTTGTGGCTTATGTTTATCGAACTGGAAAAGCTCAATGTCCAAGCCAACCGGTGCGGAGGATTCTGGAGGCAATCCGTTAATGATTTTCATGAGGTTTTTACCAAGGGTTGCCAGCCGGTAGCTTTGTCTCCCCAACCAGTTTTACCGTCCCATTCAACTTGGATGGCTCCTGGACCGTCATGCTTTTTGAATCCTCCTCGACATGCCCATACGAGCAAATATCCATAGCCGGGCTCTTTGGGAAGTGGGATTTTGGATAAATCACTCCAGTCCGTAGAAGGGTTGTACAACATTACAATCATCCAGGCGAGAGCTTCCGCGAGGCTGGTGTAGCGCAGGTGGTAAGGCTTAGGCAAACCTTCTTGTACATAGCCATTGCGGCTCAGTTGAGAGAGCAACAACACGGGAATTTTCAGCAACTTTGCCAGCTTTGCCATGTTACGGTAGATCGAAGCCATCACGGCCTCAGACATCTCTTCTTCCATAATCATCAAGTCGGCAAAGTCCACAATGACCATGCCCAACTCGTTTTCTCCGGAGGATATTCTATTGATTTGCTCTTTGGAAACTAAAGTAATAATTTCTGAGGAAGAAAACATCCCATCCCACGCCTTCATTCGTTTCATCAGTTTTAAAGGAACCCCAAGCTCTTTGGCGCGGTATTTCAATTCCGAATTTATCATTTCCAAAGAGAATATTGCTACGTCTTTTTTGGGATACGTTTGAACAAAGCCCTTTGCGATCTTTCCGATGGCCAACGAGGTCTTCCCAGACTTCGCTTTTGCTCCCAGGATAATCAATCCCTGAGTTGGAATCCCTCCCAAGTGCGTGTCAAAAGGTTCGTATCCGCACTTTTGGAAGGGGACGAATTCTTCTTCCACATCCGCGAGGATTTCCCCTTTAATGTCGTCGTCCGTATTCTCTTGGATTTGTTCGGAGATTTTTAGGTAATCTGGATCCTTCCCCTCATACAGCTTTTTGGCTGCGTGTTCGAACGTCTTTGCCAGGACGGCCTTGGTATAAGAATCATGGAGGATGCCGGGCCAATCGGATTTGGCAGAGCCATTTAGGGAAGCCGCAGCTTGCTCGGCGGCTTGATATGGGGCAAGCCCATGTTTTTGGATTATGTCTTCAACGGAATAATTCGGATTTTTCTGGAGAGCTTTTAAGATGTCACTGTAGGGCGGTATAAGTTCCGAGGCGTGAAAGGCGTGAGGCGGATACTTTTTCGTGACGACTAAACCAATAGCAATTTCACATACGTCTTGATGCCTCATAAAATCTCCTCGATCTGTTTTCTTAACGAAGATTCTCGACCGGCACGAAGAAAATCATTGGGATCTTTCAGCCCCATGGGAAAATTGAGGCGCAGAACAATTCCGCGCCATCCAAGTTTACTTTGGAGCTTCAGGGCTTCTTGTTCCTCACCTCGATCCGGTATGATGATAATCCGTTTCCGTATAGTGTCAAGAGCCTCTGGAGCTACAAACTTTCCAGCAGTCCATGTTGCAGCCGGATACCCCATTTGGTACAGTGTCACCGCGTCCAAAATTCCAAAAGGAAACAACAAATATGGTAATTTATATCGTGGATGGATGGGGTTGGGCATATAGACACAGCCCTTCCCGGGGGCATTGGAGTAGGGACGACAAGAATCCACGAGAGTTCCCCCAGAACGCGCCACGGCCGTAAAGAAGGCACCAGAATCATCTAATACAGGAATAATATACCATCCTGAATAATATCCTATTTGAAGCTCTTGGATTGTCTTGCGTGTTATTTTCCTTTCATGTTCCAAGTAAAACCCAAGAGAATCATTCTTTTGCATAATTCTCGATCCGGCATTCCATATGGCTTCGGGGCCGATCTTCCAAGAGAAATCTTTCTTTCTGTCTGCTGGTTCATAAAAAATCCGCTGGCCTCTTACTTTTTTGAGGAGTATAAGAAGCGATCCAGATTTCCCACAGGATTGGCAACGAAATCCGTGTTCGTTTACCATCATGGATGGATCATGATCGTCGTGAAAGGGGCAGCGGGCGGATATATATTCCCCGTATTGGTGGACTTCTTGTAAATGAGAAACAACATCATCCAAGGAAATCATGAAGGACTCTTTTTATTTGATAAAGAAGATCTGATACCCAAATTGGAATCCCTAGCGTTTGATGCATTTGTGGAATCTCAGAAATTACTTCATCAATGAGGAGTCCGTCGTCTCTCCACGCTTGGAGAAATTCCGGATCTCCATGAAAATAAAACGTCCAAGGGTAGCGGTTCCCTCGGACAGTAATTGAAAATTTCATCTTTTTAGCAGCAGGAAAAAGAAGTACATTAGAGCTACGCCCAATGCCACGATAAGCATCCCTAAAAGAATAATTAGCAAGGATTGTGCGAGCAGGAGAATTAGTGAATTGTACATACTTTCGGTCTCCTAAATCCTGGCTGGTTCATCACCAAAGCCCCGGGCTGCTTTAGAACCATTTACTCGGTCAGTAGGACAATGCCGAGCACCAGGATTGTTTGGGAGGAGCGATTCGAACGCCCGCCTGGAATTCATCTAGCTCCGTCTGGGCCCACTTTCGAATGCGCCAAAAGGAACGCTTCCCGTGCTGCCCTTACACCACTCCCAAAGTCTTACTTCTTCTTGGCCGCCGGTTTCTTCTTGGCAGGCTTCTTTGACGGAACGAGCGGAGCAGCGAAGGAATTGATCCAGCCTTCGTCCACGACAACCAGGAATTCCTCGGCGTTTTCCTGCATGGCCTTTTCCAACTCCGGCAGGATGTTTTCCGTGTACTTGAATTCCAGGTCTTTCACGCCCGTCACATCGAGCAGGTCGATGAGCTTCTGCACCCGCACCCCGAGCTTCACGTACGAGATGGTCGCGTTGCCGTTTTCGTCCTTCTCAAAGCGGTAGGGGAGTTTGACCGGATATTCATACTGCCCATCAACCAGGATGATCGCGTTGAACATGAGGACGACATCGCCAGTCTTCCACTGGCCGGTCTTCTTGTCCTTCCAACGCGATTCCTCCGTGAAGGGGGCTGGCGGGGTACCTTCCGGGGCAGCGAACTTCAAGAACGAAGCCTTGAAAGTTCCTTTCAGGGGCCGGAAGGAAAACATGCGGTCTCCCTTGGAAGAGAGAGCGACTGACCACTTCCCAGGCTTCACGCCCTGCGGGCAGTCCGATAAGGCAAGGGAGTATTCCCCGCCATCATCGAACTTAACAAGGACCACGTTCTTGTTGATGCGGATCTGAGCGGTGCCGTAGATGCCTTTGGCTCCCGCACGTTGCTTGATGTCCATGCTACTCCTCTTTCAAGCCCGCTAATGTTTTTCCAAGCGCGAGAAAGCCATCAAGCGTAAGCGTGGTGCCCCTTGGTGTGGTTTCCAGAATGTGCTTATCCTGCACACTCACCGAAACATAAAGGGGGTTCTTAGGACGCAGAACCGGCTTGCGCGGCTTGTACTGGATTGAATCGGGCTCGAATGAAACGACTTCGAATAGGATTGATGCTGATTTTTTGGCCATGGGTTCCTCATTGATCTGCGAATTACTTACGAATCATTGGGTCTCCTTTCTAGCCATTTTCCCACTACATACCACCCGAGACTGAACCCCAAGAAACAACATCCGAGGGTTTCTACGATCTGGAAGAGTGGGGTTGGCAGCATTTATCCTCCAATGATGGGGGAGAACCGGAGGACTTCAATTTCTTCCCCCGATTCTCGATAAACAACCATCCAGCCGGAAGCCGGGATCTGGATAGTCTCTTCCACATAGATTGTCGGACCTTGTTCCGGGGTGCATTCAAAGGCTGTGATGATGGATGCGAAGAACGTAGAGGGCCTGGAGGGATCCGACTTCGGAGGATTCATGAGGGCAAAAGGTTGCCCATTCAACATGAGAATCGCCCCAGGCCGCACCGTCACGGGTCTGTAGCCGTTTTCTTGGCTATAAAGTTTCGCCGGGTCGATCATTGGGAATCCGACAAACCGAATTGAAAGAAGAGATGCCACGTTACTTGCCATGTTTTTATCTTACCTCCATGAAAGTGAATTGTCAAGAATTTCCTGTTATTTCGGTAGTATGATGATTCTTATCGAATTTACGCCTCCATTCGACACACACCCCAAAGCATCGGATCCGGGGTGGTAAGCTGTAAGAATTCCGTCACGCAGCCGAAACTCAATGCGTCCCTCCTTCGTTTCGAAGTACACATTAGCATTCTCAGGAAGTTTGTTTTGAGCTTCCGACATGATGCTCCACATGACGGGCGATTTTTCCTGGTTGAGTCCAGTGACCATTCTTTTCCAGTAGTCCACGGAATCTTCTAAGAAACGAATTCTACGCTGCGCCCATTTAGGGAGCTTGGTAATATCTTCTTTGACTGTCATAAAATCTCCTTTGCGGCGCGGTCGCCAGCCGCAAGAATATCGCGGACCACGGAGTCTTGATCCACGCCATGCTCGTCATGTTCACCGATCCAGACGGTCCAGATTATCTGTCTCATCGCCGCCTCAGATGCCAACCTGCGGCGGATACGGAGGGCGATCCACTGGCGCAGAAGAATCATTCGAGCACACTTCTTCCCGTCGGAAGTTTGGCGCATACGGTCCTGACATAAGATAAGCAATCTAGTCCAGTCAATCATTTCGTAGCCTCTTTCCACTCGGCAAGCAGGGCGCGGAGGGTATCCCGGTTAGGCCAGGTGTTGTCATTGAACGGGCGACCCATGATGGCAACAATCGACCCTTCCCATCTGTCGTGGTCGCCAAGAAATGCACTCGCCGCCTCCGCCATCCGTTGCGCGAGGGCGGCTTGCTGGCGCAGGGTTTCCATGTCGTGCGCGATGCCGGGATAGCCTTCGGGTTCATCGATTGTATTCATAATATTTCCTTCAAAGAATTCCGACTTCCCTAATGACCGCGCAAAATTCTTCATAATCTGCTTGTTCATGACAAAAGCAAATACCAACTTCATGATCGCAGCCCCCGAGGGCTTCCAATTCTTCTTTGTAAAATAGCTTGGCTTTTTGAAGGGCAGCCAAAAAACGTGGGGAGAGCGGACTTCCAGAACCGTTGAGGAAGGCCGCACGTTTTGCGGCTTCATCTTTGGTCTCGTGATCGCTGTCAGGATGCCACGTACCTGCGGGATCGTAGAATCCTACAGTGTATAAATTCGGTTCGCTTTGAATATAGACCCACATATATTCTCCTATGAATTCTTGGCCGCATTGCGGGCGGCATCTAAGATCGTGCGGGATGTGATAACGTTTGGAGAGTATTGGGTTATTGCAGATCGCATCGCCTCATTCTCCACTTCCAAATCCCGAATGCGGGCCTGATGCTTCATCACCTGCGTCGCGTAATAGACGGCCGGATACGCTGCGGCTGGATCGTCCTTGTCCGCTGCACCCCGCCAGATCGCCAATTCCGCTTCGAGGGAGGAGAGGCGGGATACAAGCGCACGGCGCGGAGGACATTCGCCTAAAATACACGATTGTTCACCCGCGATGGGACACCCAATACACCCCGCAACTATATCGACAAATTCCTTTGGGCTAATCTTCGTCCAGTCCACGTTCTCACTCATCTTTCCCTACTTTCGTTTAGCCCGGTGCGGGATCTTGTGGAAAAATTTTTTGCAGTAAATGCAAATATTGCGAGACTGGCCCTCATTATAACGTCGTGAGGGCAGCACATGGAACCCAAAGAAGCAGAGAACAAGGTGAATAAAGTTCATTTTATCCTTTCCATTTTCCGAACATTTGCGCACGAGGATTTCCAAAACACCCTACTAGGGGGTGTTGGGCCGGTCCTGCGTAGGATCTTCAAAACCTCCCAAATAGAATTCCCCATTGCGCCCGGCGGACTGCTCTTCCAGCAAACATTCCAGGAAGGCCCGAAAGAACATAAGATTGAGCGTATATTCATCACTCGTATCGGACATAACCAATACGGTCGTAGCGTCCTTGGCAGTAGCCCCGACTCCAAGGGTCTCCAAATGATCCCGTGTCATTTGCGCTATCGTGGGGAACTTTCCTACGAAGGTGCGGGCGAAGACATTGCGAAGGGTTTTTGGATCTATTTGAGTGTCCATCTTTATCCTTTTTGGCTCTAATGATTATACACGAGAAAAGATTTTGTAAAGACCTTCAAGTCTTGCGATTGTCTTGTGGAAAATTCTCCTCCAGAAAATTCCATTGCACGGTGGCAATGCAGCCCAAAAAATTCCGTTGCAGTCGCATGGTTTTAGGCACCGGAACTAAAAATTTCTGCCTGGCCCCCGGCGGCCGCGTTTCGCGTAGGCGACTCTTGCGGAATTCTTGCGATCGCAAGACTCATTTCGCATAGATGAATCCGCCCGGCCCGCTGGTGCCCGCCCGGCCCGCTGGTGCCCGCCCGGCCCGCT
>Ga0265297_10011130_pt1 | contig 11081 bp, 3 predicted proteins | sample Munlanlwell13791_FD_192502 | JGI IMG/M metagenome (GOLD analysis project Ga0265297, IMG submission 192502) | Leachate microbial communities from a municipal landfill in Southern Ontario, Canada - Leachate well 137-91 | ecosystem: Engineered > Solid waste > Landfill > Unclassified | place...
TTCCAGCTGGCAGTAGTTCCCAACCAGACATTGGTGGCATTTGCTCCATCGACCCAACTAGCATTGTTGCCTCTATTAAACCAGGTACCGGCGGTAGGAGTAATACCATTGGTAGCAGTACAATCCTGAATGTCTATCTGGGTTACTGATTCAGTGCCTGAATCAGTAATAGTATAAATCGAGCCTGGGGCACTACTTCTTATAGTAATAAGATTACCTGCTGCTCCGGTTAAGGTGAAAACTCCGCCTGCGCTGATTGTTTGGGTAGTGCCGGCGGTAAAAACTAAATTTTTGCCGGCTGTAGTACAAGCTAAACTATAGAATGTGGTTGAGCCAGATATGGTTGAAGCTTGAGTTGCATCATCAAAAGTTACTGTGCCTGTCCGGGGAGTAAATGTAAAGCCCGGGCTCATCGCCCAATTGCCTGCGACTGATACACCATATACTGTAGAAGTTCCCACATCAAATGTACCTGCGGTTAATGTAATATTGCCGTCAACATTAAGAGATCTGGTAAGGGTAATAGCGCCAGATGTATTTATAATAATGTTAGCGAATGCTTCTCGCGAATTAATCGTGCCTGTGCCATCAAAGGTAACTGTGTTTGCCCTTGAAAAAGAAACACCGATAGCTCCGGACCAGCTACCTGCGACTGTAATGGCATAATCCGAAGCTGAAACATCGAGAACCCCTGATGAAAAGGTAAAGTTACCGTCCACATCAAGCGCCGAGCCCAGCGTCAATACTGCTCCTGAGGTCTTTGCTATTGTAAAGTTATAAAATGGCTCATTTGAATTCAGAGTTTGAGCGCCCGTTCCGTCAAAGGTAACAGTACCTGCCTGTTCAACAAACATTCCGTCGCCGGTATCAGTCCAGTTGCCGGCTGCGGTAATACCCCAGTTAGAAGCTGACACATCCAAAGTACCTGCGGTAAGCGTAAGATTGCCGTCTACATTAAGAGTACGGGCAGAAAGAGTAACGGTGCCTGCTGTATTTATAGTAAGATTACCGAATGCAACGCGTGAATCAATGGTACCGGTGCCATCAAAGGTTACTGTACCTGCTCTGTAGGAAAACACAGCGCCAGATCCGGCTACAAAGTTACCTGCAACTGTAATAGCGTAGTTAGATTCTGATACATCCAGGGTTCCTGAACTAAGAGTCAAATTACCATTGACGTCTAAATTATTTCCTAAAGTTAATGTGTAGCCTGAAGCACTGATAGTTACGTTCCAGAATGCTTCATTGGAGTTAATTGTGCCGTTGGTTCCGTCAAAGGTTACAGTACCTGCTTGTTCAACAAATGTTCCGGCTCCGGTATCAGTCCAGTTACCGGCTACGGTCATGGCATAGTTAGAACCTGAGACATCCAGAGAGCCTGAGGTAAGCGTAAAATCTCCATTAACATCAAGCGCTGCACTCAAGGTAAATGTCGTAGAAGATGCAAAGATCAAATTATAATAAGCATTGCCAAACTTTAAGCCCGTGACAGGAGTTGAACCATAGTATACAATTGTTCCTGAGTTAGTATCATTGGCGCCATAAGTTATGGTAGTTTCGCTGCCAAATAATCTAATCGTTCCGTTATTGTTCAAGCTGCCTGCAGCGTTTTTAACGAAGTTGTAACCATTTAAATCTAAAGTAGCACCGGAATCTATCAGGATGGCACGAATATCTATATTAGCATCAACCAAAGGATCATTATCGGTATCGGGAATGATTACGCTCTCTGTATTGGTAGGAACATGAGTTTGACTCCAGTTGGAAGCTGTGTTCCAGCTGGCAGTAGTTCCCAACCAGACATTGGTGGCATTTGCTCCATCGACCCAACTAGCATTGTTGCCTCTATTAAACCAGGTACCGGCGGTAGGAGTAATACCATTGGTAGCAGTACAATCCTTGACATCAATCAAAGTTACTGACTCGGTTCCTGAATCAGTGATGGTATAGGCTGAGCCATCTACAGAACTTCTTAAGGTAATCAGATTACCGGCTGTGCCGGTTAGAGTAAGGACTCCGCCTATTGTTTGGGTAGAATGCTCTGTAAATACCAGGGCTTTTCCTGCAGTGGAACAGGTTAGACTATAAAATGCGGTGGAGCCTGAGAAAGTTGTAGTTTGGGTTGCATCATTAATGGTAAATAAACCTGTACGGTAAACTAATGTTCCGTTTGTGTTAATCCAATTACCAGATAAAGTAATACCGTAATTAGATTCCGATACATCAAGAGTTCCAGCAGTTAAAGTTAAATTCCCGGTAACTGTAAGTGCTTGCCCCAGAGTTATAGTGCCTGCGGTATTAATGGTCAGATTATTAAATGAGTCATTAGTAGAAAGGGTGCCTGGCCCGTCAAGTATAACAGTACCTGATCTTTTGGTAAAAGTTCCGCCTGTATCAACCCAGCCACCGGCAACACGAACAGTATAATTAGAGTCAGAGACATCCAGTACTCCTGCGGTAAAAGTAAACAGGCCGTTTACATCCAGATCCGCCCCAAGCGTATTTGTACCTCCAACGGAAAAAGTTAAATTATAGAACGGTACGCTTGAGGTTAAAGTTCCTGTCCCTTTAAAATTAACTGTACCTGACCTTGGATTAAATACGCTATTTGTATCAGTCCAGCTTGCACCTGCGGTAACTGCGTAATTATTTTCCGATACGTCAAATGTGCCGGAGACTAAAGTAATACTGCTGTTAACTGTCAAATCAGCGCCAAGGTTTAAGATGCCTGAAGTAAGCGTTAGGCTTCCACCAAGGGAGGTATCTGCATTAATTGTAGCTGTTCCGCTAGTTTTATTTATAACAATATTATAAAAGGCTTCATTACTATTAATAACCTGGTCTGCGGTGCCATCAAAAGTTACGCTGCGCGTACCTTCTGTAAAAGAAGCATCGCCAATATCAATCCAGTCTCCTGAAACTGTTATATCATAACTAGAGCAAGAGAATGTTCCGCTGGCTAAAGTAAAACTGCCGTTAACATCTAGCGCTACCCCTAAGGTAGCGGTTCCATAAACCTTATTAATTATGAAATCATAAAAACTTAAATAGCTGGTTATTGTCTGTGCGCCTGTGCCATCAAAGGTAACAGTACCGCTTCTTGCATTGAAGGAACAAGACGCTGAATCAACCCAGTTACCAAAGACTGTAATATCGTAATTGGAAGACGAAACATCCAGACCGCCCGAAGTTAAGGTAAGATTGTTATTAATGTCTATATTTGACCCCAAAACCACTAGGCCGGAAGCCTTATTAATTGTAAAAGCATAAAAAGACTGGGTATTGTTAACGGTTTGGTTGGCTATACCGGCAAAGGTAACAGTGCTTAATCCGGCAGTAAATGTTCCGCCTGTAACACTAAAATTACCGTTAACGGTTATGGTAGAGGTAACATTGACTTGAAAAGTGCCTCCGGCCTGGGAAAAATCTCCTACAGTTATAGCCGCAGCATTAAGGCTTATCGTACCCGAGTAGTCTGACGTTATAGTAATATTTCCGCCTGTCCAGGTTCCTAATGTATCGATTATACAGTCTTTGGTTGATGTAGAATTGAAGGTAACCGGATCCTGCGCCTGGGGAACAATATTGCCATCCCAGTTTAATGCCTCAGACCAGCTATTGGTTGAGCCTCCACCATCCCAAACCGGATCAATGTTAAGGTTTGAGTTTCTTCCAGCATCAATTCCAATAGGAATTTCAATCAAAGTTAAGGCCTGGCAATCGGCAATATCTACCCTTTCCAGGGTATAATTATCAGTTTGGATATCTAAATACCAAGGCTTGCCTGGCTCAAGCGAGCCCATCTTAATATAACGCACCTTTTCACCCTCATCAGGGGCACCTACGACTCTAAGCAACCCTCTAAAGACATATGTTTTACCCGGCTGGAATAAGATTTGCTTGTCGGCCGTAGCGCAAATAAAGTTATAAAAGGTATTATTTCCCGCGATTGTCGATGGTCTGGAAGGATCATTGAGCATTACGGTAGAAGTTCCTGCCTGAAAATTACCTCCAAGATTTGCCCAGTTGCCACCTATGTTAATCGTATAAGAACCGGCAACCAAATTACCGCTGGCTAAAATAATGTCGCTTATTACGTTCAAGTCGCGGCCTAAAGTAAGCGTGCCGGTATAACCATCAAGCATAAGCTTAACAATCGTGCCGCCGAAATTTTCGTCTATATATGAGTCTTTATTGGAATTGTTGCCGGTAGAACCATCGAAAGTAATAATATCAAATGCGGTAGGAACAGTTCCTGTGTCCCAGTTATTCGGATCAGACCAAAAAGAAGATAGACCCTGTCCGGTCCAGTATGGATCAAGGTCCAAATTGGAGTTATTTCCTAAGGAAGAGGAATGAATTGCTTTAAGCGGGGGACCGCGGATATTATTTAAATTGTAAATTAAAGAATACTGTATATCGGTTTGGCCTTGCGGATTAATACTCCATTGTTTCGAAGGATCTATAGAAGTTAGAGTAAGCAACTTGCCATATTCGCCTCTAAAAGTTAGAGTGCCAATTATAGCTTGCGTATTTTCAGTATCAAATCTGACAATCTTGCCCGGCTCGGTAATAGAAAAATCATAGAATACATTACTGCCTTTTACCAGGGCTTGCCTTTGCGAAACCAGAGAAACTTTAGAAAACTGAGGGTTAAAAACGCCTAAATTTACCCAATCTTGCCCTATTTCATAAAGGCTGTTTCCGGCAGTAAGCGTAACTCCGGGATTAATTACAATAGATCCCTTAGTAACAACTTTAGAATCCGGCTGCTGATCAAAAACTGCCACACCACCACCCTGATTTAAAATAAGGTCGGCTGCCGAATCAATATTTGCCAGTGTACTCTGGCCGGAAGACTGAATTGTAATATCACCTACCTCTTTGCCCTGGCTGTTAGATTTATTCTCGGGGTTAGTTGTCACTATAGCAGTCCCTTGCGCTTGGGTAAAAGATCCGTCATTATTCAAATCTACATCTGCCAGAAGCTCAAGATCACCTGAATCGGTTTTTATATCTGCTTTAACTGAAATGTTTCTAAGTGCGCTGATTTTAGTGTTGCCGATAGAATTAAATTCAGAACTTACCTCTACGGAATTCCAGGAAGAAATTGTAATTTCATTATCAGCAGGCTTTTCTTCTGTCCGGACTGTCCCGGAAACCTGGATATTCCTGTTAGCACTAATTCGTATCGCTCCGTTTTCCTGTACGACTAATCCTGTGGCTTTAACAATACCTTGCTGGTTAACTGCATTTTTAAAAATATCTGCGGCCACTTTAGCATCCATTACTACCTGGATTCCTTCGACCGTACCGGAGTTTTTCAGGGCATCTTCAACTTCGGCCCCGTCTTTATCGCTTGCTTTGCCGCTGGTTTCTTCATTAATTTCAACCTGGATCATATTCTTGGAATCAAAGCTAACGGTTGCCTTGTCACCTGAAATAAAGAATACCCGGCCGGTTCGGGCGATGATTATACCCTGGTTATCAACTGCGCTGGCTATCAAGGCAATATTATTAGCGCTAATCTGCCCCTGATTCAAAATCTGGCTATAGGGCGAATCCGCATTATGCTCAAAAATATACTTCTGGGAAACAAAATTATTAGTGGTGATATCAAGTGTTGAGGCAACAAAACCGTTTGTGTCTACTTTTGCCTGCGGGCCCAGATAAATTCCCTTGGAGTTGGTTAAAAAAATTATACCGTTTGCCTTAAGGTTCCCCAGTATCTGGCTGACTCCCCCTTGGCCGGTTACCCGGTTTAAAACTGAAGCTGTAGGGGCCGGTTGAAAAAAATTAACGGTTTCATTCTGACCTATATCGAAACGGCTGAAGTTTATAACTGTATTATCATCGGCCTGAATATTTAAAGTATTCTGGTCAAGGCGCTCAAAGGTAGCGTTACCTGCCTCCACTTGCTCTCCTTCCGGCAAAGCATAAAGGCTGTTAGCCTGAAGGAAAACCAGGGCAACTACAAAAAATAAAAAAATCAACCAGATCAAGTGCCTTCTAAATAAACTTTTACGCCTCTCAGTAGAGCTGGATTCTTGTGTTCTAGACGGTGGAGCATCTTTGATAACTTGCAATATAGATTCTGAACGGGGCATGCTTAGTATAAAAACCGATAAAGCCAGTATTACAGTCAGACCCAACCCCAAAACAACCATAATAAAAACTAATCTATACAAAGGCGTGAATATCTCTCTTATATCCCTTTGGACAAATATATACCAGCTATTTTCTTTCCCTAAAAAAGAGGGATTGTTTATTTCTGAATAAGCCGATAATTTTTTACCCCGGTTAATGTAAGCGCTGGCAATTATCCCCCATTTTTCATTACTCTGAAGAACCTTTTGAAATTCCCCGTACTCACAAAATTTATTGGCAAAAGGAGAAGTTTTATAATGATACAAGAGATAGGCCTTATCATCTACTAAAACAGCGTTGCCAGTTCTGCCTATTCTAAAATTTACCAGTGGTTTAAAAAACGTGTCCAGGCTTATAGAAGCTTTATACGTTCCCACAACCGCCCCCACCTCATCCTCAACCGGAACAGCAAAAGGCAAGCACCATATGTTACTCTGTTCATCGTATTCGGCGCTACCGACAAAAAGCTTTCCGCGGCCTTTAGCATATGAACCTAACCACCAATCCTTATCAAAGCTATAAAAACCGGTTGCCCTGAATGTAGACCCGGCTAAACCGCCGAATCGGTCGGCAACCATTATATTGACGAATTTCTTATCTTCTGCCTTCACCTCTTTTAATCCATTGCTAAGCTTATTCTCCAAGTAATCTTTAATAAAAGGGTGCTCATCGGGTACTTCAATCCACCTCTTATCCATATCCATCAAATAACGCTGTATTTCTTTTTCTCCCTTAGAACGATACTTTAAATTATTTTCTTTTAGCCCATCTATAACGAATTGACTATTTGCATTTAATTTTAAAAGCTCAACCTGTTTTTCAATAATCGCTTCAACCGAAGAGCTTAAAGTTCTGGCAATCTCACTCTGGCCTTCTATTGCTTTATCAAGTAATAAGCTGTGTCCAAAGAAATAGACTATACCAATTAAAATAATAAAGAACATCGCAGCCGCCGAAGCGATAAATAAAGTAGTTTTTAGTTTAAAACGAAGGTTTTGCTCTGATATTTGCCGGTTTCCAAGCAGAATTTTTTTAAGAAAATCCATAAATTTCCTCTTTTTTACTAACTATTGATTTATCAAGCGTTTAAACTCCAACAAAAAACCCCATTTCAGCAACCGAAATGGGGTTTATACCCGCGCTCTGCTCAAATACAGATTTATAGCGCTTGATAAACATAGTTTTCTACTTTCGGCAGCTGGCAACCATTTCCGCTTTTTGCGGATGTAGGCCCTATTAGCTTTGTGCCCTACCCTTTCGAGTAGTTTACCTTTATCGCAAGTTTTTGACTTAGCAAAAACCTACTTAAAATATACCCTATTTTTGCCGAAAGTCAATGAAAAAGTTAGATTTCTGATTGAAAAGTGAAGTAAAAAGTAGATGGCCCGGAACCAGAGACCGGCTTGTCGCCGACATGCTTGGCCCAATCAAGACGAAGCATGAAAGATTTAAAATTAAAACGTAACCCTCCCCCTACCCCAGCCAGGAATTTATCCTTTTTTTCGCCGTTTAAAGTCTTTTTTAATTTACCGCCGCCTAAATCAACAAATATTACTGGTTCAATCTGATAACGTAATGGAACAGATTGTCCAATCAGCGTAAGTCCTTTTGGAATCAAGTACATAGGAAATGTCCAATCTAGGTTCATATATCCTCCTAGATCCGCAGAATAGTCTCCCTCCGGATAACCTCTGACAGAATCAGCGCCTCCTATCTGGAGCTGTTCCGAAGACGCCAAGGTATGTGACCCCATCAAAAACTGCGTATGTATAGAGATATAGCTGCCCTGAAACATTTTCTGGATGCGGTCTAATGAATGTTCATATTTAAAGAATGACCCTCCGGTACCCGCCCGGCTTGAAGTATCGTGATTACGGTGGCTTGCGCCCAGAAAACCGGAAGTACCAAAATTAAATCTTGGTGAAAAATCCGTCCTACCGGCTGGATCGGTTTTCGAAAAATCAAAGCCGAAAAATGGAATACGCAGCTGGTCATTCGAGCTAATCTCCTGGTCGGTTTTTTTCTTGATTGATTTTATATCCATACCTAAGTTAGCATTAGCTTCGGAATCTTCCGTTAAAGCCAGTTCCCAAGAAAAATAGGGACTAAGGATCTGAGTGTCTCCTGTAATTTCATTTACTTTATATTCTTTTCCCAGCTTCATCTTAAAATAAGTTGCATCAAGATTAAATCTTGTGCCGTAAGTACCCAGCGGCACGCTGTAACTTGCTGTTTGTCCATTTGAATTACCGCTATATAAAGAACTTATAAAAAGAGTGTCTCCCGAACCGGAAAGGTTTGAGCTGCGGGCGAACAACATGGAGCGGTATCTTCCTGTAAGGCGCGATCCGCGGTTATCTTCTAAGAAACCGATATGCCAGGGGAGCTTACTTTCTACTTTTAATGAAATGTCCGAAGTCTGCGGGTCTCTACCCTTAGAAATTATGGTTTTAATTTCAAGATCGGGATTTTTATTTAAACGTAAAATATCCCTTTGGACGGTCTCAATATTCAGGATTTCATTTTTTTTTAGATGAAAGAATTTTTTGATAAAATCAGCTGAGAACCACTTATTGCCTTCCACATCTAAATTTCCCATCCTTCCTTCGGCTACACGCACTTCTACCACCCCTTCTTTTATATCCTGTTCGGGAATATAAACCGTAGTGGTGAAATATCCCTTTTCTTTATATTTTGTTTCGATATCTTTGGCAATACTTTCAATATCCTGGAAGGTGACATTTTTGTTCAGATACGGCCCATAGATTATTTTAAAATCATTATCATTAAATATGGTAGCACCGGTAATCTTAACTCCCTGCAGTAAAAACGAAGGCCCCTTGATTTGGGGCCTTGCTTTCTCTTCTTCTTCGATTTTTAATTCCGGTCTTTTTCGTTCTTTATATTCTAAGCGCTTTTTTTCTGCTTCAACATCTTTTCTAAACCTTTCAGCCTGGGCGCCGGGTTCATCGCCTGTAGGAATCTCCTGGGTAAAGCCTTTTTGGCAAAATCCGCAAAAAATTAAAATAAGAATTATTGTAATTACTTTTCGCATTTTGCGCCTTTCTAAAATATATTGAGTTTAATTATAGACGCAAAAATACAATTTTTCAAGGAGAATCTAGAATTTTTATTTATTTATTTCAAAAAAGTTAAGCGCTGCTTGATTTATACAGTAGCGCTTTCCGATGGGTGGTGGGCCATCTTCAAAAACATGCCCAAGATGGGCGTCGCAGCGAGCGCAAACCAGCTCAATCCTTTTCATTCCGTAACTTTCATCCGCCTTCAACTTAATGTTTAATTCAGATACCGGTTCCCAGAAACTGGGCCAACCTGTCCCTGATTCGAATTTAGCTTCATATCTAAAAAGGTCGGTCCCGCAGCAAACACAACGGTAAATCCCCCTTCCTCCCTTTTTAGGAATAGAGCATTGGGCGTTATACGGCTTTTCGGTTTCCTTTAGGCGCGTAACTCTATAGCTTTCAGGGGTTAATATCTTTCTCCATTCCTCATCCGTTTTATATATTCTTTCAACTTCTTCGATTCTATTAGTTACCGCGTTAAAGATCTGTATCTTCATGTTTTTTTGCGGTTCCTGTGGCCTTGCTCCTAATAAAGTTGATGATAATAATATTAAGATAAATTTTATACTAAATTTCATAAAATATGCGGGGGACTTAACCGGAAAGAAAACCAAACAGCAAACCGACAAAACTAAAAATCAAGTTATACATAAAATTTATCCAAGGATTTAACAAGCCGGTAAAGAGCAAAAAAATCAATATAAAAAAGCCGTATGGTTCAATACCAGCGAACTTTTCCTGGACATCTTTAGGCAGAAAACTCATTAAAACTTTTGATCCGTCTAATGGAGGCAAAGGTATTAAGTTAAAAGAGCCTAACATAATGTTTATTCTGACTACTATTGGCAATATAATAGAAAAAACAGGATTACTGTTAACGGCCTCAAAGTGTAAAAAAAATAAGGCGATAACTGCTATCATTACATTTGTTGCGCAGCCGGCCAAAGCTACGCTGAATAAACCAAAGCGCTTATTTTTTAAACTGTAATAGTCAACCGGAACCGGCCTGGCCCATCCGAAACCTACAAAAAAAAGCATTAATGTCCCGATGGGATCAAGATGGGAAAGAGGGCTTAGCGTCAACCTGCCATATCTTAAGGCCGTATCATCTCCGAAACGAAGAGCAACCCAACCGTGAGCAACTTCATGGAAAATAACGGAGTATATAAGTATTGATGCCAGAATTATAAATAAACCCGGGTTAGTAAATAAAAGCTGGGTTAGCCCCATTTTAATTTAAACCTTTCAAAAGTATTTTGGCCTTTTGGAAATAAAAATCCCGAAGGCAATTTATTGTAACAAAAATTCTCAGAAATTGACAGCAATTTTAAGGCGTAAGCGTAATAGTTACAGTACCGCTGTATGTTCCTGCCGGCGAATCCAGGCTGATCGGTGTAACCCCCGGAGCATCGGGATTTGCCGGATCGCCTGTACCTATACCATAATATATACGTAACCAACCTCCGGTTAATTGGGTTTTGGTGTAAGCTATCCCCTGGCTATCCTGATAACTAACCTTTTGCAGCTCCTGCGATGTAACACTGCTTGTCTGTTTGACAAAAGCTACATTGACCTTATTATCAAGGTTGGACCCGACCCCAGCCAAAGATGTCCGCGTATGCGTCACTGTCCAAACGGTACCGGAATTATCCGCTACTCCTACATCAACAGCATAATAACTATCAGGTAGGAAAATACTGTTTAACGGATCCCAGGTTAAAGCGCCAAAACTAATAGAAGTTGCCGGTGTCCAAACAGTACCCGTAACCCTGCTTATTGTAACGTTTAAACCTCCGGTCATTGTTGGAATGGTGGTATTGATATTGATCGTCTGGTTAGTAGCAGCATATG
>Ga0265297_10011132_pt1 | contig 11080 bp, 8 predicted proteins | sample Munlanlwell13791_FD_192502 | JGI IMG/M metagenome (GOLD analysis project Ga0265297, IMG submission 192502) | Leachate microbial communities from a municipal landfill in Southern Ontario, Canada - Leachate well 137-91 | ecosystem: Engineered > Solid waste > Landfill > Unclassified | place...
TTCACTTTCTGAAGAAGAAATTGTTTTTCCACCATATAATGCACTTCAACTTCAAGATATTTTAATAAAACGTTCAAAAGAAGCATTTAAAGAAGGAATTATTCAAGAAGGAGTTATTGCAAAGTGTGCTGCTTTGGCTGCAAGAGAGCACGGAGATGCTAGACGGGCATTAGATTTACTTAGAATTGCAGGAGAACTTGCTGAGAGGGATGGTTCCTCTAAAATAACTTTAAAACATTTGGACGAATCCAATACTAAAATAGAAAGAGACAAAATTCTTGATGTTATTAAGAGTGAACCAAAGCAGTTTCAATATGTTTTATATTCTATTATTGCTCTTAGTGAAAAAAGTAAGGGAGAACCTATTTTTACTGGAGATATTTATAATTTTTATCAAGAACTTTGTTTAAGAAATAAATCTGAGATTTTGACTCAAAGAAGAGTAGGAGATATTGTTCAGGAATTTGATATGCTTGGGATAATTAATGTAAAAGTAATTTCTAAAGGAAGAGGAGGAAGAATGAGAGAGATTCGTCTTGCAATAACAAAACCGATTATAGACAAGGCAAAAGAGATAATTAAAGATTCGGTTAATTCTTTTTAGATGGAAAACAATGAAATTATTAATTTTTGTGTGGAAAAAGGACTTTTATTAGATAATGAACTTTTGACGTCTTTTATTGAATTGGAAGATATAAGTTCTATTAAAATTATTATTGAAAAAATAAAATCTTATACAAATAAAAAATTTTTAACTAAAGACCTTTTTTTTAAAAATAAAGATAAATTGAATAGTTTTATTGTTTCTCTTCCCAAAAATGACCAAGAAAAATTAGAAAAAATTAGGGTTAAACTTGGTTTAACTATAGAAATTTCTAAGGAAGAACCTTTGGAAGAGGTGCAAGTTGTTTCAAGAAGTGTGAAGGTTAATGAAATGCCTCCTTGTTTAAATAAAAAACTTGAGGTTAAAGATTTTGTTAATTATTTTAGAGGAAGATATGATGAAATGAAAAATTATTTACAAGAAAACTCTGAGTTAGAAAACCTTGTTTCGATTAATAAAATTTCTAATAATAAGCAGAATTTTTCTGTTATAGGATTAATTTCAGATAAACAAATGACTAAAAATAAAAATATTATTTTGGAAATTGAGGATTTGAGTGGAAAAATGAAAGTTTTGATTAATCAAAAGAATGAGGAATTGTATAAAAAAGCAGAAGATATTACTTTAGACTCTGTTTTGGGGTTTAAGGGAAATGGAAATAAAGAGATTATTTTTGTGTCAGAAATATTTTTTCCTGATATTTTTGTTTCAGAAAAAAAGAAAAGCCCGATTGAGGAATATTGTGTTTTTATTGGGGATTTGCATTATGGAAGTAAGCTGTTTTTGAAAAATAGTTTTGAAAAATTTATTAAATACTTGAATGGAGAAATCCCAGATACGCCTGAAGTTGAAAAACTAAAATACCTTTTTTTAGTTGGAGATGTTGTTACTGGTGTTGGAAATTATCCTGACCAAGAAAAAGATTTGGTTATTTCTGATTTGGAGGAGCAATTTTCTGGTCTTGCAACTTTACTTAAGAAAATTAGAAAAGATATCACAATTGTTATTTCCCCTGGAAATCACGACGGAGTTAGAATTATGGAGCCACAACCTCTTTTGGACGAAAAATATGCTTGGCAATTGTATGAAATGGAAAATGTTGTTTTAACTGGAAATCCTGCTGAGGTTAATATTGGTTCAACAAATGGTTTTACTGGTTTTAATGTTTTAACTTATCATGGTTTTTCTTTTACTTATTATGCAAATAATATTCCTAAATTAATGATTGAAAAAACAATGAATTCTCCTGAGAAAATTATGAAATATCTATTAATGAATAGACATCTTGCTCCAACTCATGCTTCTGTTCAGTATTTTCCAAGCCCAAAAGATAATTTGATTATTAGAACTCTTCCAGATATTTTTGTAAGTGGTCACACACATAAAAGCGCTATAACTTCATATAACAATATTTTAGTAATTTCTGTTTCAAGTTGGGAGGGAATTACTCCTTATCAGGAAAAATTTGGGAATAAACCTGACCATTGCAAGGTTCCTTTGTTTAATTTGAAAACTCGTGGAGTAAAAATTTTAGATTTTTTAGACGAAAGTGAAAGAGAAATGTGTGGAGGGGAAGATTAAATGGTACTTAATTTGTCGACAGAGAAATATTTTACTGATTTTAAATTAGAAGTAGATAAGATTTATGATTTAGCAAAAGAGGCAAAGAAAACTGGGCTTGACCCTGTTAACAAAATTGAAATTCCTTTAGCAATGACAATGGCTGCAAAAGTTGTTGGTTTAATTTCTACAATTTATCCTCAGATGATGGACTGTGGAATTGATGAGAGAATTTTAGAACTTGAGAGACAATTTGGAAAACTTGACCCAACTGTGGTGTTTAAGATTGCAGAAGAAATTGCAAAACAAAAATTTTGTAGTTTTGAGAATACTTTACAAGCAATGGATGCTGGAATTCGTGTTGGTTTTGCTTACACAACTTTAGGGGTTGTGTCAAGTCCAATTGAAGGTTATACTGGAATTAAAACAAGAAAAACAAAAGATGGAAAAGAGTATATTGAAGCAAGTTTTTCTGGGCCGATTAGAAGTGCTGGAACAACTGCGTCGTGTTTAGTTATAACCTTAATTGATTATATGAGAGAACTTTTTGGTTATGCAAAATATGATCCAACTGAAGAGGAAATAAAAAGATTTGCAATTGAGCTTGATGATTTTCATGAGCGTGTTTCTAATTTGCAGTATAAACCAACAGAGGAAGAAGCTTTATTTTTAGCAAGAAGAATGCCGATTCAGATTGCAGGAGATGCTAGTGAAAAAATTGAGGTTTCAAATTATAAAAATCTTGAGAGAGTTGAGACAAATTTTCTTCGTAGTGGTTTTTGTCTTGTTTTAGCAGAAGGTCTTGCTCAGAAAGCAGCAAAAGGTTTTAGATTATATAATCAAGCAAAAAAGAATGGAGTGCAAATGACTGGTTTTGATTGGCTAGGGGAATATGTTGAGTTTCATGAAGCAAGAAATAAAGGAAAAAAAGGTGCGAGTGGTCCGCCAACTTATATTAAAGATTTAGTTGCTGGTCGTCCTATTTATGGTCATCCTTCTCGAAGTGGAGGTTTAAGATTTAGATATGGAATTGCTAGAAATTCTGGATTTTCTGCTGCTGGAATGCATCCTGCAACAATGGGAATTACAGAGGATTTTATTGCTATTGGAACTCAATTAAAAATAGAAAAACCTACAAAAGGATGTGTAACAACTGTTTGCGATACAATTGATGGTCCAATTGTTAAATTGAAAAACGGAAGTGTAAAAAGATTATATTCTCTTCTTGAAGCAAGAAAAATTTACCAAGATGTTGAAGAAATAATCTATTTGGGAGATATTCTTTTTCCTTTTCAAGATGTTATTAACCGAAATTATGAATTAGTAAAACCAGGTTTTGTTGAAGAGTGGTGGGGACTTTTATTAAAAGAAAAAGATGAAAAATTATATTCTTCTTTAGATATTTTAAATATTGATTTTGACTATGCTGTTTCTTTATGCAAACAATATTCTCTTCCGCTTTATCCAAAGTATATTTTTTATTGGTCGCAAATTTCTAAAGAACAATTTGTTGGTTTGATTAATTGGATTAAAAAATCAAAACTTTCTGAAAATTTAATCTTGCCTTACAACAAAGAAGAACAAGAGATTTTTAGCGAGGGAAAAAGAGCTTTGGAATTACTTGGGATTCCTCATGAAGTTACTATTGAAAATGTTGTTTTAGATAATGTAAACAGCAAATCTCTTTTTTTTAATTTAGGAATAGATATTTCTTTATTAAATTTAAATTCAGTTTTTCCTAAAGATTTCTTTTCTTCTTACTTTTTAGATTCAGAAAATATTTTAGAGATTATTAATAAAAATTGTTCTTTAGAAATTAAAGACAAGGCAGGAGATTTTATTGGAACTAGAATGGGAAGACCTGAGAAGGCAAAACTTCGAAAGTTAACTGGAAGTCCTAATACTTTATTTCCTGTTGGAAGTCAGGGAGGAAGATTACGAAGTGTTCAAGCCGCAATGGATGTTGGAAAAGTTAAAAATAGTTTTTCGTTATTTTATTGTGAGGATTGTAGTCGAGAAACAATTTATACTAAGTGTGAGGTTTGTGGTAAACCCACTATTAAAAAATATTATTTTTCTGATATAAAAGAAACAGCTTCTGAACAAAAAATTGAGAATTCTGAAAGAGAGGGAACTCCTTACAAAAATATTGATTTAGATATAAATCATTATATGGAGTATGCTACAAAAAATTTAGGTTTAATTAAGAGCGATGTTCCTTTGTTAATTAAAGGAGTTAGAGGTCTTTCTTGCGAGGATAAAATTCCAGAAAATCTTGCTAAAGGAATTCTTCGAGCAAAACATAATTTGCAGGTAAATAAAGACGGAACAATTCGTTTTGATGGAACAGAATTACCTTTGACTGTCTTTAAGCCAGCAGAAGTTGAAGTAAAAGTTGAAAGATTAAAAGAATTAGGTTACACAAAAGATATTTATGGAAATGATTTGGTTAATGACGAACAAGTTTTACAATTAATGCCTCATGATATTTTACTTCCTAGTTGTCCTGCAACCCCTGATGAGAAAGCCGACGATGTTTTTGTAAATATTGCAAATTTTGTTGACGATGAACTAGTTCGGTTTTACAAATTAAAACCATTTTATAATATTAAAACAAGAGAGGATTTAGTTGGTCACTTGGGAGTTTGTATGGCTCCGCATAATTGTGCTGGAGTTGTTTGTAGAATTGTTGGTTTTTCTAAAGTTTTAGGAATTATGGCGAGTCCTTATATGCATGCAGCAATTCGTAGAGACTGCGACGGAGATGAGGCTGCAATTATGCTTTTAGGAGATGTTTTGTTAAACTTTTCTAGAAAATTTTTACCAAGTCATCGAGGAGGAACTCAAGATGCTCCTTTGGTTTTGAATGCAAGAATTGATGCAGGAGAGGTTGATGACCAGATTTTAGATTTTGAATTTGTTCAAGGAGCTTATCCTCTTGAGCTTTATCAAAAAGCAGAATTAAGAAAACATTCCTCGGAGATTAAAGAAATTGTTACTTGTAGAAAAATTTTGAAAGAAGGAAAAGATCCTTTTGTTGGAATGGGTTTTACTCATGACACTAAAAATTTTAATGAGGGGGTTTTGTGTTCAGCGTATAAACTTTTGCCTACAATGAAAGATAAAGTTGCACACCAAATGGAACTTGTTGAAAAAATTCGAGCAGTTGATACTGTTGACACGGCTCGTTTAATTATTGAGAGACATTTTATTAGAGATATGCGTGGTAATTTGAGAAAATTTTCTATGCAAGGATTTCGTTGTGTTGCATGCAATGAGATTATGAGGCGACCTCCTTTAAGTGGTGTTTGTCCGAAATGTTCAGGAAAAATAATTTTTACAATTCACGAAGGGGGAATTAAAAAATATCTTGAGCCTGCAATTGAATTAACTAAGAAATATGACTTGTCTCCTTACTTGAAACAAACAATTCAATTGGTTAAAGGATATATTGATTCAATTTTTGGAAGGGAACTAGAAAAACAGTCTGGACTGAATGAGTTTTTTTAGTTCCGCTTAATCTACTTCGTATCTTAAAGAGGGGTTAGAAAAACAATCAGATTTGAATCAATTTTTCTAACTACTTGCTATAAGTTGCTTCGCATCCTTACAGGAAGGAACTAAAAAAACAATCTAGGCTTAGTGAATTTTCTGATCAATTTATTCTTTTTTCTACATATAAATTTAAAAAATCAAATGTTTTAATTTTTCTATGAAAAAGAGTTTGATAAAGAGTAGAGAAGCAATGAAGATTTTGATTGGAGTTTGCGCTGTTAAAACTTTAGATATTAAATTAAAAAATAAAAATTTTTCTGCTGAAGAAATTATTCCTCAGGTTTTATCCTCTATTGGAGCTAAAAATTCTGACCAAGGAGTTATTTTGGTTTCAACAATTTCAAGAGTTTTGAAACATTATAGCAAAACTTTGAATTACAAACTTTCAATAAAAAATATTTTAGATGAAAGTGATGAAATAATTAATTCTCTTGATTCAGAGGTAGAAGAGGATTGTGGGCAAGAGTAAGCATCCCATCATCTGCGTTCTTCTTACTTTTTGTTTTATACAATAAATTCCTGTTAATGTTGAAATTATTAAGATAATTATTCCTAAAAATCCTGAAATAATCAGAGTTAGTATAAATAGGACAAAAAGAGTAGTAAAAGAAATTTTAGAGTAATTTATTTTGTGAATTTTTCTTAGAAGTTTTTTTGAGAGGTAAATTGTCAATATAAAAGCAAGAATAGAACTAAAGATAATTGTTACAATAATTAATATTAGTTGTTCTTTTGAGATTGTTCCCACTATTTCTTTAATTGCTAAACTTGAACCTGTTCTTGTTTTTTGTATTGTGTATAAAGAAATAAATGAAAAACCCATGACCAAAGTGTTTGTTATTCCAGTTAAAATCAAAAAGTTTTTTGTTCCTTGCTTGATTATAGAATTTGCAAGAACTATTGCTTGCCCGTTTCCAAGTCCTGGAAAAAAACTACAAATTGGAGCAGAAATAATTGAGGCAAATATTGGTTTTATTGAATCTACTTTTGGAAAAAATATTTTTTGTTCTGGAATTGTTGATTTGTTTTTTAGAGAAAGAAATATTTGCGATGCACCAAAAAGACCGGTAAGTAAAGGCAAAAGCGGTTCTTTTATATTTTCTAAATTTAAAACAATTAATCCCAATAATCCGCAAACAGCGAAGACAACTATTGCGTTTTGTTTTCTTTTTTCTTTTAAGATTAAGAATAAAGAAGCTAATATTAATATGTAAGGAATTAGGGATTTTATTTTTTCAAATATTTTTGGGAGTAAAAAAACTGAAGGAATGCAAATAATTAGTAAAATAAACATTGCAATTATTCCGCCGTAAGCTGTGAGAGTTATTGCTTGGAATCCAAAACCTTTTTTTAGGAGTTTTTGACTTGGAAGAATTGATAGTTCTGTATCTGTATCTGGACAGCCAAGGATTATTGAAGGAATAAAGTCAAGAAAGGTGTGAGTAATACTCATAGATGTTATAAAAGTTATAAGATAGATGGGATTTATTGAGAAAAGCGTAAGTGAGATTAGAAGATTTGAAATTAGGTTTATATGAATTCCTGGAATAAGGCCTGTTAGTGTTCCGGATAAGATCCCAAGAATTAACGAGGATATTAATTGAATTAACATTAATTTTTCTAAATAATTCTCTTAAAAATAGTTAGGGATGTTTTTGGATAAGTTTTATAAACTTGATTTTTCTAATTATCATTAAGGTGACAAAATGTTTACAGAATTATTAGCAAACTTAACAGATTTTGAGCAAGGGTTCTTAGGCGGAGTTACTGGTGCAAGTTTACTTGCTTTAGGTGCATTTGCTTTGGCTGTTCTTTTAATCTTTGTTGTTGCACTTTATGTTTACTCTTCATATTCTTGGATGACTATTGCAAGAAAATTAAAATACAAAAGAAGTTGGTTTGCTTGGATTCCTGTTTTGAATATTGTTTTACTTCTACAACTTGCAGGTTTTGCTTGGGGATGGGTATTTTTAATTTTAATTCCAATTTTAGGTTGGTTAGCAATTTATGCTTTAATAATTATTTCTACTTGGAGAATTTTTGAAAAAAGAGGATACAATGGATTATGGAGCCTACTTTTATTGGGAATTGCTTTAAGTGACGCAATTTTTGGAGTTTGTTTTGTTGCTTACTTAATTGTATTAGGATATGTAGCATACAAAGAAAAAAGAAAAGTAGCAGTTGTTTCAAAAAAGAAAGTTGTAAAAAAGTCTTCAAAGAAGAGAAGATAAACTTCTTTTCTAAGTCCTCGAATTAATTCTGAGGATAAAACTTTGTTTAACAAAGTTTCATAAAGAAGATAGACAATTGTAGAAATCTTTAAGAATAGTTAATTGTTATTTGTTTTATGGATGTTAATGAGCGATTAGCTTTAATTAAGAGAAATTTACAAGAGATAATTGGAGAGGATGAATTAAAAGAATTATTGGAATCTGGAAAAGAAATTTCTGTTTATTGGGGAACTATGCCTACAGGAAGTATTTCTATTGCTTATTTTTTTCCTATGTTAAAAGTTGCAGATTTTCTTCGGGCAGGGTTAAAGGTTAAAATTTTACTTGCAGATTTACATGCAGCACTGGATAGTGTTCCTTGGGCTGATTTAGAAAAAAGATATAATTATTATGAAAGAGCAATTGTTACTATTTTAAATATTATTGGGGTTGATGTTTCTAAATTAGAATTTGTTAAGGGAAGTGAAATGCAATTGAAACCAGAGTATATGTATGATGTTTTACAATTGGCAGGTTTATCTTCTATTCACGACGCAACAAAGGCTGCAAGCGAAGTTGTTAAGAAATTAGATAATCCTCGTGTTGCAGGTTTGATTTACCCTTTAATGCAAGTAATGGACGAAGAATATTTGAAGGTAGATATTCAATTTGGAGGAATGGATCAAAGGAAGATAATGGTTTTGGCAAGAGAATTATTGCCTAAAATTGGTTACAAGAAAAGAGTGGAATTAATTAATCCGTTAATTCGAGGTCTTGTTGGGGAAAAGATGAGTTCAAGTATTGAATCAACTAAGATTGATTTACTTGAGGATGAAAAACGGGTTCAAAAGAAAATTAATGGGGCAGATTGTGTTGAGGGTGACCCTGAAAATGGAATTATGGCTTTACTTAGATATCTTCTTTTTGTGTTAAAACAAGATAAAGATGAAAAATTTTTAGTTGAGAGGCCTGAAAAGTTTGGAGGAAATTTAGAGTATTCGGATTATGAAGAAGTTGAAAAAGATTTTGTTTCTAAAAAATTACATCCAATGGATTTGAAAAATGCAGTTGCAAAAGAAATTAATAAGTTACTTGAGAATTTCAGAAAAGATGATAAAATTCATGAATTACACGAGATCGCTTACGGAAAAAAAGAAAATTAGTTTGTTTTAAATTCTACAACATCTAAATCTTTTAGTTCGTGTTTTAATCCAACAGATTGTCCTAAGAATTTTGCTGAAGGTCCGTATATTTTTGTTTGTTTTATTTTCTTTGAAAAACCTTTTAAAATTTTTTCCGCAACATTTGTTACAGTTGAATGTGGTTCCATAATTATTGGATAAGGAGATTTTGCTTTTCCTGGCTCTTTTGTGAAAATTCTTAGCATGTCAAAGCTATCAAGTATTTTTTCTTTTAGCTCTTCTATTCCCTCTAGAGTTATTGTGGAAATAAAAACAAAATTATATTTTTTTGATTGAAGATTTGCATTTATTTTTCTTTTTTGGTTTTCGTCTAGGTCTTCTTTGTCGTTATAAACAATTATTTTTTTTGCAGGAGTTTTTAGTTTTTCTACTATTTCTTTTATTTCTTCTATGCTATTTACAAGGACAATTATTGTGTCTGCTGTATTTGGCAGTCCTTTGTCATAATATTCTGATTCAATTGCTGGATTTTCAACTAGCTGTATTGGAACATTCTTATGATTTAACATTCCTACAATTGGTTGTGTTGTTGTGAATTTGGTTTGGCTAATTTTTGGGTTTACATTTGTTAAAATTTTGAGTAAAGTAGATTTTCCTGAATTTGTTTTTCCTATAATTATTGTTTGAAGGTCTTCTTTTTTTATTCCTGATTTTTGACCTTTACCACTTTTTTTGTTTTTTTGTATTTGTTCTTCTAGTTTTTTTCTTCTAGTTGTTAGTTGTTGCCTAAGGTTTTCTGCTCCCTTGTGTTTTGGAGCATGAGAAATCATTTTTTGTAAATGAATCAACTTTTCTTGCGGGGTTACTGCTTTATCATACTCTTTTTGGGCAACTACATACTCGGGGTCATTAACATTTATTGGCATATATCTTTTAAACTTGCATTCCTTAAAAGTTTAATGGAAAAAGAAATTTATGAGAAAATTATTGCAAAGAAAGATTTCAGTTATTTGCCTAAATGTGATGTTGAAAAAATCTATTCTTTATTTGATAAACCAAGGTTTCTTCTTGAAGAAAAGATAAAATTAACAAGAGATTTACTCAGAAAAGTGTTTAGTGTTTTTACTTCAGAGAAAATTTTGAATCCAAAAATATTGGAAAAGAAAAGTGCACAAGAAATTCTTAAAAAACATATTTCTACAAGGGAAAGATTTGATTTTTATTTGGAACTTTATGAAAAATTGTTAAAAGATTTTTACAGCAAAACTTTTAGTATAATTGATTTAGGAGCTGGAATAAATGGACTGAGTTATTCTTTTTTTAATGATTTAAAATTAAATGTAAATTATCTTGGGGTTGAGGCTGTTGGGCAATTAGTTGAGTTAATGAATTCTTATTTTGAACAGAATAAATTTAATGCAAAAGCAATTTTTGAGAGTTTGTTTAATTTAGAGAGGATTAAAGAAATTATTTTGAGTCAAAAAATACCTAGAGTTGTTTTTTTGTTTAAGGCAGTTGATTCTTTAGAGATGGTTGAGAGAAATTACTCGAAGAAATTACTCGAAGAAATTGTTCCTTTAGCCGATAGAGTTGTTGTGAGTTTTGCAACGCGAAGTTTAGTTTCAAAAAAGAAGTTTAATGTTAAGAGGTACTGGTTTGAAAATTTTGTAAAAGAAAATTTTAAGATTCTTGATGACTTTGAAATTGGAGGAGAGAGATATTTAGTTTTTTGTAAAAATTAACCCAAATAAATATAAATGTTTATGTGTTAGAATTCTTATGAATTTGTTAAAGAGGAATTTTAAACGTAAGGTTTTGAAAAATGGTATGACTATTCTTTTTGAAAAAAGAAATGTTCCTGTTGTTAGTGTTGCAATTGCTGTTAGAAATGGGGGAATTAATGAGGATTTAGATGAGAAAGGAATAAGTCATTTTATTGAACATATGCTTTACAAAGGAACAAAAAACAGAAGCTGTAAAGATATTGCTTGTGAGATTGAAAAAAATGG
>Ga0265297_10011133_pt1 | contig 11079 bp, 10 predicted proteins | sample Munlanlwell13791_FD_192502 | JGI IMG/M metagenome (GOLD analysis project Ga0265297, IMG submission 192502) | Leachate microbial communities from a municipal landfill in Southern Ontario, Canada - Leachate well 137-91 | ecosystem: Engineered > Solid waste > Landfill > Unclassified | place...
GTCATGCCCTCACGCCGCCGTGACCGGCCGTGCCGGCGGCGCCCTGGTCCCGGAGATCGCCGCGCCACAGGGCGACCGTCCTCGCGCCGACCGAACCGCCCACCGACCGCGTCGCCGAAGCCGGCCAGTGGCTTGACGTTTCCAGAGATGGCTCAGCGACTACATGAGCAAGTTATGTATAGCCCCAATCCTGGCATGGCGCAAGCGAATTTCCGAACGGCGGGTCGGCAGTCGAGGCGGGAATCCGATCGGTGTCCGCGACGGTGGGTCGCTCCCGGGCTGTGAAGGAGGCTGGCAGGCGTCGGCCGGCGGCTCAGTCGGCCGAGATGGCGATGTAGATATCCCCCTCCTGGTGAGGGACCTTCCCGACGAAGACGGTGGCGCCGCTCTTGAGGCGAACCTGAGAATTCACCAGCACCTGTCCGTTCGATCTCACGAAACGAACCGCGAACGTGTGGTGTCCCCCTTCGCTCGCCGTGGGGACGATCTCCAGCGAGCGGTTGCCGGGGATGGCGGTTTTCCAGGGCTGGGCAAGGGGCGCGGACCCCCGGAGCGCTTCGATCAGCTGGAAGGTGGTATACCCGAATGTCTTCTGAAGCTCCTGGATCTCCTTCGCCAGGCCGGCGAGTCGACCGTCAACCCCCTTGGGTTGCTTGGTTGCGTGGATGACCCGGACCTGAAACGCCACCGGGGTCTCCGCGGAGGAGACGATCGGCAGCAGCGGGCTGAGCAGGCTTCCCAGCAGGAGCAGGCAGACAGATCGGCGTCGAACACTCACGCTCTCGCCTCCTATAGCGGGTCGGGCGGTTCGAAGACCCAGATGATCTTGACGGGACTCTCGGGCATCTGGAACAGCATGACCGAGGCGTCGTCCCCCGCCTCCACGGAGAGGATCTCGACCCCGTTCATGCCGCTCGACGCTCCCCACAGCCCGAACTGGCCAAGGGTCAACCCCAGCGCCAGCACCACGGCGGCGGCGGCGGACGCCAGGCTCAGGCGCGGATGGTCTCCGAGCAGTTCGCGAATCCCCGGACGCACCGGACGAACCGCCGGGGTTCCCCCGCGATCGAGGCGGCGCATGACCTCGGACCAGAACACGGCGGATTCGGCCGCCGTCAAGCGGACGGGGGCGGACGCCCGGAGAGCCGCCAGGCCGGATCGGGAGGCCGCCACCAGGCGGCGGCACTCGCCGCAGGATGCGAGCCACGCCTCGACCCGCTGCCCTTCAGCCGGGGACGTCTCCCCCGCCGCGTGCCGCAGGAGAAGATGGGAGCGCCCTGGGAGTGCCAGATGTGCGCGGTGCCGCCAGATCTCGGAGAGGCTCATCGTAAATCCGCCGCCTGCGACCTGAACAGTTGCTGGAGCTTCCGTCGACCGTAGTAGAGTCGAGACATCACCGTCCCCAGACGACACCCCACCGCCTGGGCGATCGCTTCGTAGCTCATCCCCTCGATCTCGCGAAGCACGAGGACCGCCCGCTGAGCCGGAGGCAAGGAGGCAATCCCGCGCTCCAGGAGACCCCGCATCTGCTTCAGTTCCAGCTCGGCGGCCGGATTCCCGGGAGCCTCCGCATCGGGCTCTCCCCCCTCGGGCACCGCCCGCCCGTCGTCGTATTCTGTTCCCTCGCCGCGCCGCCGTCGCCGCAGGCTATCGATGGCCAGGTTCACCACGATCCGGTGCATCCAGGTGGTGAAGCTCGCCTCGCCCTTGAAGCTGGAGATCGAGACGAACGCCTTGACGAATGCCTCCTGTGCCACGTCCAGGGCGTCTTCCCGGTTTCGCAGCACCTGGAAGGCGAGATTGAACATGCGGTGCTGATGGCGCGAGACCAAGACTCCGTAGGCATCCCGATCTCCCTGTGTCGCACGCTCGACCAGGCGTCGATCGTCGTTTCTCGGCTCGCTGCAGGCTTCTCCGGAACAATCCATTCCCTCCAACCTTGGACGGAGAAAGGCTCGATTTATTCAAGACTTGCGCATGCTACCACCAGTGGCGATCCCCGGGCAAGGGGATTCCCGCACCGCCCCGAACCCTGGATCAGAAAATAGTCGGGGGCTTCCGATCGAACCGCTAGGGGTGTAGACTCGTGCGGGCGGGCACCCGGGAGACCTCGCGAAGGACTTCTGGCTGCGGCGGCGGAGATACCCATGATCAGCGTGAGCAAGCTGTACTGCGGCGGGGCGGCGGAGAGCGACGGGCTCCGGTACGGCCATGGGGGGCAGGGGCCCGCCGTGAGCGCGGGGGCGCCGCCTCCCGCCAGAACGGCGGCGGAGCGGCGTCCCGTGACCGTCTGGAATGTCACACGGACCTGCAACCTCCGCTGCATCCACTGCTATACCGATTCCGCCTCCCGGCAATACCCGGACGAGCTCAGCCTCGACGAGGGCAAGGCCCTCATCCGGGAGCTGGCGGCGTTCCGGATCCCCGCCCTGCTGTTCTCGGGCGGCGAGCCCCTGACACACCCCGACCTCTTCGCGCTGGTCGCCTCCGCCCGCTCGGCCGGTCTCCGCTTTACCCTGTCGACCAACGGGACGCTGATCACCGACGAGGTCGCCCGACGTCTCAAGGAGTCCGGATTCACCTATGTCGGTATCAGCCTGGACGGCGTGGGGGCCGTCAACGACCGGTTTCGCGGCACGGCGGGGGCGTTCGACCGGGCCGTGCGCGGCTTCAAGGCCTGCGTTACTGCGGGACAGCGGGTGGGCCTCCGGCTCACCCTCACCCGCCACAACTACGCCAACCTCCACCAGGTCTTCGACTTCATCGAGCGGGAGCGGATCGACCGGGCCTGCTTCTACCATCTGGTCTATTCAGGGCGGGGAGGCGCGATCGCCGGAGCGGACCTTTCCCGCGCGGAAACCCGGGACGCCCTGGACATCATCCTGGAGCGGACCGAGGACTTCCATCGCCGCGGCCTCGACAAGGAGATCCTCACCGTGGACAACCACGTGGACGGGATCTACCTGTACCTGAAGCTTCGTGACCGGGATCCGGAGCGGGCCGAGCGGGTCCTCAAGCTTTTGACCTGGAACGGGGGCGGGCTCTACAGCTCGGGAGTGGGGATCGCCGACATCGACTTCCAGGGAAATGTCCATGCCGACCAGTTCTGGATGCACCACACCTTCGGCAATGTCCGCCGACGGCCCTTCGGCCAGATCTGGACGGATACCTCCGACCCGTTGATGGCTGGGCTGAAGAACCGGCGGACCAGGATCAAGGGCCGCTGCGCCCCCGACGTCTGTCGGTGGTTCGAGGCCTGCGGCGGCGCCCTGCGGGTCCGTGCCGATCTCTACTACGGCGACCCCTGGGCCCCGGAGCCGGCCTGCTACCTCACCGACGACGAGGTGGGCTTCACCGCCGAGAAGCAGGCCCTGGTGAAGGCGCGGCAGGAAGAGTTCGTGCTGCCGGAGTTCTCGCGGCCGATCGGCGCCCGGCCGCCGGATCCGGCCGACAGGCTCTCCTCCTCCCCCTGCGCCGGCGGCGGGGAGACGGGCGAGACCTGCTAGCCATCCAAGGCGCCCTGAAGTACGCCGCAACGAGGACCCGAGCCCTCCAGCGCCGCCGGGCACCCTCTGGGTGGGGTGGGTGGGCCGGTTTCGGCATAAAAATCCCGGCCGCTCAAACCGGCCCAGATGCAAGGCGGAGGGCGCAGGGCCGAGAGAGGTGTACTGGAGTACACCGCAGCGAGGACCCGAGCCCTCCAACGCCGCAGGTGGGCGGGTTTCAGCGGCCGGCTAGTCCCGCAGGAACTCGTCGCTCACCACCGCCTCATAGGGCAGCCGACGGCTCACGGCCCCGGCTGCCTCCAGGACCCGCACCGTCGCGGCGTATCCCCGGGGCGTGACTCGGCCGTGCGGATTCAGGGCCGGCAAGACAGCCTTGACCCCCTCCAGCGTCTCCGTGGCATCGGCGTGCCCCAGGAAGGGCTGGAGCAGGGCGGCCACCCTGGCCGGCGGATGCTCCCGTCCCCAGCGGACCGCCTGGCGAAGCGCGCGGATCGCACGCCGCACCAGATCTCCCTGCCGCTCGGCCTGCTCCGCCCGCACCGCCAGGACCCCCATCAGGAAATCGGCCAGGTCCGGATCCTCACCGCTGGCATGGTTGATCAGCGAGATCGCGTCCCCGCGGGCCACCGCAAGCTCCGGGAAGGGCACCCCGGAGAGGGCCGCATCCGCTCGGCCCTCCCGAAGGGCCGCGAGCCAGCCGGGGCCGCTGCCGAGAGTCGCCAGCTTCATCTCCTCCCCGATCCGCCAGCCTTCCCGCGACGCCACGTACCTGGCGAGACGCTCGGCCAGTCCGCCGGGCGCCGCCACCCCCACCGTGAGGCCGCGCAGCGCCCAGAGCTTCTGGCGGAGCGGGCTCCCAGCATCCACGCCGCGCCGCCGGGCCGCCTCCGTCCGGAGGACCCAGTTCACGATCGGCCGCGAAAGCCCCGAATACACCACGAGGAGGGGTCGACCCGGGGGAGCGGTCAGCAGCGCGTCTCCGGAGACGAAGGCAAAATCGGCCTGCCCCCCCTCCAGAGCCTTGGCGGCGAGTCCGCGCCCCTGCGTGTTGATCCGCTCGACCGAGAGTCCCTGCGCCTCGAACGTTCCGAGCGCCACGGCCAGATGAAGTGGGGTGAGCGCGAAGCCGGACTCCTCCAGGGCCACCCGGATCCGCTCGCCGGCGTGGCTCGGGGAGGGCGGCAAGAGGAAACCGAGGAGGAGCGGGAGACAGCACAGCAGGTGCCGCATGACGGGAGAACCGCCGCGAGAGAGGATCGGCATGACGAAACACGGGAAAGGCGGATAGCCGGGATCCCGCCGGAGAATTCCTCAGCCCAGCTCGACCTCGAGGCCCTCGTGCACCGCGAAGCATTCGATGCCGCTCTGTCCCGCATCGAGGATGCGCTGGCAGTCGGCCACCATGGCGTCCACCCCGTCGTCGGTCCGCTCGGGGTCATGATGGAAGAGGCCGAAGCGCTGCACCCCGGCCTCCATCGCCAGCCGCAAGGCGTCGGTGTAGAGACTGTGGCCCCACCCCTTGGTGATCTTGGGATACTCCGCAGGGGTGTACTGCGCGTCGTGGATGAGGAGATCCGCCCCGGCCGAGAAATCTCGGTAGGCCTCGTAGGGCAACCCGCCGGGGTGAGAGTGCGTCAGCTCGTTGTCGGTCAAGAACACGAAGTGCTTGTCCGCCTCGCTGAACTTGAAGCCGATCCCCTGGTTCGGATGGCTGAGGAGGATCGGCGTCACGCTGACCGAGCCGATGCTGAAGCCGCTCTGGCAGGACTCCTGGTAGGTGATCTCCGCCTTGACGGCCGAGAAATCCACCGGGAAGTTGGGGGACTGCATGGAGCCGGCAAAGATCGCGCGCACCGACTGCTGGGCGAAGGGGCAGCCGTAAAAATTGATGCGCGTCCCCGACCGATAGATCGGACCGAAGAAGGGAAATCCGATGAGGTGGTCCCAGTGGGCGTGGGTGAAGATCAGGTGGAGGTCGCGGCGCTTTTCCTGGAGGAGCGTCAGGCCCAGCTTCCGGATCCCCGACCCCGCGTCCACGACGATGATCTGGTCATCCTGCGTCTGGATCTCGAGGCAGGTCGTGGACCCGCCGTACCGCGTGTACTCCCGCCCCGAGACGGGAATCGAGCCCCGCGCCCCCCAGCACCGGACGATCATCACACTCCTCCTGCTGCGGCGAGCCGGCTTCCCGGCGTCCTTGCCGCAGGCGGAATCGGATCCCGCGGCGATTCCCATCGCCCGCGATTGCCGGGCATTCTACCAGGGTTACCCCGGGAAGCGCAATCGGGATGCTAGCGGCCGCCGGGCGACAGGTCGGCCAGGGTCGTCCGCTCCCGCTCGCGGAAGCGAACGGCAACGTGCAGCAGCTCCAGGTACTGCTCCAGCGTCTTTCCCCCCAGGGTCACGGCGCGCTCGGCGACGAAGGCCCGGACCTCCGTCTCCAGCTCGGCCGTGGCAAGCCCCGTGATCCCCTCGCACATCCGGCGGAGCCCCGTCAGGGCCGGGAGCTTCTGGACGATCTCCTGCCAGTGGCGCGTGATATACCCCCAGGCCAGGTCGCGCGAATGCGGCTGCAGGAGGAGCGCGCGCAGGAGCGTCGGCGCATCCTGGGACCGCACGGCGGGGCCCAGCGCGAGATCGAGGGTCCGCCGCGTCTCGGCCGGATCCCGGAAGGCCGCGAGCCCAAGCAGGAACCGCTGCTCCTCCTGGGGGGTCGTCCCCGCCCGGAACCGGCCGAGGAACTCCTCGTACCGGGCGGCGTCGCCCCGGTGCCCCGCGATGCCGATCAAGGCCGGCGCCACGTCCGGGTCCGCGTCCGCGGCGTCCCGGCAGAAGCTCTCGTAGCGCCAGAGCCCCTCCGCCTGGACCGCCGGATCGTCCCCCAGCGTCCCCAGGAGCAGCAGGAGCTCCCCCCGGAGCTGCCGGGTGGGGTCGTCCTCTCCGGGGGCCGGCGTGAAGCCCAGCCGCCGGGCGGCGGGCCCGACCTGCTCCCGCACGAGGCGCGCCAGGCCCGGTCGATCCTCCGCCCGGACCACCCGGCCGAGGGAGGCCAGGGAGGAGAGCAGCACGCTCCAGACGTTCCGATCCGTCTCGGCCCGGAAGCGGGCGGCGAGGTCGAGGTACTCCCGGAGCGGCGTGAGGCCAGCCAGCGTCATGGCCCAGGCGTCGCTGACCAGGTTGAACCGCTCGATGGCCGTCAGACGGCCCGCCGGATCCTCCAGGAGGCGCGCCAGAAGGGGCGGACTGTAGCGCACCCGGTAGAAGCCGTGCCCCCCGTCGTTGACCACCGCACATTCCACGGGCAGCGGCAGCGTCACCTCGGAATCCGCGGCTCCCAGCAGATGGCGGCGGCGCTCCGTTCCGCCGCCCGCCTGCACCCGCAGCGTGATCGGGACCTGCCAGTGGACAGGCGCCCCAGCCGCCTCCGGCAGGTAGGTGAAGCGCCGCTGCGACAGGCGGAGGCTTCTCCCGTCCGCGGCGAGATCCGCCTCCACCAGCGGGTAGCCCTCCTGGTAGATCCAGCCGTTCATGATGTCGGGGATCGGCTGGCCCGCCGCGGCCCCCAGGGCGCGCCAGAGGTCGACGGTCTCGGCGCTGCCGAACCGGTGGGCCTCCAGGTAGCGGCGGACCCCGGCCCGGAAGAGATCCGGGGTCAGATACTGCTCGAGCATGCGCAGGATGGCGCCCCCCTTCTCGTAGGTGAGGACGTCGAACATGGCCTCGGCGTCCCTGGGGGCCACCACCTCGAACTCGACGGGGCGACTGCTGGCGAGCCCGTCCACCTGGAGGGCCGCGGCCCGCGCGACCCCGAAGGCCGTCCAGCGCTGCCAGGCCGGCCGCCAGGCGTCCACCGCCTGGACCTCCATGCAGGTGGCGAACGCCTCGTTCAGCCAGAGGCCGTTCCACCAGGCCATGGTCACCAGATCGCCGACCCACATGTGGGCGATCTCGTGGGCCACGACATGCGCCACCCGGACCCGCTCGGCGTGGCTGGCGGTCGCCTCGTCCAGCAGGAGCGCCGTCTCCCGGAAGGTGATGGCGCCCAGGTTCTCCATGGCGCCGAAGGCAAAGTCGGGGATGGCGATCAGGTCCAGCTTGTCCCCCGGGTAGGGGATGGCGAAGTAGGCCTCGAAGAAGCGAAGGGAGGCTTCCGCCACCTCCAGAGCGAAGCGCGTCAGGTGGGATTTTCCCGGCACGCAGAAGATCCGGACCGGCGTCTCCCCCACCTGGCGGGCCTCGCCGGCGGAAAGGTCGCCGACCACCCAGGCCACCAGATATGTGGACATGGGGATGGTGGGCGCAAACGTCACGGCCCGCTTTCCCGTCCCCGGCAGCGGCTCCTCGCGAAGCACCCGGCTGTTGGAGACGGCCGCGAGGCCCTCCGGCACCACCAGCGTCACCTGGAAGACCGCCTTGCAGGCCGGCTCGTCCCAGCAGGGGAAGGCCCGCCGGGCATCCGTCGCCTCGAACTGCGTCACGGCCAGGACGCCGCCCGGCGCCCCCCCTTCCCCCCTGACGACACTGCGGTAGAAGCCGCGGAGCTGGTCGCTGAGGACCCCCCGGAACCGGAGGGCAAGCCGCCAGACCCCTGCCGGCAGGGGCGCGGGGAAACCGAGGCGGGCCTGCTCGGCCGCTTCGTCGAGCGTCACCGAGGCCGGATGCGTGTTCCCGCGTTCATCCTCGGCCGCAGCCCAGTCGATCTCGAGGTCGGCGGCGTTGAGGCGGATCTCGGCCGTCGGTTCGCGCACCTCGACGTCGATCGTCTCGTCGCCGGCAAAGCGGCAGGTCTGGAGATCCGGCTCCAGCCGGATGGCATAGCGGCGGGGAACGACATGCGGCGGCAGACGATAGGGGTTCGGGGCGGAATCGGACATGGGCGCGACCTCCCGGGGCAGGCGCCCCCCTGCGAGGCGCGTCAGGCGGCATTCTACGGGAGCACCCCGGGAACGGCAAGACCCGAGGCGGACGGAGGCGCGGGCAAAGACCGGCAGGGGCCGGAGACCTTTCCCGCGGCCGCCCCCGCGCACTCCCCATTTGACGAACGCGCGCCGTCGTGCAACTCTCTTCCGCGACGCAAGGCGGCGCGAAATCCGATCGGGGCCGTCGCGGCGGCGCGGCAGCGGGTTCCCGCGGCCCCACGCGGCGGGGCGAGAAGTCGTCAGCGGAGGGTGCGATGCTCATCGTCATGCAGCACAAGGCGACCCAGGCGGAGATCGACGCGGTCACCGCGACCATCGGGCGGCTCGGCTTCACGCCCCAGCCCATCCCCGGCGAGCAGCGCGTGGCGATCGGCGTCCTCGGCAATCAGGGCTATGTGGACGAGGAGCCGTTCCGCGACCTGGCCGGCATCCAGGAGCTGATCCACGTCACCAAACCGTTCAAGCTGGTCAGCCGAGACTTCCATCCGGCCGACTCGGTGGTCCAGGTCAAGGATGCGCGGATCGGCTGGGGGCTCGATCCGGTCGTCATCGCGGGCCCCTGCGCCATCGAGAGCCGCGAGCAGATGCTGGCCGTCTCCGCGGCCGTCAAGGCCGCCGGGGCGGCCGTCCTGCGGGGGGGCGCCTTCAAGCCGCGCACCGGCCCGCACGCCTTCCAGGGGCTCGGCTACGCCGGACTGGACTATCTGGCCGAGGCGGGGCGGTTCGCGGGGCTGCCCATCGTCACCGAGGTCATGCGGATCGATCAGCTCGACCGGGTGGCCGCCGTCGCCGATTGCCTGCAGATCGGGGCCCGCAACATGCAGAACTTCGATCTCCTCAAGGAGGTGGGGCGGATCGGCAAGCCGGTCGTGCTGAAGCGAGGGATGAGCGCGACCCTGGAGGAGTTCCTCGCGGCGGCCGAGTACATCGTCCTGGAGGGCAACGCCCAGGTGATCCTCTGCGAGCGAGGCATCCGAACCTTCGAGCGGGCCCTGCGGAACACGCTGGACCTGGGGGTGGTCCCCTACCTGCGCCAGGTCACCCACCTGCCCGTGATCGTCGACCCCAGCCACGCGCTCGGGCGCCGAGACCTCGTCCTGCCGATGGCCAAGGCCGCCGTCGTCGTGGGGGCCTGCGGGATCATGGTCGAGGTGCACCCCGACCCGGCGCACGCCCTCTGCGACGGCCCCCAGTCCCTGGACCCCGCCGGCTTCGCCGCCCTCATGCGCGAACTGGCCGCCGTGGCCCCGCCCACCGCTTGAGCGGCCCGCCCGCGCATGGCGGCGGCCTCGGCCTCGCTCTTCTTCAGGGTGGCGCTGAGCCGGGAGTGCGCCGCCTCGAGGTCGCTGCCGGAAAAGGAGACAACACCCTTGAACTACTCCAGGGCCGACAGGAACTGCTTCTTCGCCCCGTCCTGAGTGTCTCGCGCCGCCTGGAGCGTTTCATGGGTTGCTCTCCTTTGGGGGCCCGTAGTTGGGCCCGCCTAGTAGAGCAAAGTTTCCACTTATCCGCCTGTCCTATTTTGTGGGGCCCGCTCTGAGCCGAGTGTGACGAGGAACAGCCAGACGACCTGGGTGACGCCGGTGGCCGCCCAGGTCACGTTGAAGCGCGCGAAGTCGGCCTGCCCTTGGTCCCCCGGCGGCGTCTCGAACCGGACGACCACCGGGACCGGCGACGTGGGCCGGATCTGGGCGACGAAGGACTTCAGGATGGTGTAGCCCCCCGTGTAGCCCAAGGGCCGGAGTTCGCGGAGGAGCCGCGTCGCCGTGAGGGGGGCCGCCGCCACCCGGGTCCGGATCCAGGCGCGGTAGGGATCGAGCTTCGAGGGCCGCGGCGTCCGCTGGTACTGGGGCGGATGGTCCCGGGCGAGGTGGCTCCGGACGGTCTTCCGATCCAGCCCCATCTCCCGGGCGATCTGCGTAATGGTGTAGCCGAGGGCGTGCAGTTTGTGGAGCACGAGGTAGTCCTCCTGAGCAATCATGGGCCCTCCCTGGCTGCTCGACCTCGGCAGCCCTGGGAGGAACCGTACCCGACAACTCAGGCGCCCGTTATCCGTTCCGTGAGGAATATTTAATCGGCACCTTTGGGGAGTTTACGACCGGCGGTGACACTCGCCCAGCTTCAGCCGTTTTTTCGGAGGTCCAGGTTCTCCGCCGTGATCTCGGCGACGACGGCCCGGAGGCGGTCCCGCTCCGTGAGCAGCCGCTCCACGGCGGCATCCGTCTTGGACTGGCCCTTCCGGCCGGTGGGCTGGCTCAGGGCCGCCTTGGCGGCCTGCCGGGCCTGCTCCCGCCAGGTGTAGAACTGGCTGGTCCCGATCCCGTGGCGGCGGCACAGCTCGGCGATCTGGACGCCGGGCTGCTGGGCCTCCTCGAGGACCCGGAGCTTCTCGTCGGCACTCCGGTGACGGCGCTTGCTGGTCTCGGGCATAGGGCCTCCCTCCAGAGGGTGGCGCGGAGTGTAGCACACTCGGCGCGCACGGTTGGGAGGCACTCCCTCATTTCATCGGCCGACTGTCTGGATTCCGGGGGAGCAGTACCAGTGAATGCTCCCTCGCCTGAAGGCGAGGGCTTCAAGAATACCCACTGGAAGTGGGGCGATTCAGGCTGAAGCCCGCTGAGAGCATCCGGCTGAAGCAGGCTCAAGCCGAGGGC
>Ga0265297_10011135_pt1 | contig 11078 bp, 10 predicted proteins | sample Munlanlwell13791_FD_192502 | JGI IMG/M metagenome (GOLD analysis project Ga0265297, IMG submission 192502) | Leachate microbial communities from a municipal landfill in Southern Ontario, Canada - Leachate well 137-91 | ecosystem: Engineered > Solid waste > Landfill > Unclassified | place...
TGCTCGATCTGCAGGTGTTCATGCCGGTCAAGGACGAAAAACACCAGATCGCCGGTTTCCAGCTCAGCACCAAGGCCGACCCGCTGGTGCTTGAAGACGACGATGGCAACCGGGCGATGATCATCTTTACCGCGCCGGATCGGGCCAAGGATTTCATGGCCGAATTCCCGGGTTACAGCGGCGGCCTGCTCACCGAGGTTTCCTGGATACTGCGCCACATGAGCGCCGATCTCAGCATCTCCCTGAACCCCGGCATGGAGGTCGGCTTCGACTTCGATCCCGCCATGGTGGCCATGCTGGCCGCGCTGCTGCCGCAAGAACAAGAATGAGCGAGATCCACGTCTTCACCCGGCCGGACATCCCGGCCGACAGCCGCCGTATCGGCGAGGCCTGGTCGCCCGAGCACAACCGCTATGACGAAGGGGTCCGCTATCTCTATCACAATGGCGCCCATGAACTGACCCTGTTCTGGTCCAGCCCCAGCCCGGCCGAAATCGTCGGCCTGCGCGATCAGCCGGTCAGCATCGGACTCTATAGCCAGGGCCCGGCCGCCTTCCTGCTGTACAAGATCGACGACGTCTGCGAATGGTCGGACGCCGCCTTCAACATCCATCTGGTACCTGAAGCGGAACGCGAACTGCCCCAGGAGCCCACCGGCGAGCGTGCCCGTCTGATCATCACCCTGGTCGACGCCGCCGACGGCATCATCAAGGGCCGCCGCCTGGTCTCGCTGGACAAGGTCATGACCCAGGCGCTGCGTCATGTCATGGACGAACAGGCCGGAGCGCCCTTCGTCAGTCCCCTGTACGAAATCGCCGTGCAGGAGACCCACGCCCGCTTCCCGGACACCGATGCCATGGCCCAGGCGGCTGAAATCATCGAGGCAACACTGGGCTGATGCTGACCGATCGACTCAGGGATGAATTCGTCGCCCTCCTGGGCGAGGACCGGGTCCACACCGACCCGGAGACACTGGCCTTGTACGCCAGCGACGAAACGCCGAAATTCTGCCTGCCCGAGGCCGTGCTGTTCCCGGCCGGTCACGATCACGCGGCCGGCATCGTCGCCATCGCGGCACGGGAGAAACTGCCCATCACGCCGCGCGGCGCCGGCTCAGGCAACGTCGGCGGCGCCCTGCCGACGCCGGGCAGCCTGGTGGTCAGCTTCGAGTGCATGAACCACATCCTGGAGTTCGATCCCGACAACCGCCTGATGGTGGTGGAACCCGGCGTGGTCACCGACGACATCGACGACCTCGCCGCCACGGCCGGCCTGATGTACGCGCCCGACCCCGGTTCCGGCGCCTACAGCCGGATCGGCGGCAACCTGGCGATGAACGCCGCCGGCCCGCGCGCGGTGAAATACGGCACCACCCGCGAGCACGTGCTCGGCCTGCGCGCCGTGCTCGGCGACGGCCGCGAGATCCGTACCGGCAGCCGGACCACCAAATACGCCACCGGCTATGACCTGACCCGCCTCCTGGTCGGTTCCGAAGGCACCCTGGCCCTGATCACCGAGGCCACCCTGAAGTTGCTTCCGGCGCCGCGCCGGATCGCCAGCCTGCGGGTCTGCTATGCCAGCAACCGGGCCGCCTGCGAGGCGGTGATCCGGGCCATGCGGCAGCCGGTGGTGCCCTATGCCCTGGAGTTCATGGACCACCGTTCGATCGAGGCGATCCGCGAATATGGCGCCGCCGAGGGGCTGCCCGCCGGCACCCAGGCCGCCCTGATGGCGGAGGTCGAGGGCGACGCCGAGGATATCCCGCGTTATCTGGCCGCACTCGAATGCGCCCTGCGCGGCGACGGCCTGCTGGAGATCCAGAGCGGCTTCTCGGCGACCGAGATCGCCGACCTGTGGACCGCGCGCAAGTCGCTCTCGCACGCGGTGAAGAAGATCGCCCCGCTCAAGATCAATGAGGACGTGGTGGTGCCGGTGGCCAAGTTGGCCGATCTGGTCGACGCCATCGACGTCCTCGGCCACAAGCACGACCTGCCGCTGGTCGCCTTCGGCCATGCCGGCAACGGCAACCTGCACGTCAACATCATGGTCCACTCGGATGATGCCGACGAGATGGCGCGCGCCCGCGCCTGCCGTCTCGAACTGGTCAAGACCGTGCTCGGCCTGTCCGGCAGCCTGTCCGGCGAGCATGGCATCGGCAGCGAGAAGAGGCCGTTCGTCGGACTGGAATTCGAACCGGCCACGCTCGATTTGATGCGCCAGATCAAGGGGCTGTTCGACCCCTACGGCATTCTCAACCCGGGCAAGAAGCTGCCGGATTGATCCAGGCGTCGGCGCAGCGGCGGTCAGATCGCCGCTTCGTCGGTCTCGCCGGTGCGGATGCGGAGAACTTGATGCACGTCGGAGACGAAGATCTTGCCGTCACCGATCTTGCCGGTACGGGCAGCCTTGACGATGGCCTCGATGGCAGTTTCCACCAGGCCACTCGCCACCACCATCTCGATCTTCACCTTGGGCAGGAAGTCCACCACGTATTCGGCGCCCCGGTACAGTTCGGTATGGCCCTTCTGGCGGCCGAAGCCCTTGACCTCGGTCACCGTGAGACCGGTCACGCCGACATTCGAGAGCGCCTCGCGCACCTCGTCCAGTTTGAACGGCTTGATGATGGCTTCGATCTTTTTCATGTTGTCTCCTGATTAAAATGGGGCTTGGTATTTGTTGGTGATGGGATAGCGACGGTCGCGGCCGAAGCCCCTTTGGGTGATACGGACGCCGGGTGCGGCCTGGCGGCGCTTGTATTCCGAACGATCGATCAGGCGCACCACTTGCCGGACATCGGCCTCGTCGTAGCCCACCGCGACAATCTCCCTGGGCGCCATGTCCAACTCCATGTAGCGTTCCATGATGGCATCCAGCACCTCGTAGGGCGGCAGGCTGTCCTGGTCGGTCTGGTCCGGCCGCAACTCAGCGGACGGCGGACGAGTGATGATACGCTCCGGAATCACGGCCGAGAGGGTATTGCGATAGCGCGCCAGCCGCCATACCAGTGTCTTGGCGACATCCTTGAGGGCGGAGAAGCCGCCCGCCATGTCGCCGTACAGTGTCGCATAACCGGCCGCCATCTCGCTCTTGTTGCCGGTGGTCAGGACCATCCGGCCGGACTTGTTGGACAGGGCCATCAGCAGCACGCCGCGGATGCGGGCCTGGATGTTCTCCTCGGTCAGGTCCTCGGCCAGGCCGGCGAACTCCGCAGCCAGGGCGGCGCGAAAGCTGTCGAACATCGGCCCGATCGGCAGCACGGCATGACTGATGCCGAGGTTTTCGGCCAGCTCGCGGGCATCCGTCAGGCTGATGTCGGCGGTGTACCGGGACGGCATCATCACCGCGTGCACCCGATCCGCGCCCAGCGCGTCGACCGCGATGCATAGGGTCAGGGCGGAATCGATGCCGCCCGAGGAACCGACGATGACCCCCGGGAAACCGTTCTTGTCGACATAGTCGCGCACCCCGAGCACCAAGGCGCGGTAAACACCCTCCTCCTGCGTCGGCAACCCATGCAGTTCGCCTCTGGGGACCGCGTCGGTCAGCTCCAGCAGGCCAAGCACCTCCTCGAACATCGGGAACTGCGCCGTCAACAGGCCTTCCCGGTCCATGGCGAAGGAACCGCCATCGAACACCAGTTCGTCCTGGCCGCCGACCAGATTGACATAGGCCACCGGCAGCCCGGCGGCCATGGCCCGGTCCGCCACCACGTCATGACGGACGGCCTGCTTGTTCCTGTGATAAGGCGAGGCGTTCAGCACCAGCAACAGTTCCGCACCCTTCGCGCGGGCCTGTTCGGCCGCCCCGGGCTGCCAGACGTCCTCGCAGATGACGACGCCGATGCGCTGCCCGTCGAGCTCGAACACCATGGCCTCCTCGCCCGGCATGAAGGTGCGCACCTCGTCGAACACCGAGTGGTTGGGCAGCCGCTGCTTGCGGTATACCGACTCGACCCGGCCGCCCCGCAGCAGCGCTGCGGCGTTGTAGCGGGCGCCCTGCTCCTGCAGCGGAAAACCGACCACCACCGCCAGGCCGGCAGGCAAGGCGACAGCCAGTTCGGCGAGTACGCGGGCGTTCTCCTGGTAGAAATCGGCGCGCAGGGCCAGGTCTTCCGGCGGGTATCCGCACAAGCCCAGTTCGGGCGTGACCATCAGCCGAGCGCCTGCCTGTACGGCCTCGACGGCCATGGCCATGATCTTGCGTGAATTCCCGTCCAGATCGCCGACGGTGGCGTTGAATTGTGCCAATGCGATTTTCATACCGGGATGATGCCCGCAGGCCTTGCGCCCATCAAGCCATCAGAGGATGCAGGCAAAAAAAAGCCGGGGCGTGCCCCGGCCGTCTGACCATATCTGTACTCAACTCGCAGGCTTGTCGGTACACAAGGCGTAGCAGTTCAGGCAATCGTACGACTTGACGTGCCCTTCCGCGTTCTTGTAGGTCTTGCAGGTCGTAATGCGTGGTTCGATATACGGGTAGCCGCTCGGGTGTTGGCGCACGCAATCGCAGGTCTTGCGCACCGACTCGACGGATTCGCCATTATTGACCTTGATGGTGCCGTCCTCGGCGGCAAATACGGCGGTACCGAACAGGGTCGCCATCAACACGGAAATACCGAGAATGATCGTCCTCATGGCTAGTCTCCTCCTTAGGGTATTCATGATTGGATTTTCAGATTGCCCATAAAAACCACAAATTTCAAGTGGATAATTGTGATGTACATCAATTCCCGAACCAGTCCGACATGGACCCGGACAATGAATCCGAGGAAAATTACTCAGTTGCACTCAGCACTTTCAGAAAATGACCTTGCCCATCCATCCCGACCCTTCCGCCGAAAGGACGCCAGACCGTAGCGACGGCATGCTCACCCTGACTCACGTCATCTACGGTCTGCATGCATTCAGCGCCCTCGCCGGGTTGACCAGCGCGGCCTTCGTGGTCACTGCCTTCCTGTCTGGCTGGCCTTCGATCATCGCGGTGATCATCAATTACCTGAAGCGCGGCGAGGTCCGCGGCAGCTGGCTGGAAAGCCATTTCCGCTGGCAGATACGCACCTTCTGGTTCGCACTGCTCTGGCTCGTCGTTGCCGGCATGCTGGCGATCACCCTGATCGGCATTCCCGCGGCGATCCTGCTGATGCTGGCGACCGGAATCTGGGTCATCTACCGGATCCTTCGCGGCTGGCTGACCCTGAACGAGCGCAAGGCCATGCCGGCCAGCGCAAATGGCTGAGGCTCCCGACTTGTCGACACCCCAACAGCTAGCGCCCACCAGCCTGGATGCGGCGATGATTATTCTGCATGAACTGGATCGCGCCTTGTCGTTTCACCTGCAATGGCTGAAGAACCTGCATCGCACCCTGATCTGCATCGAGCCGCCCAGCCCGGACGACATCGCCCACGATGCCCATTGCCGGTGTAATTTCGGGCTCTGGTATTACCACCTGGACCGGGAGTTGCTGGCCCAGGAGCCCGGCATAGCGGAGCTGGAAACACCGCACCGGGCCATGCATGACAGTGCCCGCAGCCTGCTCGCCTCCCATGCCTCGGGGGGGGCCGTGTCTGCTGACGCCTATGAAGCCTTCATGAACCTGGCTACCGATTTCAAGCAAAACATGCGCAGCTACCAGTTTCAGCTGATCCAGCGGGTCTGTTCAGTCGATCACCTGACCGGGGTCTGGAACCGCAACTACATGACCATGAAACTGGCGGCGGAAGCCGAACGGGCCAGCCGCAGCCGGCAAACCTGCGCCATCAGCCTGCTCGATCTGGACTGGTTCAAACACGTCAACGACAGCTTCGGCCATGTCGCCGGGGATCGGGTACTGCACGAGGTCGCCCGTTTCCTGAAAGGCAACCTGCGCGCCTACGACAGCATGTTCCGCTATGGCGGCGAGGAATTCCTGATCTGTCTGCCCGACACCGACATTGAGGGTGCGGAACCGATGCTCAACCGCCTGCGCGAACGCTTGGCGAAGACCGCCATCAGCCTGCCGAACCACGGTGAAATCCATATCACGGCCTCATTCGGCGTCGCCGCGCTGGCGCCCGATGATGATGTCGCCCTGGCGATCGAACGCGCCGATCACGCCCTGCTGTACGCCAAGAGCAAGGGGCGCAACCGTGTCTGCGCCTGGAGTCTGAGCGGCGATTTCCTGCCACCGGAGCCTGGCGACGGCTCAGGCGTCTGATTGCCGCCCTTCCAGGGTTTCCCAGCGCTCCAGTAGTTCCAGCAGTTCCCCGTCGATCTCCTCCTGGCGCTGCCTGAGGCCGGCCACCTGGCCGACATCGCCCTTGTACAGGTCGGGATCGGACAAACGTTGATTCAGTTCGGCCTGCTCCAGCTCGAGTACCTCGATCCGGGCCGGAATGCCTTCCAGTTCCCTGGCTTCCTTGTAGGACAGGCCGCTCTTGCTCGCCGGCTTGCGGGCCGGGCTTTCGCGCGGTTTCTCCGGTTTCTGTTGCGCAGCCTCGACACTGGTCCGGCGGCGCCAGTCCTGCCAGTCGGCATAGCCGCCGGCGATCTCGATCAGTTTGCCGTCGCCCTCGAATACCAGCGACTGGGTCACCACGTTGTCGAGGAAAGTCCGGTCATGGGAAACCAGGATCACCGTGCCGGGGTAATCGAGCAACAGTTGTTCGAGCAGTTCCAGGGTGTCGATGTCGAGGTCGTTGGTCGGCTCGTCGAGCACCAGCAGGTTGGCCGGTCGGGCGAACAGACGGGCCAGCAGCAGGCGGTTGCGCTCGCCACCGGACAAGGCGGAAACCTTGGCCCGTGCCCGCTCGGGCGGAAACAGGAATTCCTCCAGATAGCCGATGATGTGTTTCTTCTGGCCGCCGATCTCGACGTAATCCGAGCCGGGCGAAATGGTCTCGATCAGGGTGGCATTGTCGTCCAGCTTGTTGCGGAACTGGTCGAAGTAGGCCACCTGGAGCTTGGTGCCGTGGCGGACGCGGCCCTGGTCGGGCGGCAGCTCGCCCAGGATCAGGCGGATCAGGGTGGTCTTGCCGCAGCCATTGGGGCCGATCAGGCCCAGCTTGTCGCCGCGCATGACCCGTGTGGAGAGGTCGCGCAGCAGGGTGCGGCCACCGTAGCCATGGCTGACATGTTCGAGTTCCGCCACCAGCTTGCCGGAGCGCTCGCCAGCGTCGAGCGCGAAGCCGACCTGGCCGATGCGCTCCCGGCGCGCCGTGCGTTCCCGGCGCAGGGCCTCGAGCCGGCGTACCCGGCCCTCGTTGCGGGTGCGCCGGGCCTCGATGCCCTTGCGGATCCAGACTTCTTCCTGCTTCCAGAACTTGTCGAACTTGCGGCTGTGCGCGGCCTCGATTTCCAGCTGTTCCGCCTTCTTGGCCTGATAGGCGGTGAAGTTGCCGGCGTATTCGCGCAACTGGCCGCGGTCCAGCTCGACGATGCGGTTGGCCACGTTGTCGAGGAAACGGCGGTCGTGGGTGACGAACAGGACGGCACCGGAGAAATCGCGCAGCAAGCCTTCCAGCCATTCGATGGCGCTGAAGTCGAGGTGGTTGGTCGGCTCGTCGAGCAACAGCAGTTCCGGTTCGGCGACCAGGGCGCGGGCCAGGGCGACCCGTTTCTTCTGGCCGCCCGACAGGCTGGCCACCTCGAGGTCGGCCGCCAGGTCGAGTCGGCTCCGGGCCTCCTCGACCCGAGCCGACAGGCGCCAGGCATCGTGTGCGTCCAGTTCGTGCGAGAGCCGGTCTAGTTCGGCCAGATCGCCGGAACCGAGAGCGACCTCATGGGCGGCATCGTGGTAGGCCAGCAGCAATTCGCGGGCCGCGCCGACGCCCTCCGCCACCGCCTCGTAGATGCTGTGGCCCACCGCAAAGACCGGTTCCTGCGGCACATAGCCCAGGCGCAGGCCGGGCTGGAGCCAGACCTCGCCAGCGTCCGGCCGTTCACTGCCGGCGATGAGGCGCAGCAGGCTGGACTTGCCGGTGCCGTTGCGGCCGATCAGGCCGATCCGGTCGCCCTTGTCGATGACCAGCGAGGCACCATCAAGCAAGGGCCAATGACCGAAGGCCAGCTCCAGTTTGTCGAGTATGAGCAGGGGCATGCAGGATGAGGGCGGCGATGAGGCCGCCCAGTCACGTAAGGGGGTAGGATTTTACAGCGAACCGCGCGCTTGTCCGGCGTGAGTACGCTCGAAAGCGGTCTGACAGGCGATGCAACGGCGCGCGGCCGGATTGGCCACCAGTCTGGCCACCGGAATGGCGGCACCGCATTCGGCGCATTCGCCGAAGTCGGGGGCCTCGAGCCGCTGTTCGGCGGCCTTCAGTTCCTGCCACTGCCGGATATCCATATCGAGCCGTGCCGCCGACAGATCGCCCAGTGAAATGGCCAGGGCCTCGTCGCTGCTGTCGCCGGCGCCGCGTCCGAGTATGGCGTTGAATTGATGCTGCTCGCTTTCGGACATTCCGGAACGGATATGATCCGTAAGGCTGGTCAACTGATTCGTCAAAGCTTCCTGCACGGCCTTGATGTCTTGTTTTGTATAGTGGCGCATGACTCGCTTTCCTGGTTACCCACATGATCATTATGGTTCGCACACCCGCATCGACAAGACGAATTTACCAAGGCCACGGAGCCTTCTAACTCGTTACCATCTCGCCTGTTTACAAATCAATCGCTTCCATGCCGTTCGGCCTATCCACTTCCCTGATGCTGATCTCGCTCGCCTTGTCGGAGATCCTGCTGGTGTCCGTCATCCTGCTGGCGAGGCCTGGCCAAGCCGGGCTGCTGGCGGCATTGTCCGTGGCCGCCCTGCTGATCCCGTTGGTGGCCGTCAATATCGTTCGGCTGTCCAGGGCGGCACGCAGTCATCTGGCCGCACTCGACCTGTCCGAACGGCGTGCCGATCTGGCCCTCGCCGGCGCCCAACTGGCCTATTTCGATGTCGACACCGCCACCGGCAAGGGTGTGGTGAATCCGCGCTGGCACGAACTGCTGGGCACCGCGCCCGACCAGGTCGGCGACGACATCCACGACACCTGGGTACGCAGCCTGCACCCGGACGATGTCCAGCGGGTGCTGGAAGTCGGCCGCCGCTACAAGGACGGGGAACTGGCCGAATACGAAGTCGAGTATCGCGGCGTGACCCACCAAGGCGAGACGCGCTGGTTCGCCTCCAAGGGCATGCTCATCGAAGCGGACCATGTGCGGGCACCACGCATGGTCGGCGTGTTCCAGGACATCACCGTGCGCAAGAGCGCCGAGGTGGCCATGCGCCAGGCCAAGGACGCCGCGGAGGCCGCCAGCCGGGCCAAATCCGACTTCCTCGCCAACATCTCGCACGAGATCCGTACCCCCATGAATGGCATCATCGGGCTCGCCGACCTGCTGCTCAAGGAAGACCTTGCCGGGACGCACCGGCAGCAGATCACGATGATCCGGGACTCGGGCGAGGTACTGCTCGACGGCATCAACGACATACTCGACTTTTCCAGGATCGAGGCCGATCGCCTTGACTTGGCAACGACGCCAGTCGATCTCGGGGCACTGATCCGCCAGGGCATGCGGCCTTTGCAGGCCAACGCTATGGTAAAAAAACTGACGCTGGAAATCGCTTTGGCCAAGGACCTTCCGGACCGCGTCGTTTGCGATCCGGTCAGGCTCAACCAGGTGCTGGCGAACCTGGTCGGCAACGCGATCAAATTCACCGACCAGGGCCGCGTCGTGCTCGCGGCCAGCCTGGCCAGCGAATCAGGTCAGCGCGCCAGGCTTGCCTTCGTCGTGGAGGACACCGGCATCGGCATCCCGACCGACCAGCAGGCCCATATCTTCGAGGCCTTCAGCCAGGCCGACACGTCGGCGAGCCGGCGTCATGAAGGCAGCGGCCTGGGCCTGTCGATCGCCTCGCGTCTGGTCAGGCTGATGGGGGGCGACATCCGGGTCGAATCGACCCCGGGACAGGGCAGCCGGTTCAGCTTCGAGATCGAACTGGACAAGACCGCTGGCCACGACGCTCCCGAGATCTCTATCGCCGCCGACCCGCTGCCGCGGCAAAGCCGGCACACCGACCTGAACATACTGGTCGCCGAGGACAACCCGGTCAATCAATGGGTCACCCGCCGCCTGCTCGATGACCTGGGACATCGGTGGGCCCTGGCGGAAAATGGCCGGGCCGCCATTGAAGCACTGCAGCAGCACGACTACGACGCCATCCTCATGGATATCCAGATGCCGGAGATGGATGGCTACCAGGCCACCGCCGCGATCCGGAGCCTGGAAAAGACGGCAGGCGGGCATATTCCCATCATCGCTCTGACCGCGCACGCCCACCCGGACGACGAAGCAAAATGCCTGGCCGCCGGCATGGACGGCTATTTGAGAAAACCGGTCGATACCACCGAACTGAGTGACATGCTGGAAAAACTGGCGGCCCGCAGACTGGCTGCGAATGCGCGGCTGCCGGACGGCACCATGTCGGGTTAGAATCACGCCCCGACGCCTTCGTAGCTCAGTGGATAGAGCATCCCCCTCCTAAGGGGAGGGTCGCCCGTTCGATTCGGGCCGAGGGCACCACATAATTACATCTATGTCTGATACTTGCAGTCCAACAGCAGGTACGGACCAGACGGCGAAGCCGCTGCATCAGAACCTTGCTGGGCATGCGGCAGCAATGTAGATAAGCGGCGGCCGGCAGGCCGCCGCTGCCAGGAAGGACCGATGCTTATTGTTGCTTGCGCAACGACCAGGCTTCGATCTCCACCCGTCGATTGGGTTGCAGACACTTGATCAGTGCCGCCCGTTTGGTCTCCTCGCACTGAACCAGAGGCACGGCCTCACCGACCCCGGTGGCGGTGATGCGATCGGCCTGAATGCCCTTGGCGACCAAGTACTCGCGGACGGTGTCGGCACGCGCCTGGGACAGTTTCAGGTTGTAACCGTCACTGCCGATCCGATCGGTGTGGCCGACCACGGTGAGCCGATCAATCTCGCCGGTGCCCAGCAGGTTATCCACCAATTCATCCAGTTTCCGAACACCATCCGGGAGCAGGTCCGCCAGTGCGGATTTCTTGTAGGTAAACAAGCCGTCGGTCCCCAGACGCACGCGCTTG